>Ga0310786_10006259_pt1 | contig 15888 bp, 7 predicted proteins | sample AusTroGonzalo_MG_FD_203881 | JGI IMG/M metagenome (GOLD analysis project Ga0310786, IMG submission 203881) | Bovine rumen microbial communities from tropical cattle in Woodstock, Queensland, Australia - Gonzalo_03 (v2) (version 2) | ecosystem: Host-associated > Mammals > Digestive system >... | reverse complement strand
TCTGAGGAGTGATGCTGACGGGTCCCTGCATGAACTCAGGGATGTTATAGCTGCGCAGGAACTGACGATGGTAGTCGGGGTCGTGCTGGGGCAGTTCGAAGGGCTTTGAACAATGGCCGTCGTTGTCGATATGGGCGAAGAAGGGACGGGTGAAGGTACCGTCGTCGCGACGGCTGCTCACCACGAGCCAGCGACCGTTGCTCGACCACGAGTGATAGCTCTCCGTATCAGGACTGTTCAGGGCTGTCAGCGGCTGTGCCTCGCCCGTCTGAAGGTTCATCATCCACAGGTCGGCATCATGGTGCCAGATATGGAAGTAACCGAACTCAGCCATCGTGAACACTAACCAACGGCCATCGGGACTGATGCGCGGCAGGGTGGCACTCTGGTTGAGGGAATCGGCAGCAAACACCAGTTCGCGAGGACCGAACTGCATGGTCTCGGGATCGAAGCTCTTCTTATAGATATTGTATTTCAGTTCCTTGCAGCGTTTCAACAGTTCGGCTGTGGGCGTCTTGCCGTAGTCCTGGCGCTCGTAGTGGGCGCTGCAGTAGTAGAGCGTACGGCCGTCAGGGTCCCAGGCTGGGAACACCTCAAACTCCGTCGTGTCGTTCTCGAGGTTGGTCACCTCGCCCTTGTCGATGTCGTAGGCGATGATGTCGCTCGCCAGGTCGTACACCTCAATCTTGTTGGGGTCGGTGGTGTGGAAACTCTGGAGTGTCTTGTCTGTGGAATAGACGATGAGCTTCAGCCATGGGTGCCAGGCGGGATAGACGCCAGCCGTGAGGATCGAGTCGTTTTTCAAGTTCACTTTCTTGATCTGTCCGTCGTAGGCGATGACGGTGCCACCCCACTTCTGACGGGCATGGAACTGCATGCGCTCTGGGTTATACTGTTGGTAGTGATGACAGTTGATGCACTGTCCCTCGACCTCGAAGCTACAGAGCCGGTTGTCGTAGATGACGCTCTCGTCGTAGTTTTCGAGACAGCGCTGGCTGATGGTGAGGGTCTCGTAGCTGACGAACGACGAGGGGATGAGACGATAGCTCAGATAGGGGTCGATGCTGTCAGGAGACACATGGATGGCGAAAGGCTTGTGGTGCGTCCACTGGTCGCCGTGCTTCACATACACATCGACACGGATATCACCAGCCTGTGCCGTCAGTTCCTGCCACTGGCTCAGGGAGGGCTGCATCTTATCCTCGCACACCACCTCGACACCGTCTCTCTGATAGCGTGCTATCATGCCGTCGGCCTCAGCATCGAGCTCGAAGGTCAGCGGGGCGATGTTCTGGGGGATGGTCACATCGACGACGTCGGGATAGACCTTCGGCAGTTCCTGACTCTCGATATAGCTCTCTGGGACGCTGACACCGCAGGCTGCTAAGAGGTAAAGAAGTGAAAAGATGAAAAGGTAAATGACGGCTCGTCTCATAATGATGTCTTAATATTCGGGTAAGTCCTTCATCAGGTAGTAATCATAATAGTAGGTGTCGTTGTAGCCCTTCATGCCCTCACGTACGAACCCCGCTTCCATGTTATTATATTGGGCGGCTGTCTGCATGAAGTTCTCGAACGACTGCTTGACCACCGGATCAATGGGCATTTGGTCGATCATCTCCCGTTCCTCCAACTTGCCATACAGATAGGCTGCCTCCTGGATGTAACGGGGTATACGGGCATTGGGATGCAGGTCGAGGTAGTTGCGGAAGTGGTACCAGAACTGTTGGTTGTTCTTGGTCCACAGCGATGCCAGCAGCGCCTGTTCCTGGAAGAAGGGATCGTCCTTGCTGGTGCTCTCAGCCAGACGGTTCATCAGGAACCGCTCCACGTAGCCGTTATCACCAGACAGAGTATTGGAGTAGTGCATCATGTGTGCCACTGTGTTCAGCTCCTCCATCTCACGTGCCTTGTCGGCCCAGTCGTCATAGAAGGTGGTGTGCTTCAACAGGTTGAGGAACTTGCGTGCGCGCCCCTCTTCCTTGTTCAGGATGGCGCACTTGGTCAACAGTTTCAGGTCACCCACGTGCCATCCGAACTCCACACCCATCTCGGTGCAGAGGCGAGCGCTGTAGTTGATCATGCCATAGTGGTAGTAAATCATCGGACCCACACACAGCATCAGACGCATGTCGAAAGGTGCTTCATAGCGTTTCGATCCGTTGGGATAGAGGTACATCTCGTCGCCCTGACGTCCCAGACGACTCAAGGCCAGGTTACGCATCATCACGATGGCCCGTGTGGGCTCGTCCTTCTGCAGGGCAGCCTCAGCGACCACACCCTGCCAGTCGTTTTGTTCGATGCAGCGCTGCATCCGCAGTTCGTGGTGGAAGTTCTCGTCCTTATACCAATAGTTAAACACGGCCCACGCCAGGGCACCCAGCACCAGTGTCTGGGAGATCACGGGGACAGTCAGCCAGGAGACCGTTTTCTGTTTGCCTCGAGCACCACGGTTATGTCGTCCGGCGTTGTCGCTTTGTTTGATAATGACTTTGTCTCCTTGGTTCACCAGGGTCATCAGCACAAAGAACAGTGCCAGACCATAGAAAGGCAGATAGTAGGCGTGATATTCCTCCTGGAGGAAATAGAGGGGAAGTGCGGCATAGTAGATGTTGGCGAGGTTGGTCTGGTGGTAAGCGAAGTGATAGCATAACAGCGGTACGAAAATTGTCCCTGCCAGAGCCAGCACAGAGCCAACGGCCTTGGCCTTTGGCTGGTCGATTCGCCAGATGTAGAGTCCCATCAGTAGTGTGGCGGCCATGCCATAGATACCCAGCAAAGGATAGCCCACAAAGGCCGTGACACCGATGAGCACTAGACGCAGACCATAACGCTGAGGCATGACACGGAACGCCCACAGCAGAGCCACTACGGCGATGGTGCCGAGGGTGCCCACAAACACATGGCCTGGCAGTTTCAGCATATACACCCAATAGCCCATGTCGACGATGGTGAGCAGTAGCAGGGCTACAGGCACCAGTGCCAGCGGCATCCACACATCGGTCAGCGCGAAGGCCTTCTTAACGAGCCACATCAGCAGCAGCCAACAGGCACAGAGCACCAGGGTACCCAGCCAGGGATAATAGAACAGCTGCGTAAGCCATGTGCCAACCCACGACAGTAGACCGCCAGGGACCAGCATCTGTTCCTTGAAAAAGACGGGTGTGTCGAGGAAAAGGTTCTGCTCCTGCAGTTTCCACAGCAGATCGGCCTCAAAGAAAAGCAGGGCGCCAGCCACGATGAACAGCGCTGCGAGCCAGATGGATATAGACAGGTATTTTTTCATACCGTGAACAATAATGACGGGGCAGTAACCCCGTCATTATTATATAGAGATATCAGTATTATTACTTAGCAATAAACTTCTTGCCATCCTTCACAACAAGGCCCTTGTAGCTCTTAGAGACACGCTGGCCAGCGAGGTTGTAGAGGGCAGAAGAATCAGACTTCTGGCTTACGATGCCCTTGATAGCTGTTTCTTCGAACTTGTAAGGTTCTGTTCCTGCACTGATCTTCAGCCAGAAGTTCTCACCACCAGTCTGGTTGATCAGAGACTCTGTGCTGTCAGCAAGTCTCCAAACAACGTTCTTGATCGTGTAGTCGCAAGCCTCCTTGATTTCAGCCATGTTGAATGCGATAGACTGCATGCCGTCGGCCTCCTTAGGAACAGTGAATGTAGCAGAGAAGTGCTGCTCCTCGGTCGTGAAGGTCACGTCGCCGATAGCCTGCCAGTGGAGATATGCACCTGCGCCAGCGTGGCACTGGGTTGTGGTCTTTGCCTCCTTAGAAGCAACATAGTCGAACTCGATGACGGTCTCCTCACCAGTGCTCAGCGTGCGGTTAGCCATGATCCAGAACTGGTTGTCCCAGGTCTCACCTGTACCACCTACCTCTTCACGCTGCTGCTCCTGACCGTTGACAACATCAGAAAGGTCATCTCTCTCCACAGCGTTGACAACAACTACCGTCGGGTTAGGATTGATCTCGATAGGCTCAATAGCATTACCCTCAATCATCTCGAAGGACATCTTCTTATAATTCTCGTCGAGGTAGATCTTCCAGATACCATCACCCGGGAGGTTTAACTTAGCCTGACTGGCCTCTGTGTAGTCGAGCCACTCGTCAGGATCGTTCTTGATAGAGCCAGTGGGCTTCAGTGTAGCGCCCTTGAAAGATGAGTCGTGACCACGAACGGTAGAGATCATGACCTGAGAGACGTAAGCATCCTTCGTACCTACAGTAGCGGTGTAGAGACCCTCGTCCTCATCATAAACGAACTCGATGGCATTGTCGAAGTCGTACTCAAGACCAGTGTTAGTATTACAGCCTGCCACGAAGTAGCCCTCGTCGAGTTTCATCTGAGCGATAGAGAGATCATCGAAATAGAAGTCGATGGCTTCCTTATCCTCATGGTTCAGGTTGAAAGCGATACACCATACATCGTTAGTGGGAATCGTCACGGTCTGCTCAAACTGCTGCCATTCTGTTGAGAAAGCGACACCGCTTCCACCGAATGCATTATGAGAAGCATAGTCAGACGGCGTCTGATGGTGGAACTGACTCATCGTATTCACATTCTTCGAAGCCTTGTAGCGGAAGCTGACCTTGTACTGTGATCCAGATTTCAACAGCTTCGGAGCCTCAATCCAGAACTGGTTGTCCCATGCAGAAGCATCACCCTCTGTATCGGCAACAGCAGCATGGATGGCAAACACGTGATTACCATCGGCCTCTTCTTCGATGTCAGCAGGGTACGGATCCCAACCACCGTCATCATTCATATTGAAGTTCTTAACCTTATTCCAAGCACAAATGGTGAAGTTCTTCTCCATATCGTTGTACTTGATGGCCTTCTGATCGTCAGTCCAAGGTGTCTCGGCATCACCGTTAGTGATCAGCTCGATCCACTCCACGGGACGCTGATTTCCCTTCTCTTCATGAGAGATCTTCACATACGAAATCCACCATTCACCAATGTAGTCACCGCACTGGATGAGTACGGAACCCGTATTGGCAAAATAGGTTGCCTCTGCATTGTTCTGGCAGCCTTCAAATGTCAGCTCCTGCCACTCTGTTGTAACAGGGATATCACCAGGTTTATCTGAACCTGAGAAGTATCCTCTGATGTTCTGAGCAACAGAACCCTTGATCTTGATTGTGATGGTGTAAGACGCATCATAATCCAAGGAGCCAACGGCAGGGAACGGCTGGAACTGGACGTCATAAAAATTCGCCGTAGCTTCGTCACTCTTGAAGTGGAGGCAACCATCCTCGAACGCAATGCGAGATGCTGCATCATCACTGATCCAACCATGCGTCCATGAAGCAACAGTAGAGTAGTCAACTTCTACGTCAACCACCTCTTCAGCCTTTGCGCCCATAAATACTGAGAGCAAAGCAAAAACTGCAAATAATTTCTTCATAACAGAATAATTTTTGATTAATAACTAAAATGAATAATAAAATGATTTTCGTTTATTTTCCACTGAGGGCATCGCAGAATGCCTTATAAGTGGCAGTGCGCACCCAGTCCTTGCTCTTGTTGTCGATAGCCCAGAGACCTACAGGATCAGTCGTATCGGACATGTTACCCTTACAGATACCAGCCTGTTTCTCATGAGGGATCTTTTCCATGTAGCGCTTGATAGCGTATCCATAGAAATCGGCCAGCTTCTGACGCTGAGCTTCTGTGATGTCCTTGGCGGTCACAGAGACACCCGTAGCATCCAGATACTTGATGTCGAAGTTAGAGAGACGGATCAGTTTGCCCGTAGAAGCCAGGTTGTCGAGGAGCGTATTGTAAGAGGCCTCGTTGGCAGCCTGTTTGTCGGCATCCTCACTATAACTGAGATTGACCTTGGCATTGATTCCATCGATCTTGGCACCGTTGTTGTCCCAGATGTTGATCCAGTACTTGAGACTCTCAAACATCTTCTGATCCTCAAGACCGTTCTCGCTGATGAAGAACTTCAGCAACGCAGGATCACCCTCATATTTCTGGTATGCTGCGCTTGCCACCCTTGACACGACTGGGGCGTAGTTCTCACTGCCGAGAAGATCCTGCCAGAAGATCTGACTGTTAGAGTGCTTGAGGTCGAACATGCCGTTATCAAGCTCTGACTTAGAGTCGATGGCCTCGTCAATGAGGTCGAACAACTTGATACGGCCAGCGTTGATCTTCATCAGACCATCGCACCAGGTATTAAGGGCATAGTTGATGGTATCTTTCTTCTCCTGCTCTGTCTGTGGACGGTGGTTATCTGGATTGTGAACAACCTCGACCCTCTGGATATAGACCAAAGAGTTCAAGTTACCCTCAATCATCAGGTAACCCTCTGTGGCCCCTTCTGCAGGCATTGCCTCCACTACCACCTTCACCCATTTGCCAGCCTTGATGACGAACTTCTTATCGTTTGCGCCCTCCTTGATCTTGTTGTCAGAGAAAGTACAGATAACTGTTTCATCTTTGTCAACCTTAGCCCAGAAAGTGACAGTATAAGATCCAAGCGGATCAACATCAAAACCTTCTACGATGTAGACCTTTGCACGCTTTGGAACCTTCAGTGCATTTTTGCCATCATCATAGTTCTTCTCGATCGACGGCTTACCTGCCTTAGCTGTGCCCGTAAACTCCTCCATCGTGGTGTAGTCGACGGTCTTGTCTTCAATAGCTTCCACCTTTACTTCAATAGGAGCCGTCAGCATATTCAGCCATCCATCGGCCTGGTTGGCATTGGCGACAATAGGACTGCCATAGACCTCATAGCCCACCTCTTCCACATGAGCAAGAAGGTCGCTCATGTCGAGGAAGTTCATCACACCTTTGTCATTGATGATGGATCCAGACATCAGGGAGGTTCCGAAAGCAACGTTATCGAAGTTGGTCATCGCTGCTGCATGAGCCAGCTCCTGCTTGTTGAATTCCGACACTTTAAGCGTTGCTCCGAGAGACAGATTGGGATATTTCTCTCTGTCGATGTACGACTTCACGGGAGCATACTCCTGGTATGGCATAACATAAGTCGGATCCGGATCGGCACTAAAATCGTCTGTCACATTATAGTCGGCACAGGCTGCAACAAATGCACCTGCTGCTAACATAAAGAGACTGTTTCTAAAGATTCTATTCATAATTCTCAATCTTCAATGTTCAATCTTCAATGTTCAATGTTTAATTCTTCACGTATTTGGGTGTAAAGAATTCCTTAATGTTCGACTCGCGGGTCTGAACGACAAGTGTATCATTGGTAGCCACCTGGATATCGCTGTTGGCGAAGTTCACGTTATAAGTCAGACGGAGGATGTCACGCTGTACAGGCTGTCCGTTGTTGCTACCCCACTGGTAGTCCTTGTATTCCGGTCTCTCTGTGCCATTGGTAATGAATTCGCCAGAGCCAGTAGCCGTCACACCCTCATCAGCAGTGGATACAGTACACTTGTCGCCACTGAATGTCAGGATGAGGTTACAGGATATCGAAGCACCGGAAGTTTTGAAAGACACCTTGAAATTCGACTGCGTCATATTCTTGGTGGTAATACTGCATATTTCGTCATACTGATTCACAGGGTTCTCCGTGTAGTGCTCGAGGTCAGAGTTGACCAGTGAGAAGTCCTTGCGGACGATCGTCTTAGTAACACCCTTCTCTGTCACATTGTCAACACCACGACGGATATATTTTGCCTGCCAGGGATTCATATACTTCACGCAGTACAGCACATAGTCTTTTGCCAACACATCCCAGTCCTCCGTATTCGTACGAGAGGGAGAGAGACCCTCACGGGGTTTGCCAGTAAGAATATGGTCAATACCCTTGACATCAGTCATCAGAAGAGGAATGACGTAGTTGTTCTCGACAGATTTCTCGTCATCGAAGAAATCGTTCGTGAACTCCACCTCCACATAACCTCTGGGATCACCATTGTAAGGAATGGTATTCGACATAAGGCGATAGTGGCTTGAAGGCAGAGGACGCACTGGTCTTGCTGCGTTACCACCGTCATCTGTGAAATAGAGGTCGTCGCAAAGCGACTCATCCACCACGATATCCACATACGCATCACGACCACCGTATGCACCACCCATCGTTGACCATATCCGGCATTTGTGCGAGTTGTCGAGCGAGTTGTCGTAGATGTCGTTACCAAGTATGAGTGTACGTACCGGGTACTGATAGGCGAAATAGGCTGTCGTACCTTCCTGATAGTCTGGGAACTCTCTGTCTGAATTATAACACGAGGTATATGTGAGAGAAACAGTTCCCAAGATAATTCCGAATATATACTTCTTAAGTTTCATCATGATTAAACTCTTTATTCTTTATTCTTTATTCTCAACTCTCCTACCAACCCTTATTCTGCGTCAGGTTGCTCCATTTGAGCACTTCACCCTTTGGAATGGGGCCGTACAACTGATAAGAGATGTCAAATTTACGATCCTCGACATCAATGATGCTATAGGTGAGTTCACCAGTCTCCTCATTGCGGTCGATCTTCATGCCCTTGACACCCTCATTCAGCGGCAGCATCCAGCGACGGAGGTCCCAGAAGCGCTTGTTCTCGAAACAGAGTTCGATACGACGCTCATTACGGATCAGATTGGTCATCTTGGCCTGATCATTGGCGCACTCCTCAAGATAGGCATCACCTTCGGAGAGTGGAAGACCATACTCGTCTGTGCCAAGTCCTGCACGCTCACGGATGGCTTTGATCACATCGTAGGCAGTGAAACCTACGCCCATGGGATCAGCCTTCGGGCCCCAAGCGTCGTTGGCTGCCTCGGCAAAAGCCAGGAAGATCTCCGTAAGACGAATGCGCGGATAGATATGCTGCTGCTCGATGAGCGAGCTCGACAGCGGACTGACATCGTCGCGGAGCAGCTTCTTCAGGTAATAGCCCGTACGTGTAGAAGTGCTGATGTTATTAAGATTGTCCAAAGACTCATTCTTATCGTTAGGATAGGTACCTGTTATGATAAGGGCCTTTTTGTATGTCGTACCGTTATAGATCACATCGTCATCCAGTCGCGGGTCACGGTTGGCATAAGGGTTCTTGGGATCATATCCAGATTTGGGATCTGTGATAGGAAGACCGTTTCGCATGGGAAAAGCGTCAACCAAGTTCTGCGATGGATTGATGTGACCACTGCCATACAGCGATGGAGGATAGTTCTCCCTTTCCTGTTCTGCATTCTTATGACGGTCTTCGCGCCAAAGAATCTCAGGCATCTCCGCTGCACTCGGATCAAGCTTGGTCTTATTCTTGTACCAAGTGCTACCAGTCTTATCAAATCCTTCCAATCCACCGATTCGCTTCAGGACATTGGCACAAAGCGATGCAGCATCAGCCGAAGTGACACCACTCTGTTCGCGGAAGGCAGGACTGGCTGCCAGAAGGGCCACCTGAGCTTTGACTGCCTCAGCAATCCGCCCGGACAATAAGTTCCTGGCCTTATTACCGAACACGAGGTTGTAACCCGAAGCATTCGCACCAAGGGCTAAGTACTTATCAGGTATCTGGTTTTCACTGTTGATATCCTCATAAATCTGGGGAAGCAGTGCAATAGCACTGTCGCAGTCAGCGAAACACTGTCTAACACACTCTGCGAAAGTGGCACGAGGCTGATTGTAGTCGGAACTACCGTCTTCAGGGGCGGTCAGCAAGGGCACGCCGTAGAGTGTTCCATCGTCAGCATAGCCTCCATGAGCCTGAAGCAGATAATAATACAGCACAGCACGAAGGCCAAAGGCCTCACCCTTCAGACGGTCAACAAACATCTTCTGTTTGGAAACGGCACTGGGGGCCCACTTCACTTTCTCTACGATGGAGAGAAAGAGATTCACATACTGCACACCGTCTTTACAGTTGTCCCATTGCGACATGGGGTTGTTGTCGGCCGACCAGGCACCTGTTGCCATATTCAGGAAATTGTTGCTGGTCTGGTTAGTAACAGCATCATCTGTAGCAACGTCCGTCCAGTTGTACTGGTTTGCAACATTGGTGATATAAGGAAGACGGTCGTAGGCGTAGATCAGCAGACCATGTGCATACGTCGACTCCTCGGTCATGTCGTCTGCCTGACGATTGTTTTCATTGGCAGGATCGAACATGTCATCACATGAGCAGAAAGCGAGGAGACCGATTAAATAGAATATAATGTTTCTTGTCTTCATCTTCTTAAACTTTTCAATATTTACTTTTCACTATTCTCTTTTCATTTCATAATGTCACCCTAACACCGAGATTATAAAAACGCGTCTGTGGTGCAGTGCCGACACTTGTCTCCATCAATTTACGCTCCTTGGCGATCGTCAACAGGTCGTTACCGTTCAGATAAATAGAGAGAGCCTTCACCCACTTGCCGTTGAACATCTCCTCTGGGAAGTCATACGTCAGCTGCACCTTGCGCAGGTTGAAGCGATCCGTACTATACATCCAGAATGTAGAGTTCGCAGAGTTGTTGGCCGACGACAGCGTAGTCAGTCGTGGATGAGTAGCCGTAGCGGCTGTCTCTGGTGTCCAGCGGTCACGTGCAAACACCGAATACTTGGCATCGCCACTCAGATAGTAATAACCGTTGTTCTTCAACTCATATGCACCAAACTGTCCATTGCCCAGCACAAAGAGTGTCCAGTTCTTATATTTGAGCGTGAGGTTCACACCCAATGTCAGGGGAGAGCCAAATGTTCCCCTCTTGCCAAGATCCACCTGGTCTTTAGTGTCGATCACACCGTCACCGTTTATATCTTCGTACTTCAGGTCGCCCGGCTGGATTGTTCCGCCAATCTTCGGATTCGGAAGACTTTTCTTCAAAGAAAGTTTTCCACTGGCATCCTGATCAAAGTCGTCCATGGTGTAGAAGCCTAAACACTTGTAACCCCAGATGACATCAAGCGCACGGCCCTCTCTGTGCTGGTAGTCGTATTCCACCAGTTCGTCATATTTCTTGTTCTTCGTGCTCAGGTAGGTTCCCACCACACCAAGCGCAGCGTGCAACTGACCGAACTGTTTCTGGGCCGTCACACTGAAGTCAAGACCCTTGCGGTTCTGAATGTTATTGTTGATGGCCGGTTTGAATGTGCTGCCGGAAAGACCGCCAGCCAGATGCGAAGGGAATGTTGAGGGGTTCTGGATCACATACCCGTCCATATCCGTATTGAAGAATGTCAGTTCAGTGCTGATCAGTTTGTTCAGGAACGAACCGCGAAGACTGACAGAGAATTCCTTCCTGTGAATAAAATCCAATGCAGGGTTACTACCCGATGTTGAATAAGTACGGTTGACAGAAGAACCTTCATTCCACGAGAATCCGCTGCCAGTGGTCGACCACTGGGCATCATAGAGATAATAGTACTTCGGATTCTGGTCGTTCATATAAATATCAATGTCCTCATTCAGGTTGCTGTACGATGCACTGAGAAGCAGATCGTCCACAAAACTACCCTTCAGGAAATTCTCCTTGGCCAGGTTCCAGCCGATCGTGAACGAAGGCGAGATAGCCTCGCGGTGTCCCTCCGGCAGACGAGCACTGTGTACCCCCGCCATACTCACATTTGCGAAGTAGCGTCCCTCATAGTCGTAGCCCAACTGAAGGCCTAGGTTGGCATTAGCATAGCGATGGTAGGTGCCGCTCGCAGTGGTCGTATACATGTTGGCCAGCAGCATACCCGTTACATGATGCTTGTCAGCAAACGTATGGTCGTAGTCGAAATGACCGTTCCAACTGATCGTCTGACGGTATTTGGTGTTACTCATAGCCATGTGTCCCGTCACCACCTCATCATTCTGCTGCGTGAGGGCCACGATGATATCCTCCGAGTTATAGTTACTCCAAGTAGGAATGAACACAGCATACTTGTTGTCGTAGGACAGACTGTAGTTGGCGGCATAGTCAATAGAGAAAAGTGTCTTGAACGACAGACCCTTCACAAACTTGTCCATGTCGTAGATAATACCCGCATCGAACTGGAACTGACGGCTCACAGCCTGAGTCTTACCACCGAAATAGCAGTCAGCGATGGCATTGTTCTGCGTCGCCTTTGTACCACCGGGGAAATACTTGCCGTCGAGAAGGTTCAGCGACTTACCCAGGATGGCGAGTGCTTTACTGGCATTCTCATCAACCATATCAATAGGAATCAGGGGGGCAGCATTCTCTGGGAAGTTGGGACGGCCATATTTGCCATTATAGACCCAGGCGCCATTTACCACCTCTATACCGGCAGCCTCTCTCCAGAAATCTCCCTTGTTCTTGTGCTCATTGTAGAACGTCGCGCTCACGTTGGCAAAACCCTTGACCAGTTTGTTGATCACGAGGTCCACATTACCACGTACGCTGAAACGGTCGGTATAGTTTTCCTTGGCTACGCCGAAGTTCAGCAGGTCCTCTGTACGATAATAGTTGATGTTCGTATAGAAGTGGGCTCGCCGTCCTCCACCCTCAATCTCTAATGTACCCTCGCTCCGGTTGTATGCTTTTCTCACATACTCGTCGCTAAAGTAGTTCACATTCGGATACCTGTAGGGATTCACCCCCGAGGCATGGTTGTAGATATCCTGCTGCGAGTATCTCATGTCCAAACCGTCGTTCACGCGTGCCTCGTTATACAGCGTCATATACTCTGCACTCCCTAAATACTCGGGGAATTCCTTGGCCACGTGCCAGCCTGTGTTCGCGTTCGCAGTGATCTGAAGACCGTCAGTCTTGCCCCTTTTCGTCGTGATCAGGATGGCACCCTTTGCACCCTTTGCTCCGTACAGCACCACGGCCTGAGCACCCTTCAGGAAAGTAATCTGCTCAATCTCTGAAGGCAGCACATTGTTCGACGGACGCTTCACACCGTCGATAATCACCAGCGGCAGGTTAGAGTTATCGTTATTGTCCAAGCGGTCGTTGTCCATACCCCAGAGGTTGTTGCCGTTCCATCCGCCGACAAGGGCATACAGGTCTTCAAGGCTGCTCATCGTGTAGTCCTTTTTCTGCAGCTCTTCCATATCGACATAGGATACACCTCCGAGAATATGGTCGGCATCCATGTCGCGGAACGCCACATGCACTTTCTTTTTGGCCACGACGCTATCACCGTCTTCTTCAGTCTGTGCATTGACTGTCAGCGGCAATACGACAACCGTGGCTAAGAGAAATATATTTCTTACTATCTGTTTCATATCTTATTTTTTTATAGCGGTAGCAAATTATTCACTTTTCACTATTTACTTCTTACCATCCTGGATTCTGAGGATATCCTTCATAGAGATAGATGTCCTTGTCAGGAAGCGGGAACCAATAGTGCTTTGACTCCAAACGACGGGTAATCAGTTCCTCCTTGTGGAAGTTACCGACCTTGGCGTCTTTCGGGTCGTGATCCTTAAACCATGCATCTGACTCCAGACGCTCGAACTCATGAGAGTACTTCATGGTATAAGGAGGCTCCGTCAGCAACAGCCAGCGCTGCAAGTCACACCAACGGAAACCCTCAAAGCTCAGCTCCACGGCCCGCTCACGGCGCACCTCGTCGATGAAGTGCTCCCTGGTATCCATCAGGTTCGCCTGCACGTGCTCCATCGGATAGTCCGGAGTGTTCACGCGGTCTCTCAGTGCGTCGATGGCCTCCACAGCAGACAGCGGGCAGTACACCGGCCGTTCCTTCAGTTCAGCTGCAGAATTCGCAATGGCAGCCTTCGCCTCGGCATACATCAGATAAATCTCAGCTAAGCGCATATACGGCAGATAGCTTTGGAAAGCATAGTCCCAGTCGTACCATCTGTCGCCCTCATTACACTGGTGAGGCACCAGTTTCTGAATGAAGTAACCCGTGCTACTTCCATGGTCAATCTCGCGTTCCGCACCTCCCGTGTAAAGCGGGCAGTACTCCAGCTCCTTTTGCGCGCTCGACAGACCGTCCGTACTCAGCACATAGTGGAAACCGTCGAACACGATGTCGTGATAGAATCGCGGATCTCTGTCCTTAAACGGATGCTCCGGATCCCATCCGCTCAGCGGATTCAGCACGTACTCACCGTTCTGTACCAGATAGATTGGCTGGCCGTTCGCCATACCATACTGGTCAACCAGGTTCGCTGTCGGATGGTGAATGATGTTATCGTGATCCACGAGACCTGCAACCTTCGGGCCAAAAATCTTAGCACAGTTCCAGTTGGCAGAGTTGACACCAGGATAAGCACCACGGAAAATGGCCTCCGTCGATCCAGGCATGTTCCAGTTCTGCTTCACAGTCCAGAAAATGTCTGCATAGCACGACTCCGCATTCTCGTCACGCTCGTGATTGTATATATCACTATAACGATATTCAGCCAATTTATACTTCACCGTACCTTTCGCTACCAGATCCAATGCCTTGCCAAGAGTCTCAGCGGCTTTCTTGCAGTACGCAATATCATAATCATATGTCTTGCCGTTGCTGCTGGCGCCTAATAGTTGGGCTACGCCACCATTCTTGGTCTTCTCGAACTCCTTCATGAGTGGAGATCCAGCCCAAAGGTAGCACTTACCAAGATAGCAGAGCGCCATAAACTTATTCACTCTCAGGTCGTTCTTTCCTGAGGTCTGCATACCAGCAAGCGTCTCGTCCCAATCGTATGGTAGCAGGTCATAGGCTCTCTCAAAGTCTTCTGCACAACGGTCAGCACACTCCTGGAAAGAGAGTCGGGGCAGCTCAGGGATGCTTGAAGATTCAAAAGCCACGTCAATATATGGGAAGCCACCGAAATAGCACATCAGCTCAAAATGCCACCATGCACGGAAGAAATACATCTGTCCAAGCAATAGGTCGCGCTCTTCGTCTGATCCCACCAGACTCTTGATGTTCTCAATACCCATATTACATTTACGGATCGAGTACCAGGCATTCTTCCACAGCGAACTTCTGTCACCGTTCAACCAGCACTGGGTGTTGGTCCACCAGTTACGATAGTTACCAAGATCCACCTGGTGATCCATGTGCGCATAACCCTCAGGGTTGTGAACCGCGTCGTCACCAAAATTCCATGCCGTACAATAGTTTACCTTCTCCTTATCGGGAATCAGGCTATAGATCTCCTCAATATAACCCTGGAAATTTCGGTAGTTCTTGAATGCCTCATCCTCTTGCACGATACTCTCCGGATCCTTATCCAGCCAGTCTGTACACGAAGTCAGCGAACTGCTGCCTGCCACAAGGAACAGCGAACCGAACAAAAGGGTTTTTATTCTACTACAATATCTCATAATAAATATATTGTTATTCTGTTACTATGTCTATAAAAGATACTCTGTCCTAAATATTCAGCTTGATTCCGAAGTTATAACGTCTGACTGTCGGGTAAGCACCGCCGCCGCCACTGAATCCATAGTTACTCTCACGGTCGTCAGGCATCTTCGTTATCAGGAAAAGGTTGTTACCATTCACATAAAGCTTCAGACTCGAGAAACCGAGTTTCTTGATCCAGCCCTTCGTCCATGTGTATGCAACCTCCACATTCTTCAAACGGAAATAAGAACCGTCGAAGAGGAACTGTGTACCATCATTGTAGGAGACCTGAGTTGTGAAGCGTGGCACGACCACCTCGCCAGTACCGTCTACGGGATTCCACCAGGTACCATTGTCATATACTGTAAGCAACTTGTTGTTGAAAGAGGTGAGGCCTACGTCACGCGTCACACCTGTCACACCATAGAGCTGAGCAAACATGCTCCATCCTTTCCACTCCCAGCCGATCGTGGCATTGTAGGTGTGCTCGGGAGTTCCCGTATAGCCGTAAGGAGCCTGGTCGTTGGTCTCGTCCACGACGCCATCACCGTTGAAGTCCACAATATAGTGGTCACCAATGAGCACCTGGCTGTCATCCTTTTCACGCGCAGGCGTACTATATAATTCATCGTATGTGGAAATA
>Ga0310786_10006258_pt1 | contig 15890 bp, 13 predicted proteins | sample AusTroGonzalo_MG_FD_203881 | JGI IMG/M metagenome (GOLD analysis project Ga0310786, IMG submission 203881) | Bovine rumen microbial communities from tropical cattle in Woodstock, Queensland, Australia - Gonzalo_03 (v2) (version 2) | ecosystem: Host-associated > Mammals > Digestive system >... | reverse complement strand
AAAGGGTTGTTGACCAAATATAAAGACAGCGTGTTCTATGCCGTTGACGAGCAAGGTGTTGGTGAATTAGGTGCGTCTTCATCTGCGGCACGTCTGTATCGTCTGCGTATTGGGCCAATGCCGGATATAGATACGGCACAGCAACTGTGTGACCAATTGTTAAAGTTTAGTGGCGCAAGTTGCCAGGTTGTAAGGGTTCAATAATATCGAATAGTTTGGGGTCGTGGTATCATGGGAAAAGTCGGTCAACATTTTTCAGATTTCCGTAAATCTACGCCAAAGTCAGTAACGTGGTTACTGTTGATTGCGGCGTTGGTTATTGTGGTGGTGCTGTTGTTATTATTAGCCGGCAGCAAAAAGGGTAAAAAGATTATCCAAGAAGACGAAATTATCCCTGTAACCCCGGAATTAAGGTTTGAACCCAATACACCAATAGATTGGTCAAAAACCATGGTTGATGAAACACGCACCGCCGAAATTCAGGTCTATGCGAACACGCGTGTTCAAATAACAAATGTCGTGACACTGGTCGAAGGCAAAGAAGATGACAACATTGGTTTGTCCGCGGCCGCGACATGTACAAATGAACAAACATTTGTAACCGCGGATACCCCATGCCTTATCATACTTAAATACGAACCGACCGAGGCACTTGCCCCCACGCATGTTGGTGTTAATCTTACGTGGACCGCATTTGAGATCGGCCCTGATCCGTTTGAAACAAAAAATGCGATAACCGCCGTAATCGGTGCACAAGAACCGAAACCAACAGCGGCCCCAGAACCAGAATCAAAACCGGCGCAAAAATCAAAAGATATATCAAAATCAGACCCCGAACCCGAAGGTGACACAGAATCAGAAGATGATTTTGATGAAGATGCCGGTGAAGATTACGAAGAAGAATCAGAAGAAGAGTTAGAAGAAACCGGCGATGACCTTGATTTCCAAGAAGATATTGATGACATTGCGCCCCCTATTGATTTTGGAAAAACCGTTCCGGTAAAATCTGTACCTTCGGTAAGTGACAACATTGGTAAATATTTTTCACCGTTTGGAAACGGGTGTTCAGATTTCTCTTTCCCGGGATATAACACGGCCGGTATACAAAGCGGTTGGATAACGCCTTCGGCCGGTGCATATTATTATCATCCGTTTTCTGACAAAGATTGTAAAAATGCAACGGGTATATATAATGCCGATACTGGTTACATTATGGATATAAAAAATCCATCACGTAAAATTGGTTCTGACGCGGAACATATCCGTTTAACGGTCCAAGAACGTATGCCTGCATTGACCTCTCGTAGTGGCACTAAAAACCAACCACGCGGCCGTGCGAAACAATTAACCGACGATGAATTGGAATCCAGGAACGCCGGGCCCGCATCACATATTGAACTAAAACCAGGTAAAAAACCAAAAGAAGAATTTTCTGGATACGACGATGGTGATACAGTCTATTCCACGCTACCGTACGACAGGACATTTGTATTACGTCAATATAAACCAATTCCGGCGACAATTGTTTCCGATATTCAGGCGGATGTTAAATTACTTGAAAGCGGCCTGCCGGTGCGTGCAACAGTTGATCGCAATGTTTATTCTGATAACGGACGGACTGTTGTTATTCCAACCGGAACATTAATGTTGGGACGCGTAGTGGGTGATTTACCGGGGCCATATAAATCTGTTGGCCGTATGCAAATTGAATGGTATCAGTTTATTCGTCCGGATGGGGTCGAATTCTCGTTTGGTTCTGGAAAGAATCCTTTCTCGGCCGATTCTCAGGGACGTAAAGGTGTTCCCGGCCATGGTAGCACCGACTATATTCAACAATTTGTTATGCCAATGTTGACGGCAATTGTGCCGGCGGCGGTGAACCTTATTGCGCCAATATCAGATGCATTTGTTAATCAAATTGATTTGGATAATAATACCGTTGTACAAAGCGGAACCGTACGTTCATCGGAATTGGCAAAAAATGAAATTATTACCGCATGGAATAATGTTGCCACAAAGTTATTGGTTGATATGCTGGATAATACAACACCGCCATTTTCTATTGCCGCAGGCACACGTATCACTGTATTTTCGCCGGTGGATTTGGTTATAACATGTGGCGATTCAAGCGAAGATTCACGCAAATGCGCCGTTCACGCACCAGCTCCAATAAAACGTGGCGATATTTCAAAGGAAGCAACTGAAGACAATAGAACTGTTGAAGAATTAATTGGTCAGGTTCGTTCAATGATGGAAAGTTCTTTAAAAGATTGCTGCGTTGAAGATGAAAATGGTGCATGGCGTGCAGATAATAGTAAAATGGGTTCTTCTCAATGTAGTGGATATAGTTTCACAACAATGGATTTCTATTGCCGTTCATTTGGAACATACAAAGCAACCAATAACGCAAAGCAAGAAGCTGTTATTAAGAATCAGAAAGACCAATTCCAACAAAATACTCCACAAGGTACCAAAGAATACAATGAGCAGGTTCTTGGCCTTAAATATGACGAAGAAGGAAATATTAAGAATCCATTTGAAAAAGAAAAGAAACCAAAACCAGAAGCCGCCGCAGAAGATTCTTCTGCCGTTACATGTGATGGCGGTGCGAATCCTGATGCGAACGGTTGTTGTCCTGGTGAAACATATACAGATATGGGTGCCGATGGATTTAATTGCTGTCCGGATGCGGGTGGTGATTGCTTCCCACCAATAGAATTGTAAAAGGAAATTATATTTACATTAACCTAAACCGCCACCATGGCGGTTTTTTTTAACAAAAGGATTTGCTATGACCTAATTTAATAATTATATTTTGGCCATTAATAAGAGAAAGGGCGTAGCGTTTTGCACGCCTTTTTTATTGCAAACTGTTAATCTTACGATTCGTTACACAAAGATTAAAATCTTTATACGAATCGCAATTCAACGAATTGTTTCAATTAAAAGTTGTAATATTTTATTTGGTCAATCATATCGTTTTATATATAAACATAATCAAAAAACATTATATCAAGGAGAAGTAATAATGACAGACACCCAAGTAATTTATACCCCCGAAAAATTTCAAAATGCAGAACAATTATGGTTCTGGTTTTTATATTCAAAATCTGTGCGCAATGATATTGGAATTAAAAATAACAAACCAACCACTCGCCGCATATGCGAATTGGTTGACGTTGAAACGTTGATTACAAAACTTTATCTATGTGGAAAATTGACTGATGCGCAACTTGCGATAATGAAGGAATTCGGCGACCGCCATCGCGCACCACATCAATATGTATGGCGTGAAAATCATGCCACCGCAATTTGGAATTCCGCAATGAATGTAATTGAAAATGCGGCACGTGAACGTGGTTGGATAGAATAACAGTAATAGGAGAATTAAATGGTTATCATTGCGTTTGCACCAAAATCTTCCAAGATTTTACCAAATATATTTTGTAAAAGATTTAAACACTGCGCGATTATTGTAAAAGATAAAAATAGATTTTTACTCTACCAATTTATATCACGAAATCATATTGATATCATACCAATAAAATCACGTGACATAAGGATACTATCCGCGCACGGTTGGCGTTTCGTATATATGCCGTGTAATTTACCACACGTATTTCCGATAAAGAAATGGACATGCGTTAACCTTGCAAAATACGCGATTGGTTTGCACGCGCCTTTTGTTCTAACGCCTGACGGACTTTATCAAAAAATATATGATTAAAAAAAAGTCCCGGTAAAAACCGGGGCTTTTTTATTTCTTGGCTAACTGTTTTTTAATTATGTATGTTTGAAGAATTCCAAACAAATTCGAAACCGTCCAATACAAAACCAATCCTGCCGGCATCCACGCAAACATTATTGTGAATATAAATGGTAACCATTTCATTACACGCCCCGTAGATGCGGCAATATCATTTGCATTCTTATCTGTTTTGGTTTGCCCAGATTGCAAACGCTGCTGCCACCACATTGTGACCCCCATCAATATTGGCAATATGAAATATGGATCCATTGCGGCCAAATCAGAAATCCACAAGAATCCCGCGTTTCGCATATTTACCGAAATCAATAATGCTTTATACAACGCAAAGAAAATCGGAATCTGTAATAACATTGGCAAACATCCCGACATTGGTGATGTCTTGTGTGTTTTATACAGGTTCATCATTTCCATCTGCAAACGCATTTTGTCATTTGCATAAAGTTTTTGTATGCGTTGCAATTCTGGTTGCATTTTTTGCATTGTAATAGATGACACATACGATTTACGTGTTAATGGCCACATCAACAAACGCAACAATATTGTAAGTAAGATTATTGCAACACCATAATTCATTACAAACGAATTCAATATGTTTAATAACCACAACAGTGGTTCTGCAAAGAACCAGAACCAACCATAATCGATGGTTTTATCAATACCAGAAATACTTGTTGCGGCGGTGTCCAAGATTACCTGGTCACGTGGACCGGCATAAATTGTTGTTGTAAACAATCCCGTATTACCCGGTGCAACGACAACGCCCGCCGCGGTTGCATCCGCCATATATTTATCCGCCACAGACTTCGCGCGCATCGTTTGATCTGGTGATTTTATTTCGGCAATCGTTTGCCAATATTGATCGGAAAACCCAAAGAATCCATTTGTTGTAGAATACGCATAAGATTTCTTATCTAAAGCTGTCCAATCATTATACCGAACTTTGGAATTGGCATTCGTAATAACCCCGGTTGATACACCCGCCGCGTTTTCATGCCCAACGCGAACCATACGCGCATATGGTGCAAATGTTAAATCACGATTTGTTTTATTTTCAATTGTATCGGTTACAGTAATTAAATAACCATCAATTTTCACATCACGTGTGAATACAACCCCATCGGAATTACGCCATACCATTTTACCATCTTGTTCTTTCCATACGGTCTTTACATCCGGTGCGGTTGTTCCGGTCGCGGTAAGACCTACTTCGGCAAAATCGGTATCGGCGGGCAATAATGTAATACGCGTATCATCATCCTTTTTAGAATTCGCGGCATAATCAGCCAATGATATTTTTGATACACGCAATCCGCGTACATTCGCCTTGATCTTATCACCGACAATTTCATGCGCAGGCATTTCAATGTTGTCAGTTGCAACAATTGCGATATCAGAATCCGTTGGCGCTGGTTTATCATTTGGTGTAGTCCACATACTGATTAACCACCATGTTCCCATAAATAATATCAACCACCACAGAAAACTGCCCAAACGCGATTTTGGCTTCGCGGCCGCCGCAGCATTACGATTCGCATTCCATGCGGCAAACCCGGAATTATTATTGTTAAGATACTGTACCATTTTTACCCCTTTAAATTCTTTAAGCAACGACGGCGCGTCAACCACCAATTCAATATGTAAAGCAATACACCAATCGTAATAAACGCATCCGCAACATTAAACGATGGCCAATGTGCACCACCAATATGAAAATCCAAAAAATCAACAACCGCGCCAAAACGCAACCGGTCTACAAAATTACCTAATGCACCACCAACGATAAAAATCAACGGTGTGCGTTCATAATCTTTGGCACGTACAATCAGGTAATATAACAATATTCCGATAATTGCACCCGTTGCAATAATCATAATCAGCGGAATATTATCGCCCAATCCACGAAACAATGAAAACGCGGTTCCCGGATTCCATGTGAACACAACATTAAAGAAATTCGTAACACGCGCCATCAAATATGGCACAGGCACCACCGACCATGCCGGTCCAACCGCAAACGCAGAACCGGTGATTAAAAACAATAATATTCCCTTGGCAATTTGATCAAGTAAAACTATCCCAAAAATGGCCGCAAATGTTTTTAATATCTTTCTCATTTTTTCTCCATTAAATCTTCGGTTAATATAGCAATATATCATTGTAAAAGCAAATATAAAAAATGCCCCACACGGGGCAATTTTATTTTTCATTTTTTTATTTATTTTTTTTCTTTTCCGCCACTCAAAGCCACTCTAACATGGAACAACATGCTTTCATCGTATGCACCGATAGCCTGTTCTAATTTTTCTATGCCATATTTGCGCGCATACGCAACCAAACAACCATAATATAGTGTAAACGGAATATTCATAGAGATATCAACCAAGCGCGATAATATCGGATTCACCAACGAATATCCATCCTTTTCCGGTGTAATTCCATACGCCTTGTAATGTTCAAATTTATGAGCCGCAACCATAAATATATCAACAAATTCCTGGTCAGTTGTTAATCTATTATAATCTATATTTCGCAATGCCGCGCCATTGGTTTTGCATGCTATTTGGCACAGGTATTTATATTTACCTGGTTCCAAATATTCTGGGCGCACGCACGCAATTTCGTGTCCCCACGCATCACCACGATCACCGTTCCACGGACCACCCGCGTATGGACCGCGTGCCGCCACCGCAATAAGACATAATTTATAATACAGTTGTTTGGAAATATGATGTTCCCGTGGATTTACCAACACTAACAACACACCGTAATTTGATAATGGTGTTTTGTAAATACGATAATATTGCTCTTCGTTGATTTTGTATTTAACCGGTTCAACAAATGCAACATTATTGTTGTCTGAATCTATAAAATCTTCACAGATTTGCGTATAAGTTTCTGCGTCCAGGTTTTGGCCATATATTGACATATAATCACGCAGATTAAACCCATGCTCAACCATTTTGCGGGTAAGTTCACGGTATTTTTTACAATTACGTTCATCTTGCTGTTGCGCCATCTGTTGGCGTGCCGATGATGTGCCAATATTTTGGGTACCTGTTTGCATAGTAAGTCCTTTGTTTTTCACATATTTGCACAAAAAAAATGGATGTCAATTTCTATTTAAGAAATAAAATACCGACCAAATGGTCGGTATTTTTTAATTATGTTGATCGGTTAGTGCGTTATCCAATTCAGAATAATTTTCCAAACGCATTTCATTTAACAACTTCGACACAACATCATCCGCAATTCCCAATTGCCCCAATACCCCACGCGCCAGCATCAACGAAGATTCTATTGTTTCTGGCCATACTTCTTGGACGCCTTCTTTGATAAGGATGCGCGATTCCGCCAAATTACGTGCACGGGCAAATATTTTAACCTTTGGTGCGATGCTTTTTACCGTCAACACCGCGTTACGGGCAGTGCCGCTGTTATCCAACGCAATCACAACCGCGCGCACACGACGATTGGCAAGACCGAATTCACGTAACACAGATGAATTGGTGCTGTCACCATAGAACACATTATATCCACTTTCACGGCCCAACATAACCGCATTAACATTTAAATCAATTGCAACATATGGAATCTTACGCACGCCCAATACATATGCAATGATTTGCCCCACGCGACCAAAACCACATATCACAACCACGGGTTGTTGGGCATTTGCACCCGCATTAAGTTGTTTTTGACGTGACCGTGCAAACCATTTTGTAGAACGGTTTATCCGATCATGAATCGCCAACAAGAACGGGGTTGAAATAATAGACAAGATAATTATTGCCGTTAAAATTTCTTGGTGCGCCGGGGGTACCGCAGATATACCACTGGTCTTCATGGTTTGGAACATCAATAATGCAAATTCACCACCTTGGCTTAACATCAACGCAATAAGGCGTGCATCATGTAATGCAACATTGCGTACACGTGCAACCATAAACAACGCAACGAATTTCACACATACCAAACCAACCATACCAAGCAATACAACATACCAATTGTTACCCAATACGTTGATATTCAATCCCATACCCAACGATATAAAGAATAGAGACAGGAACAATAATGCATATGGTCCTATTTCCGCGCGAATTTGGTGACTGTAAATTGTTTCAGACATCAACATACCGGCCAAGAACGCGCCCAAACCAGCCGGCAGTCCCAGCCAATCCATAAGCACCGCCCACAACACGATGTTTAACATAACGACCAATAAAAACGCTTCATGCGATCTTAATTTTGACACACGTTTAATAAGTGGGTTTAATATAAAACGACCGACAACAACCACACCAAATATCAAAGTCACGGTTGTCACAAAAACGTCGATTACGGCCGCGCCCAAATTAAATGAACGTCCCGCCAAAACCGGCAACATAGCAAGCAATGGTATTGATAACAAATCTTGGAACAACAGAATTGAAAATGTTTGATGGCCCATATTTGTATTCAATTGATTTCTGTCGGTCAGCAATTGCATATCTTCGGATGTACTGGACATTGCCATCAACAACGATACCGTTATAACACCCATAATTGACCATGGTGTTACACCGACCAAAATCGGAAACAACATAACCGCAACCATCAGAACCTGGGCCGCACCGAAACCAAAAATAGTTCTGCGCATTTGCCACAGACGTTTCATATTTATTTCCAGCCCGATATTAAACCACAAGAATAATATGCCCAAGTCACCAAGGAAGGTCCACGTTTCATTTACCTGGAACAAATCTAAAACATATGGTCCCGACAATATACCAGCCAACAAAAACGCAACTAAGGCACCAACACGTGCGATACGTAACGTGAACACTAAAAGAAAAACTATTGCGAAAAACAGCAATACTGATATAGACATTATTCTCTCTCCCCTATAAACTCGAAGTTATTATAGCAAAAATGTATTATACCTATGCAACCAATTTTTTTGATATTTCTAAAAATTTTTTTGGATCTATTTCTTCGGCACGCTCTGTTCCTAACAATCCGAAATCTGCCCAGTTCACATCACGCATTATTCCGCGTATCATCTTGCGTCGCATACCAAATAAACGCGCAGTAAGGTTTTCTATATTTTTTATATCACCAACATTTTTTATTTTTTCCGCGTTTGGAATTATCTGAACGACGGCACTTTCCACACGTGGACGCGGAACAAACGCAGTTGACGGAACATTAAACAATATTTTTGCATCCGCAACCAATGATACCAACACCGCCAAACGACCGTATTGTTCATCACCGGTACGCGCGACAATTCTTTCCGCCACTTCGCGTTGAAACATCAATGTCATAGATTTAATTGGCACACCACATGCAACATCATGCAACCATCGCACCAATAATTCTGTGCCAACATTATACGGTAAATTGGAACATATTGCAAAATCACCGCCCGCAATTTTTGTCATATCAACACGCAATGCATCATCATAAATTACATTGAATCGATTATCAGATGCGACAACAATTTGCGACAAAATTGGTTCTGTGGTTTTATCTTTTTCTATGGCAATAACATTTTTTGCACCGGCACTTAATAACGCACGCGACAGACCACCCGGCCCCGGTCCAACCTCTATCACCGTGGTAGATTCTATATCGGGAACGCTGCGTGCAATACGACCGGTTAAATTCAAATCAAACAAGAAATTTTGGCCGAATTGCTTTTTGGGTTCCAAACCCGATGCACGCATCATTTCGGAAACCGGTGGCAAAGATGATAATTTATCCGTCATAATGCGCGCCGCCCCCCGAATGCCAATGACAATGTGCCATCGTCAATATAATCTAAATCACCACCCAATGGCACACCGGATGCAAGTTCACTAAATGTAACATTGGTATTACCAAGTGTTGATATTATATACTGCTGAGTCGTTTTACCTTCAACCGTATTGGGCAATGCGAAAATAATTTCTGTGATTTTTTCGTTCGCGATACGCGATTGCAAATTTCCCATATTCAAATCATCTGGTGTAATACCGGCAACACCAGACAACAACCCACCCAATATATGATACCGACCATTAAATACGCCTGATTTTTCCAAGACCCAAACATCCGACAAATCGCGTACCAAACACAGCATCCCATTTGCACGTGCCATATCACGACAATATTCACATCGGTCCGTATTTTTATCAGTTAACACACCACAAATCGGGCAAGGATAAATATTTTCCTTTGCATCAACCAACGCATCAACCAATTTTTCAATGCGCCCTGTTTTATCTTGCAACAACCCCAATACAATGCGCCGCGCCGCGCGATTCCCAACGCGCGGCAACTTTGCAAATTGTTTAATAAGTTTTTCTATCTTTGGGTTCATTTACCGTTATCATAGCAATTAATGAAACACATAGCAATCAATTCCGGCGGAAATTCCACGATTTTTTAACCCTTGGGCCGCAGATTCCGAAAGGCCAGTTACACGAACACGGTATAATCCCGTCCCCGTTGGTTCAACATGCGCATTCGCCCCCAGTATATTTTTAACCCGTGCGACCATTGAATTGGCCGAATCCATTGATGAAAACGCACCGAATTGAACCCCAACACCACCCGTTGCATATTGAATTTTGGGTGCATCAGATGCATATTTTTGGACAATTGGTGATGTAACCGGTGCAGGTTCCGAATGGACATAAGATGTTGCGGTGGGTGCACTATTCGCGACCACCGGTATATTTTTATCCAACAACGCAAAACCACGATTTAACATATTCGTTGATACAGTCGAACGCACATCCTTGGTTTCTGCACCCAACACCACAGAAATCAAACGGTGTCCACCACGTGACGCGGTTGCAACCAATGAATATTTTGATTTATTTGTGTAACCTGTTTTCATACCATCGCAACCCGGATATGTTTCCAATAAACGATTTCCGTTGCTGTAAGTTTTGCCATTATATGTCCAATTTTTTATACCAAAATATTTCCAATATTGTGGGAAATGTTTGTAAACCGCCATAGACAATAACGCAATATCGCGCGCCGTTGATAAATGGTCTTCATCTGGCAAACCAGACGAGTTTTCAAAATTAGTATGCGACAATCCTATTTCACGCGCGACACGTGTCATCAATGATGCAAATGTGCCCTCTTTGCCACCCTTTAAGTTTTCTGCCAATACGCGGGCAACATCATTCGCGCTGTACACCGCAAGTGCGATAATTGCATCTTCGACACGGATTTTGGTCCCCGCGCTAAGACCCAATTTTACCGGTGCGGCCGCGGCAGCATTACTTGATACAATCAGATAGTCATCCAAATGCAACCGACCGTGTTCCAACGCATCAAACGTCAGATAAAGCGTCATTATCTTGGTTAAACTTGCCGGGTAATTTGTTTGATTTGCATTTTCTGCAATTAATACCCGCCCCGTATCCATATCGGCGACCAACGCCGCGCGATAATCTGCCGCGTTCGCGAATATGCACGTAAACATAAACGGCAACGCAAATAAGATTTTTCTCGTCCTCATGATTTTTTATGTTAGTAAAAAATTACTTTTGCGGTCAATTATTTTTTTGCATCATCTTGCAAAAATCCACCCGATTGCATCTTCCAAAGTCGGGCATATTCACCACCGCGACGCAACAATGATTTGTGCGTGCCAGATTCTATAACCTTGCCATGATCCAATACCACAATACGATCCATATTACGCAAAGTGGACAGGCGGTGTGCAATAGCAATTGTCGTACGATTCTTAGATAATTTTTCAAACGATTTCTGAATTGATACCTCGGTTTCACTATCCAGTGCGGATGTCGCTTCGTCTAATATCAATATCGGCGCATCTTTTAGAAATGCGCGTGCAATCGCGATACGTTGACGTTGACCACCCGACATTTTTATTCCGCGGTCACCAACCAATGTGTCGTATTTCTTTTCGGTTGATAAAATGAACGCATGCGCAGACGCGCTTTTCGCCGCCGCATGAATTTCCGCATCCGTGGCACCTGGACGACCATATGCGATATTATCGCGTATTGTTCGATTAAACATCGCGGGGTCTTGTGGAATAAACGCAATATTTTCACGCAGTGATAATTGTGTCACATCGCGAATATCATGCCCATCAACAAAAATTGCGCCACCTTTGACATCGTAAAAACGCATCAACAAATTCACCAATGTAGTTTTACCAGCACCAGACGGACCAACAATACCGACGCGTTCACCCGGTTTTATCGTCAAAGACAAATCACGCAAAACATAGCGATTTTTATATTTGAATGAAACATTTTTAAATTCTATTTTGCCATGCTTCACAACCAATTCACCCGCATCCGGTTTATCCATAACCTCAATCGGCACAACCAATTCATTATATGCCTTGGTCGCCGCAGACATATTTTCGATAATGGTCGGAATCGTATCAATAACAACACTAATCTGCATTACGACCATATTGTAAACCGATATGGAATAGACGATATCTGATATTTCCATTTGCTGTTTCGAAAACAGATAAACGCACAGCATAACGGTCATTCCGAACATTGTATCCCACAAATAGGCAGGAACCGTCATAGAAATACGTTGCCAGAATGCCGAACGACGACGCAATTTAACATTTTCTGTTCTGATTGGATCCATATAGTTATGTTCACGTGCAACCCCCGCAAATAATTTGACATTGGTCGCGTTGGAAAAACTGTCCACCAATTTTCCGGTCAATTTTGCATTTGAATCGGACACATCTTGGGCACTGCGTTTAATTGGCTTGCGCAGGCGCCACATGAAAAATGCACGCACCGCGAAAATGAAGATAAACGAAAACGCGACATATTTGTTGACCGTGAACAATGCAAATGAATTAACAATGGCCATAATCAACATAACCACCGTACCCCAACATTCAAATATAATCGTACCGATACCGCGTGTAATATCGCTTATACGGGAATAAACCTGACCAGCCATACGGTTTACCCAAAACACCATAGATTGGGAATGAACGTAATCGGTCAAAGTTTCCGATATTTTACGTGTAACCTTGGGGCCCAAAAATGATTCACCCCACCTGCGTAACAGAACCAACGAACTTGTTGCAACATTCAATATGGTAATTAATAAAACCGTTGGCAGGCAATATTTAACAAGGTCCACATCTTTGGGCGCATTTTCCAACATGGCCACAATCCAACGTTGGTACGTTGGCCACAAAACAGAATCAAAACCGATTAAAAGCCGCACCAACCATACAATAATCAGCAGCCACCACAACCCCTTAAAGATGTGGTGCGCATAAAATCCAATAACCGTTTTCGGCATACTTGTAATAGTTTTATCTGCTTTTTTCATGATAATTTTCCCATAAAATATTGGCATACTATCATTGCCGATATTTCTTGCAATTGCAAGAAAGTTTTTTATAATACCGCACATTATGAATAAACGTGTTAAACTTGAAGATTTTTCGCTGTTACATTTAGCATCCCAGATGCGCGAATTCAACGAAAATGTCACCGACAATAAAAAACGCCTGATTCCGTGGTTTTGGTGGGCGCGTCGGGGTGATTTTGCGCGTTTCAGGTTTGTATTTAATGCCCTGGTGGCGGAACAAATCGCGAACCAAGGCCACCAATTACCGTATAACAAAAAATTCATAATCCGTCACGACAACGAATTTGCCGGGGTTATCGGATTGGACAATATGTCCCAAGATGCCCCACGCATAGAAATGTGGTTATACCTTGATTACGAATATACCGGTCAACATATCGCATCAACCGCGGTTAAAAAGGCAGAAGAATTTGCAGATTCAAAATCTGTTTATCAAATAGTGGCAAAAATATCGCCCCGAAATGCCGATATATACAATGTATTGGTCGCGAATAAATATCGTATGCTTTCAACCCAATACGACGACAACAGCAAAGCACGGCAACAGATTTGGATAAAAACATTAAACGATAAAAGGGTTGAAAAATAAAATTGAAGCCTATAAAATAGGTTACGCAATCTGGTCCCATCGTCTAGAGGTTAGGACATCGGATTCTCATTCCGGTAACACGGGTTCAATTCCCGTTGGGACTGCCAGAAATCAAAACACCGCACGAAGCGGTGTTTTTAGATCTTTAACGATTTTTGAACTCTTTGCCCCATCCCCTAATTACGTCCTTGGGATTGTTCTAACCATTTCCATATACCTGTATGTTCTGGTTCTATCTCTTTATTTCTAAATCGATTTGCAACAACATCCAAAGAGTGTGGATTTCGTAACGGATTATTATGTTCTTTTTTTAGTATTTCACCCCTAAGAATCGATGTTGCAACAAATAGTCCCAAATCTGTTCCCTGTGTTACAGTCCGTAACAAATCTATAACATCTGGGATTTCATCATGATTGTGATACCAATATTGGGCAATCAACTGCAGCAATTGCATTTGTTCCCGACCAACGGGAGTTAAATTTTGTGGATCTGTTGTAAAAAATGCACCGTTATGTTCGTCGGAACTCCATTTTGTATCAACTGACATTAAAATCTTATCAAAAGCCATCAGCATTTCATTCTTTTTCAACTTTACAAATGCGGCTTTTTCACCCTTGATTTTAGAAAATTCCGGATGTTTATCCACATGAAGCGGGTAAGAATTAGAATATCTTGTATCATATGTACTATCAGATTGCCCATCAGCAACCGAATATCGATGCAAAATTGTGGTTGGTATATTTTCGGTCAATTCTAATTGGGTGTTATTGGAAACACACAAAATTTGTTTTAATGCCGTATCTATCAATTGCTGATCATAACCCAAAGTGACCATTTCTTGTTTAAGAATATTTAAAACCTCAATCATTACCGACGTACCATAACAATGGGTAACCATTAATATATTCTGCATATTGTTTAATAAATTTTGACTAGGTATTTTTCTCCAACCTGATTCCGTCTTCTTTGCAATAAATGGCATAAATACTTTCAATGTTTCCCGCACATAATCATTGTCACACAATTCGTCAGTATTTGTCGCCATATAAAATAATACCCGGTGAAAACCTTTGGGAATATCTTGATAATGCCCCACCATTTGCATTTTATCTAGCTGCTCTTTTGTGAAACCAAGTGTCTTTACAAAGGCATTTACATTACCATTGGCCGCACGTGCATCTCTTGTTTCGTCACCGCCAAAGCAAATTATGGTCTTCTTTCGTGGATCCAACACAAATTCGGTTGTCCAGTGTTCGGCATTTTCTGTCGTTTTCATACCCATACGTAAATAAGAAGAAAATTTCGGATTAACCTGCAGGTATCCATCTTCAAGTTTATACAACAATTCACCGGACTCTGAATATGCATATACCGGTTCTTTTTTTGGTTTTGGTTCATTAATTTCATTTTGTGGTTTGGACCACTGCTCTGATATTGTCTCGGCTAAATCAGCAGGCTTTGGGTGTTCAATAATTTTTTCGTCCATCATATATCCTATGTTTATTCAACGGCTATTATATCACAAAATTCGTAAAAAAGCCTTACCATTTTCCCAAACAGCAACAAATCACGCATGCCATCAACTCGTGAATTGCACAGTTGGCCCTGCCAAAATAAAACCGACCACAACGGTCGGTTTTTTAGATTCTTAATAGTTTTGCAGGTTTATGCACCCTTTTGTTTTTGTTTAATCTTTGACACCAAAGTATCTGCGAAATTGTGTTTATTTAAATATTCTTCTACAAAACGCGCAGGCGCCTCTAGGGGTTCATCTTGGCAATCTTCAAAACCAAGATACCCATTTTCGGTTATAGCCTTTATTTGTGATACAGGTAGTGGACCAAATGTTGGACAATGTTCATAAACATGATGCGTAAATTCATGTAACACCATACACATAAACGAACCCAAATCATCTAAAGTATAACTATATTTCAATACACCTATTAATTTGTATTTATAGGAATATGCCGCTTGATCAAAACCTTCGATGTCATCCCTTAATTCAAACTTCACTGGGGTGAGTCTATGCGATGCGGTCAATATATTCAGAAAACGTTGTCCAAAATCTTCCTTTTGCTCATTTGATAGGGATTCAAACCGCAAGGCATATTCACTTAAAACAGGACTTGTTACAATAATTTTAGAAGACGTATTAAATA
>Ga0310786_10006257_pt1 | contig 15890 bp, 21 predicted proteins | sample AusTroGonzalo_MG_FD_203881 | JGI IMG/M metagenome (GOLD analysis project Ga0310786, IMG submission 203881) | Bovine rumen microbial communities from tropical cattle in Woodstock, Queensland, Australia - Gonzalo_03 (v2) (version 2) | ecosystem: Host-associated > Mammals > Digestive system >... | reverse complement strand
GTAATGTCCCGGGGTTTGCAGCAGCATTTGAAAAAAAGAACACTTTACAACCATTAGACGGCATGATTGATATTGTATATTCACCAGTTTGTTGATAAATATGTTGCGTGTATATTCCATTCGATGTCCCTGTAAACGCAATCGTATCTTGTGATGAATTATCTCCCCAGTCAACAACAGCGGTCTTATTGTTTGTCCCAGTCAATACCAAATATGGTGATAAATAATTAGGGTCGTCCAAAATAATATCTATCTCTGTTGCTCCCGTTGGTGTATTGTACATCTGCCCTACGTTAACCACGCCTCCGGGGACATTGGTAAGCTGTGATTTTATTTCTGCAAGCGTCCAGTTCCACCCCTTTGAAACGAGTTTTGCGTGTGTCGGATTCGGAGGAAGATCTGTTTCTGCGTTCATTGCCTGTATTTCCTGTGCCGTATAGCTGTAGAGCAATTTTGCATTGTAATCGTAGAAATTGACATCTTTTTCTATAACTCTACTTGATGGATATGGTATATCTACAGTAACAGGCGAATATGCTTTGTCTGACGGTGCAGTATATATGCCGCTTTGCGTAACAGTCAACGCTTCGACTTCGACACCGCCTGTCTGTATATCGTTCACGGCACTCACAAACCCGGCAGGGAACGCAAGTTGTCCGCTTGTGCCTCCTTTTGTGCGGATCGCATTGGCAACGGAAGTCAGATCACTGTCAAGCTGTGTGCTGTCTACTAACTTGTCAACTGCCATCAGTAACTCCCTCCTTGCCATGTGCTAAGACTCTGTGCGACCCATGCAGTTCCGTTATAGACGAGGAACGCACCGGATGACGGGGAAGAAGGTGCATTTATCTTCTCGTTAATTGCACTCAATAAAGCAGCATCAGCTGACGCTGATTTATCCGCAGACCATACCTTGTCCGTGTCACCTGCGCCGGCGGTGTCGTCGATGATGTCACCGGCGGTTCCGTCAGAGATCTGCGCGGTCGTCGTGCCGGATTTGTCCGAGATCGTGATTGTCGCGGTGCTCCCGCTCTTGCTCACGCTGGCGGATGGAGAATACCCGTCAGCACCCGGCGCACCGTCAGCTCCTGCAGGGCCTTCCGGCCCTTCGGGGCCTCGCGGACCGGTTTCTCCGGTCGCACCCGTATCGCCCTTGTCGCCCTTCGGAATCCCGAAAGTAAACTGCTTCAGCGTGTTGTCATAGCTCGCGGAAGCATCGCTCCCCGCTGCCAGCGTCTCCGCCTCTGCCGTGATCTCGCCCAGGCTCTCGTCGATCGTCTCCGGGATCGCCGTCAGCGCAGCCCCGGCGCGGGTGATGAAATCATCAATCCCGCTGGGGATCGTTCCGGTCGGAATAATGGACCTGTTTACTTTAAATTTTCCGATGTAAGTCTTCGCGATGTGCGGCTCGTCCGTAAAGGAAAGCTGCAGCTCGCCATTCCCATCGTTGGCCAGGTCGCTGTCCGCGACGTCCCAAATCACGATGTCCCCGTCCCGCTCGATCACTGCAGGATACGCCGCGCCGGCAGGAGGTGTGACGGACATTGACACGGACGCATGCGGATACTGGTCGTACATTTTCTTCGCATCGATCAGCACCCTGGTGTGTTCGTTTTCACCCACGAATCCGAGGTTGAGGACCATTGTCCTCAGGTCATCCAGCCGTACCGTTACGGATCTCATAGGCCCACCCTCTTTCTATGTTTATGCAATACGGATCGCACGGAAATACATACCGGTCACCGTCTTGTTGCTTCCGGCGCCGTGCATGGCGTACAGGTTCAGGTTGGTCGTGTCGTTAAATTTATTGATTGAAGTCGCGAAAACACCGCCGCCGCCAGCGCCCACAGACCGGCACGCATTAAACCGCACGCCGGCAGTCGCGTTGTATATCGCCAGGGCACAAACTTCCGAAAACGAGCTGGTCCATGCGGTCGCCCCTAAAATAATCCACGCCCCTGCCGGAAGCGTAAGCGCCGAGATAGAGTGCCAGTCAGAATCAGACCATGTCAGGTCGGATCCCGTCGCGTTCGTTCCGTTCATCAGCGTCCCGATCTGTGAAATATCGCTTGCGCCCAGCGCCCCGATGTTTGCCCTGGCCTGGATCTTCGCCTCGTCCGTCAGCGTCTGCTCGCTGGTATGCACGACGTCCGCGTCCAGCGCGTCCACCGTCTGTTTGATGGTGTCAGCCCCGCCGGCCTCGTACAGGATCGTGTCCGCGGCCTTCGCCTGCAGCGCACCGATCGCCGCGTCCAGCTTCGTGTTGTCTCCGCTGTTCATCTCGATCTCGCTGCCGTCCACCAGGATCGCGCCCTGGTTGTCCGCGCTCTGCCCGTTGACGGTGATCCCCGTAACCTGGTTCAGGTCCGCCTTCAGCGCCAGCGCATCGCCGACGGCCTTCGCGTCCGCAGCCTCGCCGCTGTTCTGCAGCGTGTCGTCAATCGGCACCGTGATTACGCTCGCGTCCTCCACCAGGACCGTTACAGTGTCGTTTAGGTTCTCGCTCATGTCCTCGCCTCCCCTTAAATCTCGCCGTAGATGCCGTTAATCGTCAGCGTGGCGTGGATTTCCGTCCGTACCACCGCGCCTTCGACCATCTTCGCGTTTGCCGTCAGCGCGTCCACGCACCGCCCGCCGGGCGCCGTTCCTTCCCATACGGGGTCCACGTCAAACCGCAGCTCCATGGAATACTGCCCGGTCTCCCAGGTGTCCGTATCCGAATTGTGGAACTCGACCAGGCAGATCCCGTCGCCGACGCCCCACTGGTCGTCCAGCCTGTAAAACCGCTGCATCACGATCTCGCCGTTCGGGCTCATGACCGTGAACAGCATCCGGTCATCGGACGTCCATGCGGTTTCACTTGCCCGTGTCGCGCCCACAAAAAAGGCACCGGTGTCGCCCCGGTGCATCGTGATGTTCATGGTATCCGGATCCAGTTTGAACATTCCATCACCCCCGTTTCATGCAGACGGAGACCGTCCCGTCCGCGTCAGTGTCCAGCTTTGTGCAGGATGTGTACCCCCTGTAGATGCTCTGCATCTCCCCGTACTGGAACGTGATCTCCTCCGTCTTTTCCGGGTCAAAGAACATCGCGGCGGCTTCCTGCAGCGTATATCCGCCGAACCACAGCCACAGGTTCACGGGCGTCTGCCCGGCTTCCCCGCCTTCAATTGTCGTCCCGTCCTTCAGGATCAGCCTCCGCCCGCTCATCTTTCTCCGTCCTTTCCAGTTCCGCGTATACGGCCCGCAGGTCGTACAGCGTCTGCACAAGTTTCTCCATGTTCGACAGCGTCGGCCGGATGTCCAGGTCCTGGAGCCGGTCGAAGCATGCCCTCAGCTTCTCTTTCATGCGTTTCCTCCTCAGCCGGCCCATGTAAGCAGGTTGTAGTTTGTCCCGCCGATGTTCACCGTGCTTTTCGATATGGTCGACGTGCCGTAGGTGAACGCGTACCCGCTTGTGATCTTGAAAGAGCCGCACACCAGCTTCGTTGCCGTTGCATCGCCGCTTATAAGGTCCCTGAAATCGCCGCGTAACGCAGTGAAGTCTGTCGCCGTAACATATCCAGTCAGGTCAATCGTGTCCGCCCGGATCTTCGCGTTGCTTTCGCCGTTCTCGTTGATGCTCAGCACGATCTCGCCGCTCCGGATGTATTTCCCGTCCTTGTTCGTCCCGACGACCATCCCGACGCTGTCCGTCAGGTCCTCGAACCAGGCGCGATCCTCCTCCGCATTCTTCGCGCTGGCGCGGCCACCGCGGCCGCCGCTCTTCTTCTGTTCCTTCAGGATCGTCGCCACGTCCTGCAGCTCGTTCGCCAGCGTCACCGTGACGTCCATCACGGACCGGCTTGCGTCCGGGTAGCTCAGTTTCGTGACCCGCTCCTGGATGGTCGTGCCGTACTCCGGCAGCGGGATCCGGCACATCCGCCCGATCCGGAAGCTGTCCAGCGGTTCGCCCGTGGACGCCTGCAGGTCCATTCCGCTGACCGTCACCGTGACGATCGGCACGCTGTGCCGGTCCAGCCGGTCCTGCGCCCAGGCCTTCAGCTTCGTTTCCGTGTCCTGGCTCTGGTCCGTCTCCACCTTGCACACCACGCCGTAGAGCTTTTCGCTATCCACGTTCCGCAGGTATTTCTCCTTGAGGTGCATGTTGTTCTTCCCGACGGGGTAGATCCGGTTGTACATCCGGCTGCGGTCGATCGTCGTCCGGATCGTCCGGATATTCCGGTCCATCCGCATTTCGGTGCCCAGCGCGCTGCTCAGCTTCCGCACGTTCAGCGTGAACGGGTAGCTGGCGAAGGAATACTCCCAGATGCAATCCTTCATCGTGCCGCTGACGGTCTCCAGCGCCTCCAGCAGGTCCTCCCCGTTGAAGGAATACTCCATCGCCACGGAGGAATACGCGAAATCGCCGAGCACCCAGTCCTTCTGCTTGCCGAGCACGTAGTTGAACGCCTGCTTCGCGTTGCATTTCACGGCGGTCTTTTTCCCCGTGATGTCCGCCGGTTTTACTTCGCCAAACATGACCATGTCCTTCAGCGTCTGGATCGCGTGTTCCATGCTGATGGTCCGCGTATTCCGGTCGTACTGCTGGTCGACGGACTTCACCCGCCACACAATGCCTTTCGCCGGACCCGCTTCCGCCTGCAGCCAGTCGCCCACGGTGATCGCCGGCGCGTCCGGCCCCACCGTGATGCTTGCCGTGCTGTCGCGCTCGGAAAGCTCCAGGCTGAACTTTTCCGGCATGAACTTGTTCCGCACCGCCAGGCTGTTCTTCCTGAGCAGGATCATCATAAATATCTCGACCTCCAGCTGACGTTCATCCTGCAGGCGCGCTGCGCGCTGTAGCTAACAGTGCGCGATCCGGGCAGCATCGTCAGGTCGTTCGCGCTCCCGGTCGTCCGCTTCGCCATCACGCTGCGGTAGCTTCCACCTGCGTTCCGGATCCTCGCCCGGAACAGCCCGTTCACATGGTCAAGCACCAGCGTCTCATTGGCCGCCAGCCCCAGGCTGTCGCCCGTCCCTCCGAACGTCATCGTGTTTCCGTCCACCGTCACCGTCACCCAGGTGATCTCCTTGCCGCTCGTGTTCGCGATCTGTACGTCCGCCTGGGTCTTCGTGCTTCCGAGCACCTCCGCCGTGCCGCTCTTGCTCGCGCTGCTTCCGCCGATCGCCGGTGCGGCCGTCACCGTGCTGTCCTCCCAGTACGGGATCTCGTAGGCCCTGAAGGCAATCGTGAACTCCTTGTCCCAGTCCCACAGGCTCCCTTCGCCCGGCGCGTGCTCCAGCTTCACCAGCAGCCTGCGCCCCGGTTTGTAATTCACACGAAGCTCGCCGCCGTTCGCCGCCCACGCGTTGACCTTTTCCAGCAGTTCCGCGCGCTCCTGCATGCCGGCTGCGCTCCGCCCGTTCTGCCAGATCTTGAACCGCACGGTGAACGGCAGGCCGTTCCGCCGCTGGCTCGCGATCCGCTGGCCGAATCCGGCCGCGGCCTCCGCCGTCTCGGTGCTTTCCTCGCTCTCCCCGGGCTCCACCGCGGTGACCACGATCCGGTTGTCGATCTCGTCCAGCCATACGTTCCGCAGCGCAACCCTGCGCGTCATTCTCATCGGCTCATCCCTCTCTCCGTCACGGGACGTCCGCCGCAATGCCCTGGCTCACGTACGGCACCAGGATCGTCCCTGCGGCCTGCCCGTCGATGTTGATGTTCACCTTGCTCAGCGCGTTCGCAACGGCCCTCTCCATCAGCCCCGGCAGGAGCATCATCTGCCCGGCGGCCTGCGCCATTTCCTTGTTGCTCTGGCTGGATCCGTTCGCCGCCTCCGCCATCTCTCCGGCGGTCTCGGTCATCCGGTCCACGCCTGCGTCGCCGAAGGAAACGCCTGAGCTTGTGCCTCCCGCATTCATCCGGCTCAGAAGGTCGCTTGCCTCGCTCTCGCTCATCCCGAAGCCGAGCTGGAGCGCTTTTTTCGTTGCTTCATCCTGGTCTGTCGCCGCAGCAGCTCGGACCAGTTCCTTTTCTGCGGAGAACTTCTCCGTCAGCCGCTTCCATTCGTCGAAAACAAAGCTGACGCCCATTCCGCTGACCATATTGTTCAGGACGTTCGCATACCATGGAGTGCCGCCGGTTCCCGTTCCGGTTCCCGTGCTGTTCCCCGTTCCGTTTCCGTTGCTGACAGGTACGGACGGCTTCCCGCCGTTGAACAGCTTAAGGTCCTTCAGTCCGGTCGTGAATTTCATCAGGTCAGCCGCCAGGGATCCGAGCTTCAGCAGGCCGAACGCCACGCCGATCGCCGTCACCGCTGCCACAACCTCTTTCTTGTTGTCAATAATCCACTTCAGCAGCCCCGTGATCTTGTCCGCGTTGTCGGCCCAGAACTGGTTCTTCATCTGCTGCCATTCCTGCTCGATCCTCTTGAACGCGTCGTCCGCCTGCTGCAGCTTCTGCACGTCCTCTTCCGTCATGGTGGACTGCTCGCCGAGCATTTTCTCGTAGGCCTCGCGCCCGGTCTTGAACAGCGGCAGCAGTTCCCGCCAGCTGCGCCCGAAGACCGTCTGCGCCGCGGCTTCCTTGTCGAACTCATCGCCCATGCCGGCCAGCGCTTCGCCGATCTCCCAGAACAGGTCGTCCGCGTTCTTCCCCTGCAGGCTGACCCCGAGCACTTCCTCGATGGAGCTGATGCCTTTTTCGCTCTGCGTCGCCCGGGCCATCCGGTCCCTGGCGGTAATGATCGCGTCCACGTCCGTGTCCACGATGTCCGAGACCTTCTGCATCCGCTGCAGCGTGTCCACGTCGATCCCGGTCTGCTGGCTCAGCGTCATCAGGTCGTCCGCCCACTGCGCGGAATCCTTCGCGCTGCTGACGATCTTCTTCCCGAAGTTCACCGCCGCCCGGGCTCCGCTCTGCAGTTTGTCGATGATCTTATTGAGGCCATCCGATACGTTGCCCCAGGAAACGTTTTTCCCGATGTTCTCCAGGCTCTCGTCCGCCGTTTTCGAGTTGCTCTCGACGCCGGCGAGCTCGGTCTCCATGTTTTTCAGCTCGGTGTTTGCCGCGATAGCCTGCTGCTGCATCCTCTGGAACGCCGTGCTGGTCGGGCTCACGCCGTTCTTGCGCATGGATTCCAGCGCCTTCCAGGCTTCCTGGACGACAGTTTTCTGCGCTTCCAGCTTGTCTTTCAACAGCCCGGCCTTAACCGTCATGTAAAATTCCTGGTCGCCGGTCGCTTTCAGCTGCGCCTCGTTGAATTTCAGCTGCTCGTTCAGGGTCTTGACGGACTCTTTTGCCTCTTTCATGGACTGCTTGAACTCAGAAACCCCCGTGACGCCCATCTTGACGTTTACGCCCGCCATGTTTTACCCCCTTTGCACACCGTTCTGCTGGTCGTCGTAGTTCCTGCGGTAGATGAACAGGTCAAACACCGCCCCGGGGCGCATCCGGTGGATCTCCTCCAGGCGGAGCCCCGCGATCAGCCCCCAGCTGACGACCATCAGGTATGTCAGTTTTCCTTCGTTTCTTTTTTTTTCATCTGTTCAAGGGTCACGTCCACCGGCTCCCCGGAGGTATGCTCCGGGATCTCGCTGGCGTTCCCCTCGTTGAAGGCTTCCAGGCACGCGCCCATCGCCTCCGCGATCATGGACGGCTTCAGCGCCCGCATCACCCATTTGTCCGTCAGGTCCGCCTTTTCCCCGGCCTCCTCCAGCCCGGCGTTCCCCATGATTCGGAGCGCCTTGCCGACCGCGTCCAGGTGCTTTGCCGACCCGTACAGGCTCGCCGTGTCGCCGTCCTCGTCCTTCTCCCGCCCGAAAATTGTGTACAGGAACTCGCCGATCGGCGCGACCTCTTCCTGGATCTGCTTCATTTCCAGCACGGTGTATGCGAGCGGGATCCTCCGCCCCTTCAGTGTGATCTCTGCCATGGTCTCCTTCTCTCCTTTACGCAAAAAGCAGGAGGCGGAGGATGCACTCTCCCCCGCCCCCTGTGGTCATCAGGTGATTCCGGCCTTGCTCTTCAGCCAGGTCTGCGCCGCGCTGAAGGAAGTGAACGTCCTGTGCACCGCGAACTTCAGCGTGCCGCTGCTGTCCAGGGCCACGCCGTCGCCGGCGCCCGTCAGCGTGGGCGTCCGCCACTCGATGCTGCGTTCCTTCGTCCGCGTTTCCTCGCTGGAGATGGCAAACTTCAGTTTGTAGTACCACCAGCCCTCGTAGGAATACGCCACCGTGCCGCCGGTGTTGCTCCGCATCACGCGGATGTATCCGAACCCGACGTCCGGCGCGCTCGCGCTGCTGATCGTGTACTCGCTGGTGGCCAGCGTCTCGCCCAGCAGGGCCGCGCGGACGGTGTCGCTCAGGCCGCTCGGCTCGAAGTCGATGGAATAGCCCAGCACGCCGTTGTCGCTGTCCAGCTGCACGTCGTCGCCGTAGAAACGGCCGTCAGAGCGCTCCCAGCTCACCGTGGCGCTCACGGCTTCGGCGACCGGCGCGCCGGTGCCGTAGGTGATGCTCGTGCCGGGCGTGTAGGTGCTGATCGGCGCGTACACCGGGTACTGCATGCCAACGTTAGCATTCATATGTTTTTCCTCCCGTTATGCTTGTTTCGTAATGGTGTCCACATCTTTCTCGATGGATTCCCGGATCGCCGCCGAAGCCCTGGAAGACGCCCTGTTCACGGCCTTCCGGACGAACGGCTGCTTCCGCATGAAGCTCGTCCCCGAGTTGATTGCGTTGGCGATCAGCGGGATCGGTTTCTTCTTTCCTGCGATCTCCGCGTATCCGCTGCTGCCGTACCCGACGGACGTCTGCACGTTGTTCCCGTCCTTGCGGAACTTGGCAATGCCGACGGCGCCCTGCACCACGGCTTTTTCCTCCGGGCTCGGCTCGCGCTGGATGAAAACGGCGTAATGGAAAGGCGCGGTCTTGATCGACCCCGCCTGCTTCTCCATTTCGTCCGCCATGATCCCCGCGCCGTTGTACAGCGCCTTCGCCGCCGTGTGCTGCGCGTTCCCCCCCAGGGTGTCGAGCATCTTCTTGATCTCTTCGACGCCTTCGGTCTTCATCGTGTAGGCCATCAGGCATCCCCCGCTTCCTCCGGCACGGCTTCCACCGTCCCGAACAGCCGGCACACCCACTCAACGTGGAACAGGCCCGTGCTTGTTTCGTACTGGATGCTGTTCAGCTCCCAGCTGTCGCCGCACACGGCCTCGATCGTCTCCTCGACGGTGCTGATCACGCTCTGCCGGTCCGCGAGCTTCGGAAAGAACACGTCCACGCTGGCTTCCCAGCTGCGGTCCTTCTTTCCGCCGTCCGCGTCCATGCCCGCGCTTTCCATGTCCAGCTGCACGGTGCCGTAGGTGCCCTCCGGCCGGGTCTTCCAGCCGTACTCGGCGAACGGGATGTCCGTCAGCTTCAGCGCGCCAACCAGGCTCTCATATTCCGCCGGCATCATCCCACCCCCTCGGCCGTTGTCACGGGTTCGGGTGCAGGCAGAACTTTCGCGTTGCGGGCAACCCGCTGCAGCGTCAGTTCAATCCCGTCCTTCTCCGTGATATAGCTCCGCAGGATGTCGTACCGCACGCCGCCGACCTCGCACAGCCGCTCGCCGTCGTACTCGAAGTCGTGGCTCAGGATCACCTTCAGCTCCGGGTTCAGTCCCTGCCCCATCGCCAGATAGGCTTCCTGCTGCCCGATGCTCTTCACCGTGCAGTACACGTCCCGTTTTGTTTCCGCCGGTTCGGTTCCGACGCCGGATGCCTCCGGGCTGACCGCGATCAGCGTCAGCACGTCCGCTCTCATCATTCGCCGTCACCTGCCCCGCCGTAATCGGTATAGTGCTTCGCGTGCATCAGCTGGGCCTTCTGCTCGTCGTAGCTGGCCTTCAGGCTTTCGTAGTTCGGAGGGTTCCCGAACCTCGCCGCCGCGTAGGTGATGATCGCACGCATGCACAGCGGATCCTTCAGCGTGCTGTAGTCCGTCACCGCGTCGGCCGATCCGATCGAGAACGAAACGTTCCCGGGCAGGATCACGCCCGCGGTCCGCAGGTCCGCAGCCCCCGCTTCCAGCAGCGCCGCGATTTCCGTGTCGTACAGTGCCGCCGTCACCCGCAGCGCCTTTTTCGCTTCCTTCAGCATCCTCTCTCACCTCAATCCAGCTTTTTCCCTTCCAGCCCCTGGATGTTTCCCCGGAGCCGGTCGCCGTCCTCCGGCCAGATCACGATGCTCCCCACATGCCCGACACGGGCCGTCGGTTCGCACCAGATCTCGTAGCCCAGGTTCTCCGCGCGCTGGCAGAACGCCACATCCTCGCCCAGTTTCGGGGTCGGAATAAAGCACTGCCCGCCGTTGTTCAGCATTACGTCCTTCAGGGCCTGCGCTTTGACCAGCACGGCCCCGAATCCGCACGCCTTCACCCGGAAGGCTTCGTCCGGAGTGACGTCCGTCTTCCGCTCCACCGGGTCCAGGTTTTTGAAAAGGCAGGACACATACGGATCGTGCCGGCTGATGAACCAGCCGCACACGATGTCCTTCCCGCACATTTTCAGGTCTTTATACAGGTGCCGGTCGAAGACCATGTCGTCGTCGACAAACAGCACCTCGTCGAAGCCGTTGTTCACTCCGTGCTGTGCCAGCCGGTCCCGCGCAATGTGCACCAGCGTCCCCGTGATAATCTTGACCTCGTACTGCACGCCGTCCGCGCGCAGCTGTTCGATCAGCTCAAGCAGGCTCCGCACAAATTCGGGCCGCATCGCGTCGTAGTTCGGTATGGCAATCAGCAGTTTCATTTTCTGCGCCTCGTCGTTTTCTTTTCCGGCTCGGCCGTCTCCGGCTCTGCCTTCCGTGTGGCCCTGGCGGCCATTTTCTTTTCCGGTGCCTCGATCTGCTCCCGGACCGCCACCGGCTCCGCCATGGAGAATCCGATCAGGAACGCGGCGCGGTCCGGGGAGACCTCCACGATCTCCCCGGCCTTGCCGTCAATCCTGTTGTTTCTGAGAAGTTTTACCTTCATCAGGTGGTAGCCGCTCCGGCTTCCTTGGTCAGGCGAACCAGCCGTCCGGGAGCGACGACGTCATGGCCGCAGAATACGCGGCCGACGAGCTTCACAAGGTCGCGTTCAGCCAGGCTGTACTCGTCTTTGATCAGCTTCAGGCCCTCGCCCGCGGGGAAGTTCACCTGCACGGCAGAGAGGTCGCCCACGATCGCGTAGGTATCGTTCGCGCTGGCAAGATCAAAAGCCGGCAGCTTGCCGCTGGTGATCACCGGCAGGCCCGCGAAGGGATCCACCGCGAAGTTTCCGGCAGCGTAGGCAGCCTGGAAGTTGGTCTTCGTCAGCGGGTTCAGGATCACGACGATGTTCTGCGCTTCGTCGCTCAGGTTGTTCACGGCCTGGTTGATGGTGTTCAGGCCCGGGTCCTTGTTGACCTTCGGGATGCCGACGGCCGTGCTCTGGTTGCTGGTGTAGGCGCTGTCCGCGATGTCGCCAACGATTTCGTAGCTGAGCTTCTTCATGACCTGGTAGGCCAGCTCTTCGTATACGTACCGGACAAAGCCTTCGCCGGTGGCTTCCATCATCTCGTCGGAGATGGTGATCCACTTCTTGATGTTTTCGGGTTTCAGTTCCACGACGCCCAGGGTCAGGGCTTCCTCGGTGGGAGCGCTGGAGCCTTCGGCGTGGATGTAGGCGCCGTCAGCGGAGAGCTCGAAGGCGACCTTCACGTTGCCGGTGAAGCCGGTCTTCCGGACGCGGCTCAGGATGTTCTCGTTCTCCCAGGCGTGACGGACGATGTCATCCACCAGGGTGGGCACCGGGACATAGCCGGTCGCCGCAGTGGCGTTCGTTGTCAGCAGGCTGCGGACTTCCTCGTCCTTGCCGGTCTTGATGTAGTTTGCATACGCCTCAATGTATTCGGGGCTGCTGCGCAGTTCCAGTTCAGTCATTTTCTTTTCCTCCTGAATGTTTTCTTTCACTTCGCCGGCGCCGTTTTCCACGGCCTTCCGGGCTTCCTCGGCCTCTTCGGCCTGCTTCCTCAGCTCTTCGAGCTGTTCGTCCAGCTGCGCGGATTCGTCCGCCAGCTGCCGGGCTTCTTCTCCCAGCGCGTCCAGATCGGCTTCCGGCTGTTCCAGCGCGGCGTCGATCTCAGCCTTGCGCTGTTCGATCTCGCCCTGGCGCGTGATGATTTCCTCACTCGTCATGGTGTGCTTCCTCCTGGTTCAGTAATTTCCGGATCTCTCCGATCCTGCGCGCCCGTTCCTCCTCGGCCCGGACCTCCTCCATGGCCTCGGCGATCAATCCGTCGCCGATGGATCTCGAGCTTATTTCAGTCGCGTCGTTGGCCGGCAGCGACACGGCAGAAACGTCAAACAGTTTTCCGATCTTCGTGATCGTCCGCAGCACGGTGATGTGCCCGTCCGCGTCTTTCGTGCGGGTCTTTTTGTCCCCCGCCACCGTGAAGCCGAAGGACATCTTGTTCGTGTAGCCGCCGTCGATCTCTTCGTACAGCTGCCGCCCGATTTCCGTCCCGCCCAGGTCCGCGATGACCTTCAGCCCGTGGTCGTCTTCCTCCAGCCGCAGCGTCCCGTTGCTGATCCGGGCGAACACGCGGCCCTCGTGGTTGTACTGCATGATCACGTCCGTCTTGTCCGCCCCGTCGAACGCGTGGCGGTCCACCTGCTCGTTGATCGTGACCTTTCCGTCTCCCGCCAGCACGTACGGCTGGCCGAACGTGGTCGCGTAGCCTTCGACGACCATCCGGCCGTCCTCGCCCTTCCGCAGTTCCACGCCCTCAAAATTCCGGTATTCCCGGTCTGCTTTAACCGGCATTGTCAGCACCTCCGTCTTTCACGTCGTAATACTCGCCCCTCGCCGGGATCTGGCTCCCCAGCGGCTCCGGCAGCGGGCTCAGGTTCAGGATCTCCCGCAGCTCGTTCCGGGTTGCGAGCCCCCGGTCCGCCAGCTGGCTGACGGCATTCATCTTGTCTTTGTTGCTCATGTACTGCAGGCGGTTGCTCGTGAAGAACACCCGGTTCCCGAACTGCCGCTGCCGCTCCGTGAACAGCATCCGCGTGATCACGTCCGACAGCTGGATGGCCAGCCACTCGACGCAGGATTCGTAGAATGCCAGCCAGGCATCCCCGACCGCCTTCGACTGGATCACGTCTTCGTTAATCGCGAAGTAGTTGAAGACGTTCGTCTGGATCAGCTTCATCTGCTCCGCGTCTACCTTGTACCCGTCCGCCTTCAGCTGCTGGATGTTTTTGTAGGTGTTCGGGAAGAGGATCGTCCCGCCGCTGGTCTTCAGGTTCTGGAACGTGAACTTGTTGAACCGCTCCATCTCGCGGGCCAGGTCCTCGTCCGTCGACCAGTTGTCGCTCTGCGCGCTGAACCGGTAGCTGGCGCCGTTTTTGATGCCTTCCGTGATCCCCTGCTGCTGCATTTTGATCAGGTCCAGCGTCGCCTTCAGCGCCTCGTTACTCTCGCCGAACAGTTCGTTCCGGTACTGGAAGCGCGTCAGGATCCCCAGCCGGTCCAGCTCCACCGCGGCCTTCTTCCCGTTCCCGAAGGTGAAGCGCACGTACGGCTTCCCCAGGTACTCCACGACCTCCCAGCTCTCCGGCGCGATGCCGACGATCCCGGTCGTGTCTCCGTATTCCCCGGTCTGCGGCACAATAAAAGCCGTGTTCCTGCAGTACAGGATCACGGCCGTCCGGTAGAGGAACTGGCTCCAGGTCTGCATATCGTTCGGCGCATTTCTCAGCCGGTTCTGCAGCCCTTTCGCCGCCTCGCCCTGGATGTTCGGAGACAGTTTCGCCGCGTGCCTCCCGTGGGCGTCCAGCGCCGCGCGGATCAGGTCGCTTTCATAGATGGACCCGTTCCAGGAGCGGAACATCGGAGTGTACCCCTCCAGCAGCTGGAAGGTTGCCTTCGCCTTCGCGGCCGCAACCGGCTCCCGCCTGCCGAAGATTCTCTCAAAAATGCCCATTTTTCATATCACCCCATATTCATCAGGCGCTTTCCCATTTCCGCCCAGTGGTTCTGCCGCATGCAAAGCGCGTCCAGGATCGCCGCGACCCCGTCCACGTGCGCGTTCTTGCTTATTTTCACCAGCTTCTTCCGCGGATGCGCGGAGGTGCCGGTCTCGATCTGCTGCGCCGCGTCCATCAGGTGGATCTTCAGCAGGTCGTTGTCGTCGATGCATTTGATCGTGCCTTCCCGGACCATGCCCTCGAACGTGTCCTCGATTCCGCCCAGGTTCCAGCCCTGGAACACGCTTTCGCAGTGGTAGCTCGCCTGCTCCAGCTGGCTGATCAGGTACTGCGAGCTGTACCGGTCGTATCCGATCTGCAGCGGCAGGAGCTTGTACTGCTTCCGCATCTGCTCAATCCACAGGAAGATGTCATTGTAATCGATGAACTCCTCTCCGCTCAGGGAGAGGAACCCGCGCTCGATCATCGCCTGGTACGGGATCCCGTCCCGCGCCGTAGCCTCCGCCAGCCGCTCTGCCGGCAGCCAGAAGTGGCTGATCACCCAGATCGTGCCCTTGTCCTCCACCAGCATGCACGCGCTGGACAGGTCGATCGTCTGGCTCAGGTCGATGCCGCACAGGCAGTAGTGGTTTGCCAGCTCCCCGATCGGTTTCCGGTCGCTGAACATCTTCTGCACGTCTTCGGCCCGGAGCCATGCGGACGACGCGGTCTGCTTGATGCAGGCCATCTTCGTCATGAACTCAGCCTTGTTCGCCACGGTCTGCTCGGCCTTCGCGATTTCCTCCAGAACGTAGTCAACCTTGACGGATACGCCCAGGTTCGGGATGCTCTTGCGCAGCTCGTTCAGGTCGTTCCATTTCTCCAGGTTGTCGATCTGGTATAAAAAAGGCAGCAGGCGCTTTTCGCGGCTGTTGCCCTGGAGGAAGCTTGTGGCGCGGTTGAACAGTTCGTCGTAGATCCCGCCGTTGATGTAGTTCGCCGTCGTGATTGAGAAGATCATCGGCTGTTCCCTTGACCCCAGTGCGGACGTCATAACCGCGTACTGCCGGATGCCGTTTTCACCGACCCACGCCGCGATCTCGTCGCACACTGTCAGGTGCGGGTTGAATCCGTCGCTCTTCTTTTCGCTGAACGGCACCTTCTTGATGGACGTATTCGTGCTCTCGATGTAAATGTCCATCTTCCGCTTTTTCGTGATCTTCATCAGATCCGGCTCCTGGCTCACGGACTGCCAGAAGTCATTGAACACGATATCCGCCTGGTCGAGCTTCGGTGCGAGGAAATAACAGTCCGCGCCGGGCTCACCGTCAGCGTACGCCATAAACTCCGCGATCCCGGAGGCCAGCAGGCTCTTTCCGTTCTTCCGGCCCATGACCACCAGAACCTCGCGGTACACCCGGACGCCGTTTTCGTCCACCAGGCCGAACGCACAGCTCAGCAGCGCCTTCTGCCAGATCTCCAGCTTCACCAGCTGCGGCGCCATCCGGCCCTTCGAGTGGTGGGTAAATTTCTCAAAAAAACTGATCACCCGGTTCGCCTTCTTCTGGTCGAAGAAGTAGACCTTGTCTTCCAGGTCCCGGATGATCCGCTCGTACAGCACCCGGATCCAGTGCCCGACCGTTACGCTGCCGTCCTGGATCATCTGGTGGTACCGGAGAATCCAGTTCTCGTTATTCATTCAGGAACTCACCCAGTTTATCCCCTGCCGGCGCCGTCGTACCAAGCCGCTGGATGATGTCCAGCATCAGGCTCAGCGTTTTGTTCGCCGTGTCGATATACTTTGGCAGCTGCACCGTCAGCGGGTTCACGTCGCTGTTCACGTCGCCCTTCACGTTCGTGTGCTCGATCATCAGGCCGTCCTTGTCGATCTGCACGCGCATTTTCTCGATCAGTTCTTCCTGCACGGAGTACCGCTGG
>Ga0310786_10006256_pt1 | contig 15890 bp, 10 predicted proteins | sample AusTroGonzalo_MG_FD_203881 | JGI IMG/M metagenome (GOLD analysis project Ga0310786, IMG submission 203881) | Bovine rumen microbial communities from tropical cattle in Woodstock, Queensland, Australia - Gonzalo_03 (v2) (version 2) | ecosystem: Host-associated > Mammals > Digestive system >... | reverse complement strand
AAGGCGTTGGTGCCTTGTAACGATAATCTATATCATACGATAGTGTGGCACTTCAACGCCTTTAGTGGAACGCAGTTGATTTTTAGCCGAGCGGGTCCGTCGGCGGCCTTTCTTTGGGTTCCGTTTCTTTCACCGCCGAAAGAAATGGAACAGATTTTTGCTGGATTAAAGTGGCTAATTCTATTATTTTTTAATTCTAATTTTCTTGAAGAAATCGTCAGCGAGTTCGTTCACATCGTCGGAAATGTGGAAGAAGTACACCAACGAGCAGAATAGTATTGTGATTATTCCGCTTTTGATGACAATATTTGCAATAAGGCTTGATGTTTCGGGAATGCAAGTCGTTATGCCAAAGGAGATTAATCCAAAAACTATAATCCAAATATGTTTGAACGAATAGGGTTGTAGTTTGAATTTTCGGTTCACATACAAGAACGCCACCAGATTGTACAATATTCGGGCAAACGACGATGAGGCGGCTGCTCCCACGATTCCGTATTTGGGAATTGCCACAAGATTTAAAAGGATGATGACGATAATCAGTCCAATTGTCCAGTGCGAAAGTTTCTGATACTGAGGCGAATTACTTACAATATCTTTGTTTACGCCCGATGCCATGTCGCTCAAATAAAATATGCCAATAAAAATGATGACTCCTCGTCCGATGCTGAATTTTTCGGGCAGAATTTGGAAAATGTAGTCAAGGTTCACGCAAAGTCCGAAGAACACTAATGTGCCGATAATGAGTAACGTGAGGGTGCTTTTTTCGTAAATCAGTTGCAGTTGGTCGCGGTCGTTTCGCTTCCATGCTTCGGCAACCAATGTTGAGGTGATTTTCTGCAACGCGCGGTTGGGCATAATCACCATTGTGGCGAAATACGAGCACGTTGTGTAAATTCCCACGTGTGCAAGCGGACTTTCAATCATCAGCTTCTCAATCATAATCTGGTCGATGTTGATGACGACGATATTTGCCGAGGTGATAATCATTCCGTACATGCTCACACGGAACAGTTCCTTCGCCATATCCTTGTTGATGAGCGAAAAATCGGGGCGGAGAAACAGTTGTCCGTCGCCGATGAGCGCCACAATCATATATACGAGAATAATCGCGTAGCACACCACATACCAATGAGCGAATGCGTTGAAGTTGAATAAATGGAATCCGTAACAAATTGTGAGTATGAAGGTTAGAACTCTCAACATCACTTCTTTCATAAAAAGTCCGCGAGTGGCTTTTAGGAGCGCTTTTGTGTAACTGTCTAATATGTTGAAAAATGCCACGCAGATAAACATTGGGATTATCAGAATGGCGTAGTCCTGCATAAGATTGCCGCTTTTGCTGCTGTTTTGGATGAGGTACGGGTACAATAAATAGAAAATCCCTATCGAGAGGATTGCCGCCACCGTAACCACGGCAATGGTAAGAAACAGAAATCCGTTATGTTTCTGTTCCTTATTTTTGAAATAGGGAAACATTCTTGTGATGGTGTTCACAAAACCCGCTGAGGCGAATTGGGCGAATAATGTCCCATAAGTCACCAAAAGATTGAGCAACCCGATTTGGTCGGCTTCAAGGTAGTTGGGAAACAACAGCGCACTCGTCACAAAACCTAACGCCGCGCCGAGATAAACCCACGCGGAGCCAACAAGCGACTGAGTGCGAACAATTCCCATTAGGCAACTTCTTCGTTATGTTTTTTCAATGCAGAATAGATTTCGAAACCAATTGCCGCAAAGAAACTTACAATCAATAAAATTGAGAATATCAATGAAACGACATCGGTTTTGTGGAATAATGTCGGTTCGAATTTGAAGACAATCTCGTGGTTGCCAGCAGGAATTTCCAATGCACGAAGCACGTAGTTCACACGGAAATGCGGTGTCAAATTGCCGTCGATATAGGCATTCCAACCTTTTTTGAAATAGATTTCAGAGAACACGGCAACACCGTTTTGTGCGTTGTTCGATGTGTAGTGCAATTCAATTGGAGAATACGAATTTAATTTGATTGTCGCCGTTGAATCAACCGTGAACGTTGTGTCGGCAACGGGGAATTGTTGGTCAACGTAAGCATTTTCCGCAGGAGTGAAATCTTTCGACATAATCGAGGCAAGTTCTGCGTTTGCGTTAGGAACAATGTGCAAATTCTTCACAAACCACGCATTTCCCATCGCTTGATCGTTGATTTGCGCAATAGGATAATTGTCTTCGGCGTTTACAATGAAGTATTTGGTATTCAGCATATTATACACGTTCCAATTTTGTTTTGACAAACAGGAATCAATCAAATCTTGGTAACGGCTGAGTTTTGCACCGTGGTAGCCACCAATCGATTTATGGAAATACGATGTGCTTGCGTCGTTGAACGGGCTTACCGTCAAGTTCATTACACGGAAATTCGGGTCGGTGTCTTGCAGAATCATACGATTCGCGCGTGTTGGCTGGAATAAGTACTCTGATTTTTTGCGGAAATCAGTTTCGTTGAGGTACCGTTTGTTCACAGGATACATATCAACCGTAACAATAATCGCCATCAAAACAATGGCAACAGTTGGTTTCAGTTTGTTGAAACGGAACAACGCGAGTACAATGTAGGTTGCCACCACAATCAGCAACGAACGCCACAAATCCGACATCATCATAGCTTTTCGGTCGGCTTGCAGTGCTGGCAGAAGCCAGTCGGGAAGCATTTCGGTATCGTGCGGACCTTGGTACGACCACAATCCAGCGGTAAAAATCAGCAAAAGCAACAATCCACCTACGATTCCAAGCGCAATGGAAAGCTTTTTGAATGAAAATGCTGTGTCTTCATCTTTGAAAAATTTTTGTAAGGCTAAAATTGCCATGAGCGGCATTGCAAATTCCGCAATCACAAGCACCATCGAAACCGTTCGGAAACGATTGTAGCCTGGCACGTAGTCGAGGAAGAAGTCGGTGAGTATCATAAAGTTGCTTCCCCATGCAAGCATAATTGACAGTGCGGTTATAATGACTATCCACCATTTTAGCGCCCCGGTGACGTAGAGCAGACCAAAAACAAATAGGAAAATCACAATTGCGCCAATGTAAACCGGTCCCGAAGTGAAAACTTGATCGCCCCAGTATGTTGGCATACTCTTGATATGCGATTTTGCATTTGGTACACCGTTCTGTTTCAGTGTTTTATACACTTCCGAATCCGTATCGAGTTCGCCAGCGGTTGCACCACCCTTGAAGTTTGGCACAAGCAAGTCGAGTGTTTCGTCAATACCATAGCTCCACGTTGTCGCATAGTCTTTGTCGAGACCTTGGTTTTGCTTTTCATCGCTCATCAAATCCGATTTTCCACGGATTGATTCACGTGTGTAGTCATATACCGAGTAAAAACGGCTGAAGTCGGCTCCAACTGCAAGTATCAGACCTATAAGAAGATACAACGATGGTTTTATAAAACCACGTTTGAAATCTTTTTCTTTTATTGTTTTTGAGATTGCGAAACAAACTAATACAATGCAGATAATTGCGGTGTAGTAGGTGATTTGTAAGTGATTGGCAATCAACTGTAATGCCATCGCCATAGTGAACACTGCCGTTCCGAGCAGCAATTTCCGTTGCCAATACACCGCATATACCGAAGCGATGATAAGTGGCATATAACCAAGCGCAATGGCTTTGGTAATGTGTCCTGCTTCAATAATAATGAAAAAATACGTTGAAAATCCATAAAACATACCTCCCAATCCCGCAAGTCCAATTGGCATATTGACCAACAACAACGCTAAAAACGCCCACACGAAATACATTAATACAATCATTTCTGGGTGATTGATAGAGGTCTGGAAGAAGAAAAATGCATTATAAATATAATTGACAAGGTTCATTGTCTGAATGTGAGTTAGGTAGGTTGGCATTCCACTGAACATGGAGTTTGTCCACAATGGAGATACGCCCGTTTCTTTCTCAAACATGAGTGTCTCGTTTGCCGTTCCCAAATATTGCAGCACATCGTGCTGGCGGAGTTCCCTGCCCTCGAAAATCGGACTGAAATAGGTGAATACTATTGCCGCAAAACAAAGAATAATCGCTATGCTAATAAGTATAGGCTTGTAGTTGAACGATTTAAGATTGATATTCATATTAGTAAAATTTGTGCAAAAATACGAAAGTGTTTGGATTTTCAAGTATTAAAACGCTTCGCGTAATGTCATATATACACCTGAGTCGCCGAAACTGCCCCGTCCGTAGTCCAAACGGAGATTGATGTTGTTTTTTGTGTCGCTTTGGAAACGGATTCCAGCACCAAACACATATTTTATCTGGTTGATGAAAAATTCCGAAAAGCGTGCGTAAGTATTGCCTAAGCCGCCAAAAGTAACCACACTAAACCGCCCCCAGATGTGCTTACGAAGCTCAGCTTGTGCGTAGTATACATTTTTGTCGATATACATGTATTTGTTTGAAATACCACGCATCCGTGTTTGTCCGCCCAACTGATAGAGGCAGTAAAACGGGCTATCGCCGTCGCTGAATCCATTGAATAATTGACATGCTAGAATCCAATCTTTGTAAAGAGTAAGGTATTTTCGGATATCGAGTTCTATACAATAAAATGTGTAGGCATTCTTATCAATGCGAGGAAAATATTTAGCTCCAAAGGTAATGTATTCTCCATGGGCTGGATAATTTACATGGTCGCGGCGGTCGAAAATAAAATGCGGGCCAAAACCGACCAACCAATTGTTTTTTATTTCGGGCAAATCAAGTCCGTTCTCGTTACTCCCATGCGAGGAACAGTCACGGTGAGAAAAGTCGAACATAAAGCCGAGGTAGCATGTTGATGAGATTTCTTTCGATACATTCCCGCTAAGCCGCAGGTCGTTCATATCGAATTTCACTGGATTTGTGTTGAGCGTGTCGTTACCTATGCCGTAGAATTTGTCGGGCGAAATCTGATACTGAACCAGCGTGTTGACCACAATGCCGTGGCTTGCGTAAATCACCATATCGGAACAGAAGTTCAGCCATTTTTTTGTGGAATACGACAGCGAATTTGTGATGGAAGTGGGGCGGTAGAATTTGATTTTCCGTTTGTCCTTTTCCTTGGGTTCAATCGAAACGAGTGAAAGCACGCCGAGCGACAATCCACTTGCCGGGTCAAGTCCCGCTGTGGGGTAGTATTTCACTGAAGTCCGACCATGGTTATACTCGAATTTATTCATCACACGGTCGATGATGTTTTCCTTCGGCAACGAATCGGAAGAAGCGTTCGCGGTGCTGTCGCTTTGGGCGGAGCAATATCCCGAAAACAGGAGCAGTATAAGGAATATCCGAAGTTTCATGTATTCGGGACGCTGTTTTGTTTTTTGCAAAGATGCGAAAAAATCACACATAACAATTATGTGTGTAAAAAAAAGAGACTGTCCACAAGGAACAGCCTCTTGAAAATGAAAAAAACGTTTATCACTATTTCGTAACTTTCTTTTTTAGAATCCAATGAGTTTTCATTTCCCCATCGCCTTTTACAACATAGCATTGGTCGATTTCCCAACCTTGCTGTGCCATGTAGTTCATTGCGTCAATCATCGAGTTGAACGACTGAACTTTACCGCTCTCGTCTTTGATTCTTTGGTCGGTGAATAGGGTTTTTGCCTCACCATAGTCAATCGAAACCTTTACTTTTCCTGTTAAAGAAAGAAGTTTTTCATACCCAACCATGTCGCAATATACATACGTGGGATCGGGATTGTTTGCATATACGGAACCTGCAAGAACTCCACATAAAAATAGTATCGAAAGGAATTTCTTCATAATTATTAACGTTTAGTTAAGTCATATTTTACAACAATCCATTCAATGCCTTCTTCATCGGCAACTTCAGCAATTGCAAGGGCAATTATCCAAGATTCTTCATCTTCTTCGTCGAAGAATAAATCGATAAAGTCTTCAATGGAAATTTTTACACCAAATGTTAATGTTTTTCCGTCTGACAAAAACATTCCGTTGTATTCTGCAGTACCAAGTTTAGCAACATTATATCCTGTAACTTTTACATCTTCAACTGTTTGTGATTCAATATCGAATGTGAAACCGTTAGACGCTGCAGCAATTTTGTTACCATAGAAAACATCTCCATCGAAAGCAAGACGAATGGCGCTTAATTGCTCGCCGTCTTTTTCAACAGAACCATTTATTGAGTTTGGCTTTCCAAAAGTCTCTTCATCGGCTTCCATACCATCGTCAGTTGCCCAGTAATAGGTAGTTGTACCAGTATAGTTTCCTACAGCCGCATCGCGAACATCTGGATCTTCTGTTTTTTCTTCTTTTCCGCATGAAGTGAATAATAGTGCGCCTCCAAGTAATGCGCCCATTGCAAATAATAAAGAACGTTTCATAAAATTTAACTTTAAGTTTATAAAAATGTTTAATTACGCAAATATATAAACTTTAAGTTTAATTACAAATGATTTCTAAACTTTTAGTATAAAAATATGGGTGTTGTAGTTTGTACTTTCAACTTATAATTAGAAAAGGTATGGATTTACAAATAATAGGGCGAACGATACGGGATTTCCGAAAGAATCAAAAAATTTCACAAGCTGACCTTGCTGGAGAATTGGATATGTCGATAATGGCGGTTTCAAAGATAGAACGTGGTTTAACAAACATTTCCATATTGCGTTTAGACCAAATCGCCACGATACTCAATACATCGGTTTTCACGTTACTTGGCGTTGAAAAAACAGATATTTCAAAAATTGCTGTTTCACAGGAAGTGGAATCTCTGCAAAAAGAACTGCAAATGACAAAAGAACTTCTGAAAGCTAAAGATGAGATTATTGAACTATTGAAAAATAAACTACAAGTTTAATCTTTGACAGTTCTGATAATTGTAAAACACAATGGATTCTTATACATTTGCAGAAAAAGTTAAATGAATATGTCGAAACCACAACTCTCTCATTATCTGCTTTTTATATATAGAATTGCAGTGCTGTATGTACTGCTAACCATAACGCGTGTGGTATTTTATGCGTTCAATGCGGATTTGTTTTCCGACATGTCATTTAGCGCATGTATGACTATTTTGCGTGGCGGCCTTAAATTCGACACCACGGCGATAATTTATTTGAACATCGTATTTATTGCGATGAATATTTTACCGTTTCGTTTTGTGTATAATGCTGTATATCAGAAAATTGCAAAGTGGATATATATTGTCACCAATTCGCTTGGATTGTTGGCTAACGTGTCTGATACGGTGTATTACCAGTTTACAGTAAAACGTACCACTTCGTTGGTGTTTTCGCAGTTCTCGAACGAGGAAAATATGTTGCCGCTGATTGGTAAATTTATGATTGACTGGTGGTATATGACCGTGTTTTTCATTGCGTTGGTGGCGCTGCTCGTATTTTTATACGACCGTTTTCGCTTGAAGGAACCAACGCAAAACAACCTACGTTTCTACGGTTTTTCTGTTGCGGGAATGTGCATTGTGCTATTCTTGTGTTTTGGTGGCGTGCGGGGTGGTTTCCGTCATAGTACCCGACCAATTTCAATGGCCGATGCCGGAGAGTATGTCAATCATCCCAACGAGATGGCTATCGTTCAAAATACGCCGTTCACACTGATTCGTACCATAGGAAAATCGGGATTGAAACGGCAAAATTATTTTGACGATGAACAGGCGGAATCGTATTTTTCAATTTACCATCAGGCAGACAAATCTGCAAAAATGCAGAAATACAATGTGGTAATCTTCATTTTGGAGAGTTGGGGACGGGAATATGTCGGTTTTTTGAATAAGGATATTCCTGATTATAAGGGATATACTCCGTTTATTGACTCCCTGATGGAACATAGTTTAGTATTCAAATATGCCTATGCGAATGGCCGAAAATCAATAGATGCAATCCCTTCGCTTGTCGCTGGAATACCGTACGTGAAAGTTCCCTATGTGTTGTCGCATTATTCGAGCAACAAGACGTGCAGTTTGGCGCAATATCTTGGAAATGAGGGATATTACACTGCATTTTTCCATGGCGCGCCGAATGGTTCCATGGGTTTCCAATCGTTTACGCACTTGGCTGGTTTCGACGATTATTTTGGCAAGACGGAATATAACAATGATGCTGATTTCGACGGTATTTGGGGCATTTGGGATGAAGAATTTTTCCATTTTTATGCCGAAAAGATGAACACATTCAAAGAACCATTTTTTACTACAGTGTTCTCGTTGTCGTCGCACCATCCGTTCAAAGTGCCGGAACGATACGAAGGCGTTTTTTCAAAAGGACCGCTGCCCGTACACGAATGTATAGGCTACACCGACAATGCTTTGCGTAAATTTTTCGACTATGCGAAGGCAATGCCGTGGTACGAAAACACCCTATTCGTATTCTCCGCCGACCACGCTTCGGTGGCTTATTTAGAGGAATACAAGAACACTCCGGGGGCGTTTGCCATTCCTATCTTCTTCTATCGTCCCGATAATTCGCTGCAACAACTCGACACGACCACCATTGCCCAGCAAACCGACATTCTGCCGTCGGTGCTGTCGTATCTGCACTATCCGTCTGATTTCTGTGCATTTGGCAAAAATGTGTTTGACACAAGCCATCAGCAGATGGCGATAAATTATACGAATGAGAATTTTCAATGTTTTTACAAAGATTTCGTTCTCCAATTTGATGAAAAATCTTCAGTAAATCTGTATAACTTCAAGAAAGATAGATATTTCAAAAATGATTTGCTTCATTCCGACGTGCAAGAACAAGACACGATGGAAAACTACACCAAGGCATTCATTCAGCAATATACCAACAGAATGATTGACAATAGAATGTGTGAGTAGAATTTTGACAAGTTAGTCAACGCATCACTTCAGTATCACCATCCGTGCTGTTGTGCCAACACTTACAAGATATACACCGCTTTTTTCAACCGTGATTTGTTCTTCCTGTCTGCACGAACTAACATGCGCCACCAACTGTCCGAGGTTGTCGTAGATTTTTATGTCGTTTGGTTCTGCTTGTTTCACATAAATTGTATGCCCATAAGAATAAATTTCAACAGAATCAGATTGAATATCGTTAATAGCTGTTTGGTTTGCTGCACCTGGCGAGCCATAGCGTTTCTCCGTCTTCCAATTCGTAGGATTAGAATTGTCATCGGCTGGGTCGGTCAGGGCAAGCGTTTTGCCCGTTTCAAACGCCATTGTGGTCATATTGGGGTCAAACATTGAATATGACATTTCGTCCTCCAAAAATTCGTACGGATCGTATAAATAAATTGCGTCAATAAACTTATTCAACGACAAATCAACCTGATGGCATTCCACATTAGGATGTATAGTCTTGAATTTCTGAATATTATCTACCAACACAACATATTCTCCAGGTTCAACCAAAATCTTGTCGTAGATTACCGAAATATGTCCACTTTTATCACGTATCATAAAATTCTGCAGATTTTTTATGCCAGTTTCAAGTGGGTTGTACAATTCAATCCAATCGCCAGCATCAGCATATTCCGACGATGCATAGTTGATTTCGTTTATCACCAAATTGCAGTCACACGTTGGGCGTACAGGTTCCTCGTCGTTCTTCTCTCCGGGCGTGCCACCAAGCGATGGTGCATACCATTCATCACCAATCAATTCGTAGGTAAAACCGTAGCCGTCAGCTTTTCGGGCGTGTGGTGCCGATTCACTGTACGACATATTTGCAACTGTAATTCCATTTGGATTTTTCAACGTAATGGTCGCAAAATCTTTTGGAAAATCAATGCCCATATCGCCAACAACATGAATGTCGGGATAGCGCATTTGCAACGATTGTGCGGTATTTGCAAACACAATATACTCACCTGCGCCAATTGTTACACCGTTAGGAATCTCAAAATACTGGTGGTAGCGGTCAACGCATATTTTGTAGCCCGACAAATCAACAGCCGACCCGCCCGTGTTCTGCAATTCAATCCATCTCGTCTCGCCTTCGCAGAAAGTGTGATAGTACAATTCGGTAAATTGCAGTTCTGGTTCGTTGCCAACATAATTGAATACTGCCGTTACATTTATAGCTTCAGAGGAAGTAACCGAAATAGTTTCGTCGGCAGATTCCACCGCGCCTTCCCAATGTGAGAATTCGAAGCCTGGATTTGGAATCGCCGTTAAGAAAATCATATTATTTTTGAAATATTGTCCTGACCACGGAAACTCCTTCACGTCTATGGTGTTCAGGTGGATTTTTCCAGCACCGTTTTCCGAAACATTCAACGTGAGGTTATAACTACCGTTTGTAGCAAAGAAGTCTTCAGTTTGCTTCCGCATAATTGCCTCGCGGCGCTCGCCAAACTCACGCATTTTCGAAAGATTGCTTTCCTGCCAATTAAATCCCCACCGTTCAATATGTTTAGGCATTTCACGGGAAATCAACGAATATACGGAATCCATCACATGAACCACATTCGTCGCCGACAGAGTTGTGTTCAGCCTGTCGGCAGTGGCATTCATATAATCACGGCAAAACTCGGGACTTTTCATCAAACTTCGCAACAAAGCCGTTGCGTCGGGAGTATTGGCATAATTATCGGAATTAGTGGCGGTGCAAAATTCAAGCATATTTTTGTTCACCTTTTCTTCGAGTTTCCAAATACCAAGCCCGAAATCGCAGTCAAACAAGAAATATCGCCATGGCGTATTCGGAGAGTTGGAATGCCAACAACCAAAATTATTGCTCGGCCAATCCTCGTTAACTATATATGTCTCAAGCACATAGTAATCAATATAACTTGGTATATCGAGCATTTGCTTAGCTTTCTCATAATTTGACGACGACGACATATCATTATCCTCAATGAAATCACGCATTTCCCAATAATAGTCATCCGAGCCATTTTTCAGTTCCCAACCATTTTTCACCACGTCAATATCATCTTTGTCGTAGCCATAGTTTTCGGCAACATAATGCTCATTTTGTTTTTCCCGAACATTCTGGATGCCATAATATTCCCCATTGATAAAGACAATCGCCGGCTGATATGCCTGACGGTCAATGTCCATTTCTTTGGCAAGCTCCGAAATCGTTCCATCGCGCATTTGCGTGTTATTGAAGTCGTTACCGCTATTTCGGAGCAAAATCATGTGAAACGAAGACACAGGCTTGTCTTTGAAAAAACGATATTCTATTTCATCTTTTCCATATTGATCGCGGGCATACAATTTCAGTGTTTTTTGAGGATGGGCGCGGCTCCAGTTGCCACCGATTTTACAACCCAAATCCTGTGAAACCACACACGAGCCACTTTCGTCGAAATAATCGAGATGGACTGGCCGTTCCCAATCTTGCCAATAATTTGCGCCATAATATGGTTCTTCCTTACTTGCATTTGGACCTGTTTCGTAAATGCCAGTGTTGTAGTCAAAAAAGTCATCATAAACAACTGTAAGCGAAGCGATTGGCAAACCCCGATCTATTGAAAAAATATACGAAGCCGTTGCAACTTCACTGGGCAAATATCCTATTCGGAACGCACGGACACGTATGTTGGTGTTTTTTCTGATTTCAAGCGCTTCAGTCAATCGAGGAGAATCCTTTGTAGGGACAGAGCCATCGATTGTATAGTGAAGTTCAGCCTTTGTATCGGACGAATACACGTTCAGCATAAATTTCTTTCGATATACACCGGCGGGATATTCAAACTTTGGTTTGTCCAATGTTTTGGCAGTGAACATTTCGGTGCCGTTAGCCGCTCCCGGCGTGGTTTTCTCAAAATAATAAGATGCAACATTGTCGGTTTGCGAACGGCCGATTGACACATCAACGGGCAGATTTTTCCACGAAATGCTGTCAATGATTTTCGCACCTTTCAGCAGATACACCGTGTCGCCCGAAGCCCGAAGCGAAAACGATCTTCCACTGGGCAAACTTATGTACTTTGAAGGCGGAAAATAGTAGTCGCGCAGAACGGAATATCCCAAGCTCAATATCGGAGTACCAATCAAATCGGATGATGTGGCGTTACAATTATGCAATTGTATGCACAACACATTTTCACCTTCCTTCAAATTCGTAATTTCTTTGGGAATGTCATACGATGGAGGTTCCTTGCCGTCTCTCATCACACCTTCGGTGTACGTTGTTGCAAAAGCATCGAAACTTGATGAATTCATATTTGAACGAGCGACTTCCGTACCATTTATATATGCAATGAAACCGTCGTCGCAATCCATGTGAAGCATCATTTTCGCAACATCTTCAACATGCAAAACCGTAAATGTTTTCCGCAGGAAAACCGACCTCGCATCAGTAGTTGTTGTCGCCACGTCGATTTCACCGTAACCAATGGGAGTTTTGCCTTTCGACCACTCAGAATCATTAAATTGGAGCGACGTCCAACCATTGATTTCGGCTTGTGGAACCATATATGAAACCTCTTCCCCATAATCCACCACCGTTACCCAACCTTCCACATCGTTGTTGACGGAAACGGCTTCGTAAATATAGTAGCCATTCTTTTGTAACTGTTTGGCTGGCAATTTAATAGGAGTATCGAACGTACTCGCCGTGGCAATGCTGTATTCCGACAAATCGATTGCCGATGACGAAACATTTTTCAGTTCAATCCAATCGGGAGTTTTCTCTTCTTTATTTATGTATGATTCGGCATTTTTCGCAACAACCTCGTTGATAACAAGCGTTTGCGCAGAGCCTACCAATCCCGTCACGACGAGAGTTACCGAGGCAATCAATGTCTTCTGTAAGTTCATTTATTTTGCGTTAATCTGTAATTGATTGTGGGTAATTTTCACCACAACGCCTTTTTCCGTTCCGATATAAAAATCGTCGCCATATTGCTTCATACACGAGATTTTGTTGCCATCGGAATATTTTTCCTCATACCAATCCGTACCGTAGTTGGTGGAGACAAGTATTTCGCGGGAACCGCCAGCAGCAACCACATCGCCTTTTGAATTTGCTTCTATAAACAACAGATTTTTTCCCAACGAAGTGATTTTTTCCCAACTATTGCTACCGATTTCCGAACGGAATATTTTTCCCGAATATGTGCAGGCAAACAAATACGAACCGCCTACGCAAATATGTGTAAAGTTCTCTCCACCAATATCCTCGAGTGTTTCGGTATCACCCGACACACGAAATATTGAACCATACCCAGCGACATACACATCATCGCCGCACACCACCATATCGTTCAAACCAAAATGTTTTTTTGCGCTGGAATAAACGGAGTCGTTGCTGGCATATGTGTAGAGACTTCCCGACAATAAATCATCAGTACCTATCATATAATATGGGCGGCCATCCTTCACATACAATTCCCGCAAGTTTGTCTTTTCCGACGGCCATTCGTTCCAATACGTGAATTTTGAATGGCGTTGGCTTGTTTTCAATGTGTCGAAACTTTTGCTCAAAAACATTTTGTCGCCGCACCACCACGTGGTTCCATTGGCATCAAACACTATACATCTATATCTGTCAAGCGATTTGTAACGTTTTGAAAACGACCATGAATTTTGATTCTTCGAACGGCACAAATACACATAGGTATGATCTTCCTTGTCAATACCAATCACATAAAACGTGGAATCGTTGATGCGCGAAATATCCGTAATGTCAATTTTTTCAGGAGTAGTACCAAGCGTTGTATAGTATAACTGTTCCTTTTTTTGGCAACCGAAACAAACGGCACACACAAGGAACAACACAGCTGCACGTATAGAATGTAGTTTCATTTTCAATAAATTAATTTGCCAAAGATACCAAAATTTAGCAGAAATAACAAAACTGAAACATAATCCATAACTCATAAAGATTTCTTGCCTCGCTTTGCTCGGCTACGAAATGACGGCGATTAAGTTGGAGAAGAATAAAGAGAAGGGAAAATGCGGAGCATTTTCCCTTCTCTTTCCCCTATATCCCCCCAAAACCGTCATGTCGAACGGAGCGAAGCGCAGTGAGACATCTCCATTACACAATAAAAAAGGAGCGAAATATCTTCCGCCCCTTTCCTATCTCCTCATTCCTAAATCCTAACTATTCTTCTTCCGCATCTTGCACAAGACGGACAGCTAGCCCGTAGTGACGAGGCCAATAGTTTGTTGCGAGAAGGCAACTATAAAAATACGGATATTTAGCCCATTCCTCGTCGTTCTTTAAATAACATGAGCTGGACCAATAGTTTCCAATTTCGCCATAACTTTGCATTTGATTCTCAAAACGCAACCCCGCAGCAGGAAGAAACACAGCACCGTTTGCTTCCATCTTCGTCCAATCATCCACGGTGTATTCATTTATTGTCTTGTAATATTCAGCACCTTGACCGTTTGCTAATCCACTTTTAAATGTCACATCGTTTGGTAATGACCAATCATCTGGAAGCAAAACAAGACCATTTACATTATTGACAGAGGCAACACCTACCTTATTAGAGGCATCAGTTCGTGAATATAGCAAATAATACCATTCGCCCATTGTAGGTGTACGCCACAATCCTGCTTGATTTCCTCCATTGGAAATCTTGTTGTAAACGCCCCAGTCATAGTTCGTGCCAGCGATGTCGTTTGCGCCATCACCGTAATCGGTGTTGGTTGTGCTGGTCATATATGGATTTTTGCCATTGTAGCCACTCGTCCCCCAACCGAACATGTCAATCCAACCTTCGTATGTTTCAGAAATCAATCTATTGTTACATTTTACACCATTTTCATATACAGTACCATCGGAATAATAACCAACATAATCCCATTGCTTTTCCGCAAATCGCCACGTGCCTGTACTCGCTTGGTATTGCAGATTGCCTTGACTGAAATAGATTTTTTTATCAGCAGAAACAGAGAATGCAAATTCTATTGCGCCTACAATTGGATGCAACTCTTTATCCAATTGCTTTACTTTTGCACTCAATTCAGCAAGAAGATTGTCAACATCGGATTTCAGATAGTACTTGCTTAAATCTATTTCCGCAACTTTCTCATTCACATAGCTTTCGCTTGCTAATCCTTCCACATTTGGAATTTCTTCTTTTGTGGCGTATGCACTTAAATCAACATCGGCATTTCCTGCTTTTGCGGCATACAAAGCGTATGGCACTGCCAACAGTGGCGTTACGCCCGAAATCTGTTTGCCGTCGAATTCGGCAACGGTTTTCACAAAATATGGGGCGTTGCTCCAGTCAATTTTTGCAAAATCCTCAGCATTCTTGCTTCCCAATTCAAAGGTCATCAAACCGTTTGCGTTGGTGGTAACTTCGTGTGTTTCAGCGTAAACCTCCGCACCTTCGTCGGTTCCCTGCAAAATCTGCACGCTTACCGTAATCGCCTTTTCAGCCACAATCTTACTTTCCGCGTCCCGCACCACGCCTTGGTAACTGAATGTCTGCGGAATCTGGGCGAACGACAACAAAGCCGCAATCGCCAATGAAATTGTAAATACTATTTTTCTCATAATCTAATATTTTTAATTTGTTTGTAATTATTTAATTTTCAATTTATTACATGGACGCGGCACGCCACGTCCCTACTTAGTTGTGCATTGTGCATTGTGAATTAAGCATTGAGCATTTCGCATTAACACTAATTCCTAACTATCTTGAACTTCTTCGCCTTCCCCTCCATCTTCACTTCAAGGAAATACACGCCTGGTTTGTACGCGCCCATTTGGATTTGGGTTTCCGAACCATTTACTGAGCCTTTCGTCACCAATGCCGAAGAATTGTTGTACAAAGCGTAGCTCACGGTGCCAAAATCGCCGTCAATTTTCAAGTTCAGCACGTCGCTCGTTGGGTTCGGGTATGCCGAAAGTTGGATTTCGGTGATTTCAATGCCCGTTTCCGTTGTGATTTCAAAGGTTTGCTGAACGCCCTGCGCAATGCTTCCGCCGTCGCCCGTA
>Ga0310786_10006255_pt1 | contig 15897 bp, 16 predicted proteins | sample AusTroGonzalo_MG_FD_203881 | JGI IMG/M metagenome (GOLD analysis project Ga0310786, IMG submission 203881) | Bovine rumen microbial communities from tropical cattle in Woodstock, Queensland, Australia - Gonzalo_03 (v2) (version 2) | ecosystem: Host-associated > Mammals > Digestive system >... | reverse complement strand
CCACCATCACCCGCTTTGATATAAATTTTTGCTTTATCTAAGAACTTCATTTTATAACCTTTGATGTCATTATAACTTAAAAACTTGCAATTTCCAGTGGGAATATTTATAATATTCATTGCTACGCAAGTAGTGATGATTCTGAATTCGTTGCGGAATAATCGTTTTGGACTGGGGGGCGGTACCCCACAGCTCCACCAATTTATTTCACGGGGCTGACATAGTTTCGACAGGCGAAGTAAAGGCAAATCGAGTGAATCCGGGTTGTTCCGTTAAAAACAAACTAAAAACTGAATGGCGATAGAATCGCTGCGAACGACAACGTTCGCCTTGCAATGGCTGCCTAATATGGCATTGAAATACGTCGGCAATTGTTGATGTATTTTATCTTTGCTTTTGCGGGGTCGTCGGGTACCTGGCACCAGAAACCCGACATAAAATTTTTAAATAAATAAAAGGAAAAAAAATGTTTGGAAAAATTAAAAAAATATTCTTTACGGGTGTTTTTGGCGTTTTGTATATTTCATATATAGCCCAGTTTGTTTATGTTTTGGCTATGGTATCTGATTGTCGTGAACAAACCATCGGTTTGGCATTGTTGTCTGTTGAATGGTTGGTTTTGATTGCTGCCAGATATTTATCAAAAAGATCCAGCAATAACGCTCAACAGTTTGGTGGTAATGGTTTCCGCCGTCGTTAATATCAAAAAAACTGATATTTCCCCGGTATTTCCGGGGATTTTTTTTATAACTTGAAAAGTTATTAAAAAGTCCTATATTGGTATAGCTATGAAAGAATATATTTTACCCGTTCGTGATTTAGTTGTGCATCCGGGCCTGGTGGTGCCGGTGTATGTTGATAATCCGCTGTCTATCGCTTGTATTGATGCGGCTACATCCAGAAACCAAAAAATCGTTTTGTGTCCGCAACGCACATGGCCATATCCTGCGGATGAATCTGATATTTTCAAAACAGGAACAATCGGTGATGTTGTTCAGGCTCTTCACATGCCAGATGGCGCGATTCACGCAATTATTCGGACAACTGATGTGGTTGAATTATCGGATATATCAATCGAAAACGGTATTTTTTCGGGCAATATAACACCAATTACTATATTGGACGATTCCGGATTTGAACAAACAATTGCTTTGCGCAACAAAGTTGCTGATTCTATGCAGATATTGTCGAACCATCATAAATTCAAGATGGAAAAATTAAATACCATTATACAGAATTATCCAATATCTGCATTTGTGGATGCTGTGATTCAGATGGCAAATATTGATACCGAAATTGCCATAGATATCTTAAAAATGAAGACATGGCACGAAAAATTGATGGCTTTGTTGGAACAGGTTATGTTATCCATTGAAACCGAAAAAATAGAAGCCAAAATCAATCGCCGTGTCCAAAATCAAATGGAAAATGGTCAGCGTCAGGCTATTTTACAGGAAAAAATGCGCGCTATACAGAAAGAAATGGGCGAAGACGATGACGAAATAAATACTGGCAATATTCGTAAAGAAATTGAAAAATCGGCTATGCCAAAGGACGCCAAAGAAAAAGCTTTATCTGAATTCAAACGTATGCGTTCTATTTCCCCGATGTCCCAAGAAGGCGGATTATTAAAAACATATATCGATGAATTATTGGCTATGCCATGGGATAAATCTGATAATGCGCCGATTGATTTGAAAAACGCCCGCAGCATTTTGGACAGTGAACATTCTGGTATGGTAACAGTCAAAGAAAGAATTTTGGAACATATTGCTGTTATGAAAAAAACTGGTAAAAACAGTGGTTCTATTTTGTGTTTTGTTGGCGCGCCAGGTGTTGGTAAAACATCACTTTGTAAATCAATTGCAAACGCACTGGGACGCAAATATTGCCGGATTTCGTTGGGTGGAATCGCAGATGAAGCGCATTTCCGTGGACATCGCAAGACCTATATCGGTGCGCAATGCGGACGCATTATGGATGCATTAAAACGCTGCAAAACAAATAATCCAGTGATTGTGTTGGACGAAATTGATAAAATGGGACACGATTGGCACGGTGATCCTGAATCTGCCCTGCTGGAAGTTTTGGATCCAGAACAAAATAAAACTTTTCGCGATCATTATTTGGAAGTCGATTTTGATTTGTCTAATGTGTTATTTATTGCGACATCAAATTCGCTGAATATGTCATCCGCATTGAAAGACCGTATGGAAATTATCGAAATTCCTGGGTACAGTGAAAAAGAAAAACTGCAAATCGCACGCGAACATTTAATTGGACGCGCTGCTAATGATACGGGTTGGGACAAAGATAACATTATTATTTCTGACGATGCGATTTTACATATAATTCGTCAATACACTTCCGAACAGGGTGTGCGCGAATTACAACGTGAAATAGCAGCATTATTACGACGCAGTTTATTGGAAAATGATGGCGAAGACAAAAAGACTAAGTTCACAATCAAAAAAATCGATGATTTGTTGTCTGTACACAAAAGTGCTGCGATATCCAGCAAAATTGGATTCAGTGCACGCGCATAAAGGAATTTATATATGATATTGATTATAAATACTTCTGGGGATGGTATTGAATTAGTTCTGGGGGACAAATACGTCAAAATCAATGCTGAAAAACAGTCAATCGCTTTGCCATCTGCTGTTATGGATTTTATGAAAGAAAACAAAGTATCTATGTCTGATTTAACCGCGATTGGTGTGGTTGTTGGACCGGGTTCTTTCACAGGTATTCGTATGGGTATTGCATATGCCAAAGGTTTGGGAATTGGTTTAAATATCCCTGTTATTCCGGTAAATTTGTTTGAATTATATATGTTTGAATCACCTGATGCTTTTGTAGCAATTGATTCAGGACGTGGCGATTTCTTTGTTGCATCCAAGATTCACGAACCATGTGTCATGACAATTGACGAAGTAGAAAACGAACAAATGAAATGTCCACAAACTGTTGGACACAAGCCATTTGATTTGAAAAACGCAGTCGCAATAGTTGAAAACAAAATTAAATCTGGCGATTTACAACCTGCGATTCCAATGTACCTGCGCCCAAGTTATGCTGAAAAATAATGTTCGAAGAATTATCAAATCTTCATAAAAAATGTTTTCCAAATAAACCTTGGTCGGCGGATGATTTTCGTGATTTAAAAAAATCAGGTTGCGAAATTATCATGTCGCAAAATGGGTTCATAGTATATCGAATTGCGGTTGATGAAGCCGAAATAATAACCATTGGTGTGAACCCTGAAATGCGCCGTAATGGAATAGCCGCAGCCATGATTGGCATAACCGAAAAAAACGTTAAAAATCAAGGTGTTAAAAAAATATTTTTAGAAGTCGCATCAAATAATGTCCCGGCACAAAAACTATATGAAAACACCGGTTATAAAACGGTCGGGATTCGTCCAAAATACTATGATGGAATCGATGCAATTTTAATGGCTAAAGATTTATAAATCTTGGTTTATAAAATCTAAAATTCTTTCATCAAAAATCACATCACTTTGTCGCAAAGGTTTTACTATATGCATGTCGTTTGCATGGCGCGTGCGTGATAGCGCAACATACGTTTGTCCATGCGCAAAAGCGCCACGCGAAATATCCAAAATTACTTTGTTTAATGTTTTACCCTGGGATTTATGTATGGTCATAGCATAACCCAATATCAACGGAAACTGTTTATAACTACCAATTTCGTTTTCTACTATTCTATCGTTTTCATCACGAGAATATTCAATTTTTGCCCATTTTTCTGGTTTAACAACAACTAAATCGTTTTTATTATCGTCCAACAATTGTACTATTATTTCCTTGGTCCCCAGATGTTCTACTATACCAATGGATCCATTATGCCATTTGTCACCGTTTTTAACAAACATTACCAAAGCGCCCTGCTTTAATTTCAAATTCATAGGTGCTGGCACATCATTGGCATTAAAAGCACCGTCCAGAACGCCCGTATATTCAACCAAAGGCGCATTTATTTGGTTTAACCTGTCTGAGTTTATTTTTTCTGCCACAGCACGAAACGGAGTAATAATCACTGCATTTTTGCGTGCGTTTTCGTCATCTATGCGACAATTGTTGAAAAAATTTAGCGCCAACATATCGTTATTACGCAAACGTATCAAATTATTCAACAAATCATCGTCATTTTGACGATAAACTGTATTAAAATCATATTTTACAAACTGGGCACGCTTGTACACATTAGCATCAAAAAAATAAGCATTTTCGTATTCATATGCGTCTTTGTAATATTGCGCTGCATCACGCGTTATAACCGGTGGCAATTGAAATAAATCACCGATTGCCACAACCTGAATTCCACCAAACGGCGCATTATTATGGCGTGCGCTTCGCGCCAAAATATCAATTGCATCCAACAAATCCGGTGCAACCATCGATATTTCATCGATTACTAATACATCTGTGGCGTTTAATATATTCCGCGGTTTTGCCTTTAATTTCAAAATTTCAGGCAATATAAAATCACGCGGCTGAATCTGAAAAAGCGAATGTATTGTCTGGCCACCTATGTTCAAAGCCGATACAGCCGTAGGACACGCACATACTACGCGTTTTGACGAAGCAGATTTAAGATAATTTACAAATGTAGATTTGCCTGTACCCGCCTGGCCCAATATAAGAACATTAGAATACGTACGTTCAATCGTGTTAAACGCAGCCATTTGATTTTCGTTTAAAATCGGGACTTTTTCTGCCATAGATATTATAATTGCATAATGCGTAAAAAAAAGCAAGGTTCGTTCATTTTTAACTTGCAGTATTCAAAAAAACATATATAATATCGTTTGCTGTGGGTTAGTAGCTCAGTTGGTTAGAGCGGAGCGCTCATAACGCTTTGGTCGTGGGTTCGAGTCCTACCTAACCCACCACAGATTAAAAAGCCGCCATTTTGACGGTTTTTTATTTTTTTCTTGCCGTTTGTGTGATTTGTTTTACCATTCATATTATGAAAATTTACGATGTGATTATTATTGGTGCTGGGGCAGCAGGTTTAATGGCGGCCTCACAATTACGCAAACGCAACAAATCCGTACTGATTATAGATATGGGCGAAAAACCAGCACGCAAAGTTGCTATATCTGGCGGTGGTAATTGTAATTTTACAAACACGAACGCTGATTATACACACTATTTTGGGCAAAATCCGCAATTTGTTAGATCGGGATTGACACAATTTACACCGTTCGATACGTTAAATTGGGTCAAATCACACGGTATTAAATATATTGAAAAAGAACCGGGTCGGTATTTTTGCAAAAATGGCGCACACGAAATTATTGACGCTTTGATAACCGATGCCGGCAATACAGAAATAAAATACAACACAAATGTTATCGACGTCCACAAAGACGATGAATTGTTTGTTGTAAAAACCGACCACGGTGATTTTGCATCCAGCGCTATTATCGTGGCAACCGGTGGGGTATCATATCCACATTTGGGCGTATCAAATATTGGGCATATAATCGCAAAAAAATTCGGGCATAAAATTGTCCCACCACGACCGGCACTATGTGCGATAAAGACAAAATCTTTTCCAAATGAATTGACCGGCATTTCAACAAACGTTTCAATCACAACAAATAACCGATTGATTTATGACGATTTATTGTTTACTCATTTTGGATTAGGTGGCCCCGCAATATACCGCGCAACATTATCAAATATAAACAAAATTATTATCAATTTTGTACCAGATAAAAACGTATTTGAAATATTAAAAAACACGAAACAAACAAACGGCCAAAAAAATATTGCAAATATACTGGGCGAAATCATGCCAAATAAACTGGCGCGATTTTTTGCAAAAAACAACATGAAAAACATTGCCGATTACAAAGACATTGAATTAAAAAACATTGCCGATACGATAACACATTTTGAAATATTGGACGCACAAACAATCGGAATGCAATCTGCCGAAGTGACATTGGGTGGAATTGACACAAAAGACATCTCATCAAAAACTATGGAATCAAAAATTTGCCCAAAATTATTTTTCACAGGCGAAGTAATTGATGTCACTGGGGACCTGGGCGGATTTAATTTACAATGGGCGTTCAGCAGTGGCGTTATCGCGGGCAAAAACGCGTAAAAATCGCCCACATAATAAATATTAAATTAATTTATTAAAATTTTATCATAACACATTAACACAAGATAATTTTTTAATTTTTCAAGTGTTGTTTTATTTAACAATTTTTCCGGCAAAAACACCATTTTTTATTCCCACTATTTCGACGTCACAAATCGTTTTATTTGGTATCGATTTGCCACCTATTTTGACGTCAATATCATCCGGGGTTCGGCCTATATTTTTTTCTTCGACCAATACAGATACAACCTTTCCGATTTGTTTATTCATAAATTCAATTCGGTTTTGTTCTGCGATATCAGATATTATTTTTACACGTTGTTTTGCAACATTGCGTGCTACCTGGTTCGGCATATCGGCCGCCACGGTATTCGGACGTGGCGAAAAAGGAAAAGCATGCGCATGAATTATTCCCATTTCACGAACCATATTTGCAGTTTCGTTGAACAATTCGTCGGTTTCGCCAGGAAATCCACAAATTATATCCGCACTAAGCGATATAGTATCACCGGCCATTTTCGCAATTTCACATAATTTATCTGCATTATGACGGCGACGCATCGCGGTCAAAATTTTATCAGACCCCGATTGCATAGACAAATGCAAATGCGGCATAAAGCGTGGATTTTCGTGCATTAATTTTATTATTTTTGGGACTTCGGGTGATGCAGGATCAATAGACGACAGACGCAACCGCTGAATTTCAGGAACGTCACGCAATAATGCCGCACACAAATCGCCCAGCAAAAACAATTCATCATTTTCGCGACGCATATAACTGGCCGTGTCAACACCGGTTAAAACAACCTCATAAAAACCATTTGCAACCGCCGATTTAGCATCGTTCAAAATGTCAACATACGGGAAAGATTGGCAGCGCCCACGCAAAAGGCGCGTCACACAATATGTGCAATCGTGATTACAACCGTTTTGCACCTGGATAAACTGTTTTGATAGCGGCGTTTCGGCATTTTTGAATAAATCTATTTGCGAACACGCGGCGTTCATCCCCGCCACATTGATTGCTTCGACATACGCGTTAACATCCATTTTTTCGGTGTTATTTATAACCAAAACACGCGGAATTTGTTCAAACAGTTCTGGATTACGCGTCGCACCGCAACCTGTTACAAAAATAATCGCCATTGGGTTTTCGCGTGATAATTTGCGCACAGCCTGGGCCGATTGGCGTTCTGCTTCGCCGGTCACCGAACAAGTGTTCACTAAAATCGCAGAATCCACGACATCTGATAGTTTTTTAGCAATTTTTTCAGATTCCAAGGCGTTCAACCTGCAACCAAAAGATAATGTTTTTATATTCATTTTTTTCTTGCTTTTTTATGCTTCTTGGGGCATTATATCGTGGATAAAAAATATTTCAACAAAGGATTTTATTATGGCACGTGTGACAAATTCAGATACTTTACCATTTGTGGAAAGTCGTTATGAACTGGGGATGTTGGCATCTCAACGCGTTCGCGATTTGAACGGTGGCGCAGAAGCAGTGGTCGAAAAAAGCAACGATAAATTGACTGTGGTTGCGTTGCGCGAAATTGCTAGCGGCAAATTGGATGTCGATGCGGTTCGTCACGAATTTGTTGAATCGTATAAGGAAGCACCCTTTACACCAAACGAAGATGCGTCGTTGGAAATTGCCAGCGAAGATCCATTGTTGCGTGAAATTGACGCCGAATTGGAAAACACTTTGGTTGAAGACACCAAAGACGACGTTGAAGATGCGGGCGATGATACGCCAGATGAATCAGAAAACGAAGAATAATCGAATAAAAACAATTCGGAGACGTCGCATAGTTGGTCTAGTGCGCCACATTGGAAATGTGGTATACTCGCAAGGGTATCAAGGGTTCGAATCCCTTCGTCTCCGCCACAAAAATCAAATGCCCTTTTGGGCATTTTATTTTTGTCGTTGTGATGAATTTGGGATTAGGCCCCGCAACAATAGTTGTCTGGGTTCGACTATGAGTAAGCGAAAACGAGTGATAACGAAGTTTGAGTGCTAACGAATGCACCGCTGGCATGAACAATGCCGAGGTAATCCCTTCGTCTCCGCCACAATAAAAAAGGTCCCACTTGTGGGACGTTTTTTATTGTGTGATTGATGTAGATTCGAACCCGAAGAAAGGGTTCGACCCGCAGGTGAGAGGCAGACGGAAGTATGCCGGTGAGCATCAGCGAACGAACCAAGGGGAATGTAGCGAAGCGAAATCAATCCCTTCGTCTCCGCCACAAAATTCGACATACCGTGGTATTCGTGTGGCAAAATATTGACTTTTGAAATAAAATCTGCTATAATTTATGGCATGAAAACACAAATGAATTTTTATTCTTTCACTTGGTGGCTGTAATACAGCCGGTGTTTTGCATATTTATCATTATATTCTAGAAAATACATTCAAATAAAAAAGACGAAGGAGTTTTATTATGGAAAAACAAGAAAAAGTTATGCTGACCGGGGTGCGACCAAGTGGAAATATTACACTAGGGAACTATCTGGGGGCTATTAAAAATTTTGTGACGCGCCAGAATCAATACAAAAGTTATATTTTTGTGGCAGATTTGCACGCGATAACATCACCACGCGATCCAAAAAAATTACGTGAAGCCGTCAATGATTGCATGGCGATGTATTTGGCGTGCGGCGTTAATCCTGAACAAACCACTATATTCCGTCAAAGTGATGTTCTGGAACACGGGGTTATGGGTTTTATAATGACTTTTCAAACGCATATGGGCGAATTGTCACGCATGACACAATTCAAATTAAAATCTCAGACGATGGGCAAAAATGGTATTGATACGGGATTATTTGTGTATCCGCCATTGATGTCTGCTGATATTTTGCTTTATAACACAGATATGGTCCCAGTTGGATTGGATCAACAACAACACGTTGAATTAACACGTGATTTGGCTCAACGTTTTAACAACCGCTATGGAAAAGTATTTAATGAACCAGACGTTTATATCGCCCCGGTTGGAAATAAAATTTTGAACCTGCAAAATCCGGCCGAAAAAATGAATAAATCGGACGGACAAAACCTGGGGACAATATTTTTGATGGACGATTTGAAACTGGTTCGCAAAAAAATAATGTCTGCGGTCACAGACAGTGGAGCGGTGGTACGTTTTGACGAAGAAAACAAACCGGGCATTTCGAATTTAATCAGCATTTTATCTGCCACGACCGGTGAAAGTATTGCGGACATAGAAAAACGCTTTGCGGGGCACGGATACGGCGATTTCAAACGCGAAGTTGCGGACACTGTTTGCAATTTGATTGAAGATATTCAAACAAAATACAAACAATTCAAAAATCCAGATGTGTTAAACGAAATATTAAGCAAAGGCGCAGACAAAGCCCGCGTTGTTGCATCTGAAACATTAAACCGTGCAAAGGTGGCATTGGGATTAAAATAAATAATTTTGCATCTGAAAAAACGCCCGTTCGGGCGTTTTTTTTAACGAATCTGGTCGATATTTTTTGGAGTGCGTGCCCTATTTTGTTCTTTTATTCTTTCGTGAATCCGTGCCAGCGCATATTTATATGCATCACGCATAAATTTTTCACCGTTTTCAACCATTTTATTAAAATCAGCCGTCAATTGTTTGTCGTTTTGCCCGTCCAATATCAATGTTTCCAATGGCGGCAGCGGAACAAATCCCGAACTTTGTGCGCCGGAATTTTTTATCCCAGAAATCAAAATATTTCGCGCAAAATCAGCCAATAATTTACCATCATCCATAAATTTGCGGGAAACAAAATGCACATTGTTGTGTTCGTTATAGCCAATGGCCTTGCCATCGGTGCCGTCAACCAATTCAAAACGTTGTTTTACGAAAAACACATTGCCGTTTTGTTTGCTTAAATACCCCTGTTTTAGCGACCATTTATGTGAATCTGATTGTTTATTTATGGCCGCAATTTCTGCATCACGCTTTTCATTTACGAATTTATTTGCCCAATTTTCAGGTCGCATTACCCGTTCGTCATAACCCGACATAAACGATATAAACTGTGATTTCGATACACCCAATGGGCATGATGGATTTAATGCCACAATCAATAATTGCGATTGAATTTTCGCCATTTCGTCATCATTATATCCTAATTCGCGCATTTTATTTTGCATGCGTTTTTCCAGCATTAATGCGATATACCCCCCATAACAGTGCGCAAAGATGTTTATTTTACGAACACGCCACATCGCGATTTCCAATGGCAAACGCGCCCCCGTATCATCAGAAATCCGTGGCAATAAAATCTGGTTAAATAACGTGTCCAGATATTCAGGATTAAAATAATTAGAATACGAAACCACGTGTGTTGATACGTGACGCGTCATTTCTTTGATATCATCGGGTGTAAAATTCATGTTTGATGCGACATCTATAATTTTTTGTTGAATCATTTCAGTCATTTTTTCAACATCGTCATCCACTACAAAATTCCAACTTTTGATACCGTTTGTCCCATACATAGCCAACAATGGGCAAATTCTTTGCCGGAACACAGTTTTTATATTTTTTTCAGAAATATAAATCAATGCGGAATCTTTTGGTATAGATGGAACAAAGTTTTTTCCGGTCCTTTCAAACAAAACACGTTCATTAGCACGCAGAAAAGGCACACCAACAACCGGGACCCCATCATAAATCAACGCATAATTTGGAATATCACCGACATCACGCAATATTTCACTGGAAATAATACGTGCCAATTTATTTGCACGATCATAATCCAATATAGCGCCGCCACCAAATGAAATAACACATGTTTCATCCCCACGTATTTTATCAACGATTACAGGTGGGGTATTATCAGAGTTATCATGTAATAAAATTCTGGCCGAAACATCTAGCATATATGGTATTATACAACAAAAATTACTAAAATCTATAAAATATATAAAAAAACATTGGCATTACGGGGTATTATTGCTATGATACCAAAGAAATGATGAAAAAGTTCCTGATTTTATTCTTGATGTGTTTAACAGGTGTCGCGAACGCCGCGGGGTTTTCAACAAATGCTAAATCTGCTTTTTTGATTGATTATGACAGTGGGGACGAGATTTTTGCTAAAAATGCGGATGTTTTAATGCCACCATCTTCAATGTTAAAATTGATGACGCTGACAGTGCTGTTTGACGCAATTAAATCCGGTGAATTAAAAATGGATGACACAATAACCGTGTCTGAAAATGCGGATTATAAAAATCCGTTATGGTACCCGGCCAGCAAGATGTGTTTAATCACAAATCAAACAATTACTGTCAAAGATGCTATTTTGGGCATAATCGTTCTATCTGCAGGCGATGCGTCGGTTGCAGTGGCAGAAAAATTAGGTGGCAGTGAAATTAAATTTACCGAAATGATGCAACGCAAAGCCAACGAAATCGGCATGGAAAAATCAAGTTTTGGGAATGCTAGCGGCCTGCCTAATGCCAATAATTTAATGACGTCGCGCGAAATCGCGATGTTGGCAAAACATATTATCAAACAATATCCCGATATATATCCGATGTTTGCGACAAAACGATTTGAATTTGACGGCGCACAAACAAATTGGTGTCGCGATTGGACACGAACACATACTGTGAATTACAACCGAATTTTGTTTTCTATGCCGGGTGCAGATGGTCTGAAAACGGGGCATACAGACGATGGTGGTTATGGTGTGGTGGCCAGTGCTAAAATCGGCGGCCGGCGTTTAATCGGTGTTATAAATGGATTCAAAGCGGCAAATCACGATGCGTTGGCTGATGAAGTAAAAAAACTATTAAATTACGGGTATAAAAATACGCAAACAAAAATATTTTATAAACCAGGCGATGTTTTGGCCCAGGTTCCTGTGTGGTATGGTAAATTCGGCCTGGTTGATGCGACAGTTGATACGCCTGTGGCGATTACATTGCCAAAAGATTTTCCGATGAAAAACATCCGCGTATTGGCACGGTTTAATGAACCTGTGACGGCGCCTGTTATTGTTGGACAGCAAATTGGCACGGTTGTTATTGAAAAAGACGGTGAAATTGTAAAACGTATCCCATTGGTTGCGAAAAATAACATTAAAAAAATCTATTTTTTGAAACGATTGATTAAAAATATATCTGTGATAATACGGGGAAAATAATGGCACCACGCAAGAAAGAAGTTTTATTCGAATTTCCCAATCCAATGGATAACGATTGTTTGGTTGGACATGAACGAACGCTGAAAACGTTCATGGACGCGTGGAATGCACGTGATACACATCCGATACACCCGGTGTGGATGTTGTGCGGTCCGCGTGGCATTGGCAAAGCAACATTAGCGTATAAAATCGCAAAAAACGTTTATGGCAATGTCGGGGATTTCTTCGTCATCGATTTGGCACACAATCTGGACGAACGCGGAAACATAAAATCAGATGCCAAGGCGATTTCGGTACATACTGTGCGTGCCATGATTGAAAAAATGCAGATGTCGTCTATGTCGGGAAATTGGCGTGTGATTTTAATTGATTCGGTTGATGAATTAACAATTGCTGCCGAAAACGCGATTTTGAAATTATTAGAAGAACCGCCACAAAAAACACTGTTTTTATTGGTGACACATCAATTATCAAATGTATTGCCGACGGTTCGTTCACGTGCACGTGTTGAAAAAATGCGCCCATTATCTATATCGCAATTGCGTGAATTATGTAATAAATTTATGGGCGATGTTGAAATCAGTTCCGGGATATTAAAATTATCCAACGGCAGTTTTGGGAAAATAGCAAATTTGAAAGCATCGGGGGGCGATGATGTATACCAAGAATTATTAGATTGTTTGCAAAACCCGCATAGTAACGCCAGCGATATAATGGACATCGCAACCAAAATCGCAGCATCACCATTTTTATACGGAATTGTGTTGGATGCGATTGCATATTTGAATCTGGCAGATTTATACCCGATGGCAACGCACGGAATTGCAGATATAAACAAATTAAATCTGAAAGCAGATGTCGCGATATTCAAAATTATTATGGAAATAAAAAAATGTTTATAGATACCCACTGTCATTTAACATACGATTTTGACGATGATGCAAATGCAATTATCGCACATGCAAATGACGCCGGCGTGGGCGCGCTGATTTGTGCAACCGCCGATCCAGACGATATTATCCCCGCAATAAAGATTGCAGAAACACATCAAAATCTTTTTGTGACAACTGGGATTCATCCTGATTATGTTGACGCAAATCCGACGGAATTTTTAACCGATGAAATATTAAATAATCCACATGTCATTGGGGTCGGCGAAATCGGCCTGGATTATCATTTTGGTGCACAAAACCGCGATGAACAAATCGCATTATTCGAAAAACAACTTGAAATCGCATATGCGCACGATATGCCTGTGGCGATACATACGCGCGATGCAGACGACGATACCGCGGCGATTTTAACCGATAGATATCATGGTGTTATGCATTGTTTTACATCATCGTGGGAATTGGCTAAAATTATGTTAGATCGTGGATTCTTTTTTTCAGCCAGTGGTATTTTAACATTCAAAAATGCAGAATCTATTCGTGAAACGTTTACAAAAATTCCAATCGACCGCATAGTTATTGAAACCGATGCGCCCTATTGCGCACCTGTGCCATATCGTGGTAAAAAATGCGAACCAGCAATGGTTGTTGAAACGGCCAAAGTGTTAGCACAAATCAAAAATTTGCAAATTGATGAATTGGAAAGTATACTGTTTGAAAACACAAAAAGATTATATCCAAAATGTCACGTCAAATTATAAAATTTGGTCAGGTCTCTGAAAATCGCAAAGCGCGATTTGCATATTCGATAAACGACACTATCGAAGCGGGCATTTCGTTGACTGGCGCAGAAATAAAATCAATTCGCTATGGATTGGTGACTATTGTTGATGGATTTGTGCAAAAACGCGGAAATGATCTATTTTTGGTGGGTATAGAAATTCAAAAATTACCAACGGCAAATCGCGCCGTCAATTTTGACGAACGTCGGCCGCGCCAATTATTATTACACCGTAATCAAATAAACCGCATGATTGGTAAATTACAGGAAAAAGGCGCGACCATTGTGCCATTGAAACTGTATTTTAACAACAATGGTAAATTAAAGGTTTTATTAGGTATCGGATTTGGTAAAAACAAAGTCGATAAACGCGAAACAATCAAAACGCGCGAATGGGAACGTAGCAAGGCGCGAATCATGAAGGGATAAAAAACACCCCGCAAACGCGGGGTGTTTTTTATATGTAAATAATTTATTTTCTGGCCCCGCGCATACCGCCACGACTTCTTGCCGGTTTGTCCGCCATTTGTGGTCTGTTCGCTTTTTTCCATGCTTTGTATTCTTCTATGGAAATGCAAGAATCGGCGTTCACGTCGGCAACGACAACTTCTTCGGCCAATTTTGGACATTTAACAGATGCCATATCCAAACAACCGTTTGTGAATACAGGCTGCATCATTTTGCGATTCATCTTTTTATGATGACCGCAATCCATCATTTTTCCGCACGCCATACCCAATGCAAATATAATTGCCCAAACAATTATATGTTTAATAATATGCATTGAACCATGTCTGTGACATCCACACATACAATCTGCGCCACACGCACATTTTGCAACCGGTGCAGTTTTTACATCCGCTTTTTTAACCGGCATTTTTTTTGATGTTTGTTTTGCCATTTTTCCTTCCTTTGGTATTTTAATTGTTATCCATGCATTTGTATTGTATCAATTCAAACATTTAAGTAAAGCGGAAAATTTACATAATAAAAATGCCCACAAACATGCAGGCATTTTTTCACATATCTAAACAAACCAAAGATTAGTTCAAAGCAGCCTTTAAGGATTTGCCTGGACGGAATTTTGGTTGAGTAGAAGCAGCAATTTTGATTGGTGCACCAGTTTGAGGATTGCGGCCAGTTGTTGCTTTGCGTTTTGCAGTGGTGAATGTACCAAAGCCAACCAAGCGAACTTCGCCTTTTTTCTTCAAAACTTTTGTAACGATGTTGATTAATGCATCCAAACAACCAGCTGCAGTTGCTTTTGTAACTTCAACTTCATTTGCAATTGCTTCAATCAGTTCTTGTTTATTCATGTGTTTCTCCTTTCGTATAGAGTTAAAGGTTGTCCGGCAGTTTTCAAAGGCATCGCCCTTGGATAAACAATATCTTTTTCAAGAAATCCAAAGACATTGCCCAAACTGCTTAACCGAATCGTAGAGAAAACCGCTGTTTAAGTCAAGACAATTATTTCAAATACGCAAAAAAGCGCAAATATCAACCAAAAATTAGTGTAATGTGACCGATTTTGCGTTCACTGCACGTGCCCCATTTGATGTATTTTCACACAAAACCCATTCCGAATCGTGCCCCTGGTAACGGACATGAACCGTTCTGAAATAGTTTGGCGTCATTGCCAACACCGCACATATCACAGCCGCCCAGAAAAATAGTTTTGTTAACCCCCACGGATTTTTATATGCATCCGCACTGAATTTATCTTTGACCAGGTTTTGGTATAATGCCCATCCCCAACTGAACATCAAAACAATTCCGGCAAACGCGAATCCCATATATATATATTTACGACCAATCGACATCGCCTGGGCAATAGAATCCCATGCACTTTCTGCCACAGGACATATATATAAAACACTATCTGGATTAACACCTTCGCGCAATTTAACCGCCGCATCACCACCAAAATT
>Ga0310786_10006254_pt1 | contig 15899 bp, 22 predicted proteins | sample AusTroGonzalo_MG_FD_203881 | JGI IMG/M metagenome (GOLD analysis project Ga0310786, IMG submission 203881) | Bovine rumen microbial communities from tropical cattle in Woodstock, Queensland, Australia - Gonzalo_03 (v2) (version 2) | ecosystem: Host-associated > Mammals > Digestive system >... | reverse complement strand
AATGTAGGCTTTCACTATCTGCTCCCACTTCTCTTCGACATCGGGACATTCTGGCAAACGAGCATCAATCTCTTTTATTGACTGAAGGAACTGATGCAAGTCCTGGCGTAGTTGATCTTCAAATTGTTCTATCATTGTTATAGCATATTTTCCAGTATCTCAACAGCCTTGGTTATATCCTCTTGAAACCTTTTGTGTTCTCTCAGGAAGTCTGCTCTGCCACCAGAAATAACATCAAATAGTTCCTGGCTCATTTCATCGGCATAAGAGGCAATAGCGATTTCAATGTCATCCTTCTGCCAATCGAGCGTCGAATGAACATAGATTCTCTGCTTCTGATGCAAGAAACTGTAGGCTGTCTCTATACTGTCTTTCGTTATCATTCTTTTTTGTCATAGCCTATCGGACGGAACTGCTTTTGCTTGTCGCTGAACACAAATCCATGCCCGTATAGGTAATTCTTTATATCCTTTGGCTCTGTCCCGAAGTTGTAGCACAACGATTCCAAAGTGTCAAACTCTTCGTCTCTCAGAAGCATGTTGACGCTCGAAACCAGTATTGCAGGGTCTTTCGGTAAGAAATCCATTTCACAAATTCTATTAAAACACACGGCAAAGGTACTCATTTTTCCTTTATTTTTCGTATCTTTGCACGCAACATTACAATACTTTAAGAGAATTATGGCAGAGAATTGTGAGAAATGTAAATTCAGGGCGCATTACGACAACAAGCCCAATTCGTTTTTAGGTAAGTTCTGGCGTTGGCATATCAATTTCTGCCCAGGCTGGAAGGGTTATTTCACCAGTCAGAGTGACGAGAAGAAAGCTGAACTAAGGGCAAAATATAACTTCCAGAAGTATTAGGAATGGTACAGAACTACAAGGTCATCACACTATGTGGAAGTACTCGTTTCAAGGATCAGTTCATTGAGACCCAGAAACGGTTGACGCTTGAAGGTTGTATTGTCATCAGCGTAGGACTATTCGGCCATTCAGGTGATGAAGAGGTGTGGAAACCTGGCACTAAGGAAATGCTCGACGATATGCACAAACGGAAAATCGACATGGCAGATGAAATCTTTGTCATCAACGTGGGTGGCTATATCGGTGAAAGTACCAGAAGTGAAATTGTTTACGCTGAGAAAACAGGAAAGAAAGTTAATTATCTGGAGCCAATAATATGAAGAAGCTGTTATTATCCATTATTCTGCTGTTATCTGTGGCCAACATTCTGGCGCAGAGTATAAGCCATATCGAGACAACAAAGAACTGGTACTATATCTATGACCAGAATGGCAAGAAAATAAAGACCCTCGGCACTAGCATGGGGAAACTAATGGGGTATAGCTCAACTTTCTATATTATCAAGCAGGGGACAGCGTTCTACACCACCTTTGATGTGAACGGAAAGCGCTTGCATACTTTCGGCGTAAGTAGCGTTGGCGAGATACTTTCTGCCACTGGCGATACCTTCACGAGTAAGCAAGGCGTTTGGATTCACACCCGGAGCAAGGACGGAAAGAAGATTAATACGAGAGCTGCGAAATGAAGTAGCCTTTATCTAAACAACAATTTGCCATATTTATCCTTTAGGCAGTCTCGCTTAAATTTTGATGTCAGCAACTTTTCGTCAGCATAGCCTGTAGTAAAACCATCTGTTACATAATAACGATAACGTTTGAGGTCTTTCTCAGCGGGACTACCTTCCTCTACGTAGGGCCACAAGAGATAGACCTGAATAACTTCAATTGGCATTTTTATCAAACTAAATGGGACTTGAATGTCATAGCCTCCATTTTCGTTTTTATAACCACCTTCATTATCCGTGATAACAACATTACATTTTCCATCAGGGAAGCCGTTTGCAGATAATAACTCCTTGTAGTAGCTGGGGATGAACTGCTCTGCTACCTTTGGTAAAATGTTATTAACATATTTTGTTAGGTCGCGTTGTACTCTAACTGAAAACATGTCCCAGCTATTGGGAATCAAGACTTTCCATATATGATCTTCAACCTCATATGATAGTTTTGTATCATCGGTTTCCTCAAAGATGATGCGATTTCCAGGATAATCAATGTATGTGCCAGGGCATAGCGCCTGTGTCAATCCCATTGAGCCTACACCATAGTTATTCCGAATTATTACTGGTGGCAGACTTTCTTCTGTTTGCTCTTCATCACAGAGACATACGTTAGCCAGCTCATTCATTCTGTCTGCCCCGACCTTATCATAGATACATTTAAGGACATACCAGAATGGAAGATAGGGAACACAATATACATCAATTCTGTCATTTCTGTCAAAGATCTCAATAGGCTTCTCAAACCATTCGCTATATATTCTGATGCTGCCGATGACATTAAAATCTATTAACTGACATATTTCGTCCACTTCATATAGCATACCATCCTTTAGATAATAGGCAGGACTGTATTTTGCTATTTCGTTTTCATCTACATTCATATATGGAGCAGGGTATTTGATATAGTACAAGTCCAAAATGGCTTTTGCGAGTGATATACCCTGCTCGTTCATTCCGATATACTGGTCCTGGAGTTTTCCAACAATAAAATTGAGCATGATTTCTCCAAAGTCAGTATCTTTTCTCGATATAGAATCACACACACAATGAATTCCCAATAATAATGCCGCCGATCTTAGGCCGCAAAATGCAGCATGTTTGATCTCTTGTGCTCCATTTTCTTTATCTTCTTTACTACTCTCATCACTTAATACTGCCGAAAGCCCCTTGTCCATCATCGACAAAAGATCATTTTCTCTGATAACATAGTTATATGTATAGTTATGGTGAAGAAGACCTGGGAGATCACAATCTCTAAGCTCAGGAATACATGTGGCAACGTATTCAATGAATTTGGCGAAGCTTTCATTCGTCACATTCTTATACTCTGGCTTATAATTGTCCGTCAGCCGAGCTTTGCAGTAATCTATTAGTATGTTGTTCATATCTATAACTCACTTATTCGAGCGTTTTCGTCTATTGATTTCCATATTCTCTTATAAATCCATTTATTGGAAAAGAGGCCACAAAAGCCCTTCGGCATTGTATGCCAGCTTCCACAAGACGGACAACGTACAGGAGCCACAAAAACAGTACAATGCCATTCTGCACTTACACCACGGAAAGTTTCACCGCAGTTATCGCATTTGAATTTTGTCGTTCCAAAGATCATGCCTAAATACCTGTTATTATGTTTCCAATTGTCATGCTATATTGTGATTTTAAGAAAATTATCAAGCTTCAATTTCTTTCATTCTTTCTTCACTGATTCCTAAAGCAGCAGCAAACTTATCTAACCTACGGCGTTCCTTCTCTGTAATTTCACCTTTCTCAGCATATTCTCGGTACATTTCTACATACTCCTGCTCATCCTCTGTCAATTGGGGGGTCAAGGAAGCCTCTAATTCTGCGGCACGCTCTTCACTGATTCCTAAAGATTGACGTATGCGATTTAGCATCTTACGTTCACGGTCGGAGATTGCTGTATTGTCTTCCAATAATTCTTTGACACTATTTAGATATTCCCTTTCATTGTCACTATATTCAGTGCTACATGATGAAACTAATTCTTCACTTGAAACGACCATGCCTTTTTGAAGAATATCCTTCAAATCGTCAGGAATATAAATACCAACATTATCACCTTTCTCGGCATAAGGCCAAATCTGTCTAAACATTTCAATTCCTAAGACGGTTGTAGTGCGTACTGCATTGTTTCCATTTACATATAATACGTCATTGGTACGGACACTTCCATCCTCAATGGATCCTGTCAGAACGCACTTTCCACCATTCAATTGAAAGACATCATTAATTGTCATTCTGAATGGCCTTCCATCATATTCATCATGGCCGTAACATGCATCCCCAGCAGAACTATAGCCCTTTAGAGAACAACCTTCTGGAATCTGACTTTCATTCGCCATTCGGACATTGTGAGATTCATTAGCATTCTTTAATCTTAATAAAGATCCAAATCCCGAAACCTTATTACATTGTTTTACATCTTTATTCATAATCATTGTTTTATACTTTTTTGTAATCGAAAAAACCGCCACTCAGATAGCTTTCGTGACCTGTGAAGTCAAATCCCCTATAACCTAATTGTTTCTGAACAATAGACTTTGACGAGATTGAATCAAAGGGTAAATGAGCAAAAGGTATGTTGACCTCAAACTTCATTCCTTTCTCAATCCTCATGCCATCATTTAGTGGCATAGTAGCTTTTGCAGTTAAAACATATAGCGGCATATTACCTCCTCCCTTTATTTAAACTTCTAATAGCCTTTTCGGGTTCCTTCATAAGCCAATCGAGAGTAAGAAGTGCAGCTGGGTAATTCATTCCTCGTTCTGTTTGTAATGATGATACAGAATAATCCCCAACCCTGTAATCTGATTGATTGTTTTCGTTTTCAACCCAAGAATTAAATAACTTTGCCAATGGCCCAGACAATTCAAGCAGTTCTTTCGATACCAGATTGGCAGAATAATCATTATAGCCTCTTGACTTCAATATTTCAATAATCTTCTCTTTCATCATGCATACAGTTTGTCATTCATTCTATCAATTACATCAGCAGCAAAATTCCTAGCATCTATCTCAACGGATTGCTGTTCGTACAAGCGTTGCCCCAATTTGCTGGAGCAATCACCCCAATAGCCCCATTTGCCTCCAGCCATAGTCTCTGACCAACTTTCGACCTCACTATGACGAGGATGTACTAATCTCTCATTTACATTATAGTCTTGATAAGCATGACGGCCTTCATGTACGAGAGTGTCAACTATCTCAGTATATACATCTAAATCACGTCCAGATTTATCTATATAATCAGAGTTAATTTCAATGGTTTTTGTAATAGGGTTATATCCACCCCAACAACCTCGTTCAAGTTTTACAGCAGTGATAGGACACGGTGGCCTATGCTCTATGCTCGCGATTCTGTGTTCAAGTTGGTTGAGGACGTTAATTTTCCCACTTTGTTCAAGATGTTGCCAGTTCTCAAATCTGATTTCCTCACAATCTACAAGGACATCTGACACCTGTTCTATCTGAACCATGTCATTAGGTGCTTCGAGCCGTCGCATCAAGTCCTCAATCATTTCAGGTGAAAGCAAATTAGTACTGCTCACCTTTTCCAGATTACTTACTTTAAGTTCTTCTAAGCGGTCTTGAACAATATCCAAGTGGGAAGATTTCTGTAGATCTGACATATTCGCCCATTCTTCTGAAGGCACATTCACCTCCTTTAAATAAGCTTGCTGATTGTCACTAAGTGGTGATAGTTCATCTGTCCGCTCAACATCAGTTTTCAGACTAATATTCTCATAATCCTCTAGCATGCGATATTCATTTTACTTTATCTGCTTTAACCCAATAAATATCAGTAGCCAAGGAACTGGAAACAATACACTGACCAGTCATCAGCTTAGGTATTACTTTCCTTTGTTCATCGTTCAATCCCATAGACTCACCTATAGCCTTACAGTCATCTTCTGCTACAAGACGATGGGTGATTTTAAGATTAGTGTTCTTAATAGCATCTGGGATAAGGCGGGTCGGAACTTGATCGACAAGCATCAGTCCTTCACCATATGCCCTAATCTCAGAAAGCATATTACTGAACATCATGGCAGACTTATACTGAGGAAGATCCTGTTTCTCGCACTTTGACATTACACGATGTGCCTCTTCTATAATAGTCAGATGCTTACAGCCATTTTCATTATAATCAATTTCTCCGATTTCAGCCTGGGCAGAACGATACTCATAGAGGAATTGGAGTAAGAGAGCCATGAAGAAAGACTTATCCACATCATCACCAACATAGGACAGATTTACAATGCACTTTTTACTAAACAGGTCATCCCAAGGAGTCGATTTCGTTGTATTAAGCATTTCTCCCTTCCAACCACGTTTCAGACTGTCGATTCGTGTGTTGAGACAGGCTTTCATATTACGTTGAACCTTGTCTTCATATTGCCTATGCTCAATGACTTGATCAACACAGACACTCATACTATTAAGTGTCGGTGACATGGTTTTCCCAAACTCAGGCATCTTGTTAAGCCAGTCTGTTGACTTCTGCTGATACACTGTGTAAATCAGGTCTTCCATTAGTACAGGTAGTATGTCATACATTGGGAATGCTGACGCGAAAGTCGATTTCAGTCTGTCAATATGAGTCAGAACGTTAACTTCTTGCTCAGGTTTTAACCAGACTATTTCAAAGGGATTCATTTTAAGCTGCTTCGGCTCATATCCTCCCTTATACTTTTTACACCCAGGGATATAAATGTCAATCTGATTGTCTGGATGCAGCTTATTGTAATCCAATGCCCAATCTACATACTCGGTCTTAGCAGGCTCGATCACAAGGAATGGCAAATCTCCGACGTGATTTAATATGGCCTGGATCGTGTTTGTCTTTCCGCTGCCATTAATACCAGAAATGAGTGTATGACGAGAGAGAACCTCCAACGGGATATTGTATTTGATCTTTGTCTCGGAGCCACCATATAACAAATTACCAAATGCCATAGCATCATCACTGGCAATTTTGTCCTTATTCAAACTAAACTCTGGAGAACTCTCGATGACACTAATACCAGGAACGGAGCGTAATGGGAAGTTTATCAGATATGATAGCTCCTTTGTTGTCAGAACGGTCTTTAGCTCTTTGTAACTATTTCCTAACGGATGGTCAAAAGGCTGACTCGTAGCCGAAATATCTACGCTAATAACTGGTGCCTGGAGCTGCCCAAAGGACTTTTGGGGATTAACGATAGTGCTAATATCTGTTATACGAACTGGTTCATAGATGGATTCCTGGCCACTTAGGATAGAACGTAATTGCATGGAACCACCCTTGATGTCTGATTCCTTTTCTGCTAAAAGATATGCGCCAACTTTCCACATTCCTATAGCTTTTCCTGTTTCCAGTCTCTTTCCCTGATAAAACAGATGCTCAGATACAGCCTCAATATGCTTATTGACAACATTATGACTAACTGTCTGTGATTGGCTCTCACTCATACCTTCAGTTACAGAATGAGATCCGCCATAACTGTCAGAATGAGATTCCCCCACAGATTTGTTTCCCATCAGTCCAAGCAGAACATTTCCAGCAGATATGGCTCCTGCTGCACTGACTGATGAAGCTACAGCAGACATAGCAGCAGCGGCAGGTGGGAAGGCTACACAGGCAGCAGCAGCGACACCACCTAAGACAAGTCCAACGCCAGCACCTCCCTTTAACTTATTCCATGCACCACTCCAGTCCTTACCACTTTTAGAGGAATTTGTTCCATCAGTATGATTCCATGTTGAACCATCAGTAACTGAGCGCGAGAGTCCCTTTGTCATGCCCTCGGATAAATTGAATGACTTCAAAGACTCTGCCTGTCCGTTCATTTCTCTGCATTGATACAGCATTCCGTCAACCTCATTGCTTTCAATAGGATCTGCAACTACCAGATAAGCATAGCTTTTCGATTGGTGCATACCAGCCATCAATTTGTCAATAGTTGCTGGATATGTTGACTTGTACTGACTCTCCATAGATGGGATGCCCGTAAGAGCATAGATGTATTCCCATTTCTCGCTTTCTATATTATGAGAGAAATCTTTGAGGGCATCCTCATTCTCAACATCTTTAACCACCCTACTTTGCAGTCCAGGCCAAGAACCTTTAATGAAGTCATTGAGATAGCGGGTAATGTTTTTTTTAACACCACTCCCCATAGGCCGTACACCAAGGTACATCCTATTGATGCCATTGTTTTTGACGATAAGGAAAAGAAGCTGGGTCTCTTTGGGCATGAAGCATGAATAGAGGATCTTCTGCATTGCTGTGAAACACTCAGTTGCATCATCCTTAATGGGCTTTCCAACCTGATTAATCTCTATCCATGAGACAGATGCCTTTGAAGTGACACTGATCTCTCGTAAATTGAATAACGGGTTCAGGTCGCTATTATCGACATTTTCCAGATACTTTCGCTCCATGCTGAAGGAAAGAGTCTGCGCCATTGCTGTGGCAGCATACATTTTTAATGTACTATCTGCCAATGCCGGGGTATTATCCATATTATTCTACCATTAGACGTGTCTGATTTATACACTCCTGAGCATAGTCCATGATGACTTTCTTACTTTGCTCATTAATCTTTTTCTTCAATGTAGAGTTCTTATAAACTGCCTTTTCAACTGCTTTTGCTATAGACGCTGACACCTCATCCCATTTCTCGTTGAAGAAAGAGTCATAGACCTGTTGTCTTGCTTCTTTATTAAGATCTTTTGCCATCGCCTTCCTTTTTTTATCTTCCTCAGTCTCTTCCTCATCAAAGAACAATTTTTTCATGAGATAACCACCGCCCAAAATAGCCCAAGCCAACGGGCCACCAAGCAATGCGACTCCGAGACCAACAGCACCACCGACTGCAGCACTTACCGCTAAATCTGTAATAGAACCTGCTTCCTCAGCAAAGGCTGTTCCTACCTCAGCCATTTGGCCAGAAATCTCGCTCATGTCTAAGTTGGGTAATGACAAAGAAAGGTTATTAACGTTACCCATTTGCACAGAGGTATTAGAGAATTCAGATACAATTGCATCAAGCTTGGTACGGATATCGGCAGTTTTTTCTTCAAAGGTCTTTTGATAACACTCACTAGCCCAAGTGCCTATTTGACTATTATCACTTTCTATCCACTCCTTAATTCTTCCCTTTAAATCGTTCAAGGAAACATCTACAGAACTATCTTTAAATTCATTGAAAGCGGTAATAACGGAACGCTGCATTTCGTCAGTAAGCTTTTCTGAAAATGCAGCAGCAAAGGGGGTGAATATGTCACCTGCGTTCGCTGTTATTTCCTTCAGCAAATCCTTAGTATTTTGAGATCCACCTGAACGGATATCACCCCTACCTAACACGGCTACACCTTGGGAAATGGTTAATGATGGATCCTGATCTCTGTAGATTCGATCATCTGGAAGCCCCCAGCATTCTTTTACCAAATCTCTTATAAAGTCCATTCGGCTTGCACCTCCAGTTAGGAATGCTACATGAATAGGCTTTCCAGCAATCTTTTCATTCTTAAAAACCATCATTGCATTACGAATCGCACCTATGTAACCTTTCTCTTCAAGCATCTGATTAAGTTCTCCTGGCTGATACTTGAATTTCATTTTAGTGTCCTCAAATTCTTCGTCTTCAACTATTGTTTCAAAATTGACGGTAATCCTGCAAGGCATATCTGGATGGAAATACACTTTCTCTTTGGCCTTTCTCGCTTCAAAAAGCAAAGCATCTACTAGGTTTGGGTACTTCTTCTCGAAATCTAATATTTCCTCATTTCCATCTCTCTTGCTTTCATATATTATCTTCTCTACCTTAGAAGCACCGCAATTATCACCCCAGTCAATAGGGTTCTTATTATCACGTGTCAAATATGTGAAGTCAAGAGTACTGGAACCCATATCGAAAACGATAGCACCTTTGTCGATATATTGTGGTAGGCCAGAGTCAGGATCCTGCTGAGCTTTGATGAATGCAGCACGTGACTCAGAAGTAATACCTCCCATTGGTAGCCCTGCCTCAGAAGCCATTTTCCCATAAAGGTCTTTTGCCTCTTCATCCCAGCCTGATGGAGTTGCGATATAAACTAAGTGGTTACCTTCTGTAAACAATGCACTATTACGCTCTCTTATTGTTTTGTATACCTCTTTCATAAAACGCATCATCAGCCGCTCAGATTCACCATTGATATTCTCTGGCTTCTTCTTAAAGCAGACTTTGGCCTCTGCCTTATTCAGAACTTCTGGGAGAAAAGCCGCATCACCTATATATGCTTTATCGTCAGTGGTTATACTGATTGCAGATGGAATGACTTTATTATTGCTGCCAAAATCAATGTCTTTAATTGCACTTAGTTGCCCCTTGGTAGAATCCCATCCTATAGAGCAGTATGCTGCCGAAGTTTCACCATGACCGAAGTCTATACCTATCACATACTCATGCTTGTTCTTGTCAGGCGTAATAGCCCATTCATATTTCTTACTCATATTATTTGTATCATTATTAGTTGTTTCACTATTGCTGTCGTTTTCATTCTTTTCCGTTACCTGCTCTTCAACAGAATCAACTTCAGAAGTTGACCTATCTATCTGAGGTATCTGAGTTTGTAGATAATCTACAAGCTGCTCAATGGTTCCAAAATTCAAAGACGTTTCGTAAAGTGACAATCCGAATCTCTCATTGAAAGCGTTTTTTAGTTTTGTTTTTATTGCGTAACTCGTTATACCAACGTCGTAAAATGTATCATTTATGTTAGCTTCATACCCTGTTACTTGAGTAATAATCCTAAGTATTTCTGTTTCGACATTGGTTCCTACGTTATTATTAACTAAAACCGATTCAGGGCTTGAATCAGCAATTTGAGGAATGATATAATCTACAAGTTGACCAATTGTTCTTATTGTATTCAGTTTACTATCGTCAATATCGATTTTGACGCCGAAACGGTTGTTTAACGTGTTAACGAGTCCCCCGACATATACTGATGATCTCCATGGAGCATTTCGATTTACCCTCTTCTTTATCTGCTTAGCGATCTCATCTAAGATTATTTTCTCATAATTATCAGGATCCGTAACATTTTGCTCCATCGCAATCTTCTTTTCAATGTAAGAAACGACATCGCTTACCGTGTTCATTTTTTCTGCTTCATTATCGGTAATGGAAATAGCGAATTCTTTTTCAATCTCCATAATCAACTCTACACCATCAAATGAATCTAAACCTAAATGTTCTGCGGTGGTCCAGGACTCAATTTCAGAACTCGAAACACCCGAAATGGTTTCGATGATTTTTTTTATTCTACGTTCAATATCTGTCATAAATCGAATGCTTTATTTCTTTATGAAAACCTTACCTTTTCTAACCACAACCCCTTGCTTAACAATAGCAGGTAGTGCCACAACAACTGAATCTATTACTTTATCAGATTCGATTTCTTCGTAATAATGCTTGTTTGCTTCATCATACATTACTACTTCCATATTATAGTTTTCGAGTGATTCGGCCAATTGTTCTATACGGCTACATATCTTCTTCTGCCATTTTTCATCCTTTTCTTGATAGCTAGCACCCAATAAGGACTGGACGCTATCCAACAGAACTCCATAATCTTTCTCTAAAACAGGCTTCTCTTGATTCTCGTACTTCTCAACTACGCGATTGATTTGTACGCGGAAAGTCTGAATTAATGAGTCTACACTTCCACAGATATTTGAAATAATAGCCGTAAAACGGTCAACATCCAATTTCTTGACAGTCGGCGTTTCAACGGGTTTTGTCCTTTCAGGTTCTTTCTGCTTAGGTTGTTCTTTCTGACTTGCATAGTATAAGACTAAAGCAGTACCAGCAATTGAGCCAAATAATGCGCCCCATGTACTCAGCACAAGTCCTCCAACAGCACCGCCAATTGCAGTAGCTCCTATGGCATAAGGAAACATCTCTTTTTTTATTCCAGGCGAAGCTGCAACAGTACTATTGCTGCTTTCTACTTTTTTACTGTTTGTCTGATTAGCGGAATTAATCTTACTGGCTTCTGAGAATTCCGAGACCATTGCTTGTTGAGCATTCAGCAATGACATCGCTGCCTGAAGGATGTAATCTTCCGATTGAGTCAGATTTTGACGGAAGTCGCCATTTGAATCAAACAACTGATTGAGATAGTTAGCTACAATAGTTTGAACTTTAGTCGCATCCTGGGGAAGAGATAGATCTATCAACTTCTGCGTCAATTCTTCCTTGCGACTCTCGAATAACTCTTTTAGTGTCATTTTTGATTCCATATTATTATAGTTTTTTAGTTTTGGCCAGATTACTCCGACAAGTAAATGCCAGTAAGCCCAAACAGGCATCAATAATATGAATGTTGATGTATATATACAAAAAGTGTGGGCTTCAAACATCGCTTCATCCCACTCCTCCAGGTCTTCGCATTACCTCTTCTGGTCAGGATAAAAGCAATGCGAAACTCCACACCTATATGATAAGTGGGCACGATATTATACGAAGATAACAACATGGCCAAACTCTATCATATCAGATGTAGTATTCACTTTTGCTTTTTGACCAGAAGATTCTGTCTTACGATCAGACTCTATCCAAGGTTGCGAAGTTTGGAGGAGGTCAAATCAGCATTCGTAAACACCAATCATATATATAGCAACCCTCGCCTCCCTACAACAGAGGATTCAGTTTGCGGGTGTAAATTTAGCAAAAAATTGTAATATTGCAAATAAAATGGATGAAAATTGTTATTTAGTAGTTTCATTTTGTCTTTTTTCTTGCACAATACGTCCAAAATGTGCAAAAAAGAAAAGCATACCATCTAAGGTATGCCCTCCTTCTTATAGATTAATTAACCCAAGAAGTCCTATACGAATCACTTCAACTGGTTTTGATTATACAGTTCCCTCCTCTGTCTCGTTCTCTTCATGTTTTTCTTTCTTTAACGGCCACGGATCCACAAAGATGATTATCGTTATGATAGTGGTGATGGCCGTAATGAATAATCTGATTTTTGTTTTCATCGTTAAGCAATAGTGAAATAAGTAAGGTGATTAAAGTTCTTTGAGAATGGGCTTTTGGTTATCATTTTGAAGCCCTGCCCGAAACGCCCCTTATATTTCTCGACGCTCCAAAGCTTCCTACCAGTGTTACCTACACCTACCGATGTATGGTGCGGTTTGAAAACACGTTTGATAAGATCAATGATTGTGGCTCTTTGCTCGTTATCATAGATAAAAGCCTGCGCCACCTTCGATGGATGCAGAGTAACTATCGTTGCTCCTCCCTGATTGTTAATGTTCTCTTTCATTTTTCTTCTGTTTTTAAGTTATACCTATTAAGAAGCACTGACACCTGCCATGCTGAGAATTGCTTTCCCTGACTGGTGACAAATCCTTCATTATTTAACCGACGTGCCATTTCACTTAAGCTCATATCTTTTCCAACTAATACACGAAGCATTGCTATAGCTCGCATATTATTAGGATTCTCCTTTGCCTTTTTCTTAATGGCTCGTTTGCTGTTCTCTATAGCCCGATCCAGATTGTTAGTCAGGTTCTCAGGCTTACCGAGTTGAATCCCTCTGGCTTTCTTAGCTTTCAGGGATTGTTTCGTTCTTTGTGATATTAGGCCAGCTTCATACTCTGCTATAGAAGCAATAATATGAAGCACTAAACGGTTGGCCTCTGGAAAATCACAGAACTTAATTTCCACGTCACTCTCTAACAATTTACTTGTGAAAGCGACATTCCTAGATAGTCTGTCTAGCTTGGCAACGATTAATGTGGATTTCGTTTTCCTACACAATGCCAAAGCCTCTGCAAGTTTAGGTCTATCAGTTCTCTTACCGCTCTCTGTTTCCACAAATTCGGCAATCGGCTTTTCCTGACCTAAATACTTTTGAATGATTTCTCTTTGTGCCTCAATTCCCAACCCCGAGATTTCCTGTTTCTTTGTGGATTGTCGGAGATAGGCCACATAGGTAGTATTCATTATTAACCTTTATTAAATGTCATCACAGATACTAAACGGACGTTCAATATCCTTGAAATTGCATAAAAGAAGGGAAATTCTCTCAGATTTGCTATTCTTACATATCTCAAAAAATCTCCCATTCCCATCTTTCAGAGAATTATGACTTCAATAGGTCTGACCTTTTCAGGATTGTCGGGGTCTGCGAGATTAGGATATTCCTGAGATACCCTTTTCTCATAGTCCTCGACTTTCTCCACATTGTCATCTACCACAGAAATCAAATCACCAAGGAATACGGATTCTATCTTTTTCACAGTTTCTCCAGAATCGGAAATAAGTGAAACCTCGAAATAATCCTTCCCCTCATTCAAAGTCACCTGAACTGCTCCCTGATGTTTGAAGCCGTTCACATGAAACTCAATGCCTGTCTTGATCGGTCTAAGCGTCTTAGGGTCAAAGCCCCAGGACGACACTATATCAAGTCGGCTGCTGAGAATGGTAAGTATGTACTGGCCAATCTCAATGTCGTGTTGATCAATCTGTACCATACTCAGAAAAAGCTTAGATGTAGGTAGTCACTGTCTGGTTCTGCATTATCCAGATAATACTCCAGCATGTGAATTACCTCATCGGTTGTACTTGCCAGGTCATCAACGGCACCCTTAATCTCTTCCCCCTCATTATCGTCGAGGTCATAGAGGTGCTTTAGTTTGTCAATGACCTTACGCCAATCTTCTTTCGTTACTTCAAAGTCTGATTCATACGATTCTCCTGTGTATGTTGCATCACACGCAGACAGGAGGTTATGAAATTCCTCACATTTGTAGTTGAAAGCGTCACCCAAGGCATACTCGACTTTGTACACCTTGGCCACATGTAGTCTATATCCCATGTCTTACTGTTTTAATAGCTCTGGGTTATCCATAATATTTCCGATTACATAAGCCTTTTGGCCATGAACGGCATCATAGAGATTCCACTTGCTACAGGTTTCAATGTTATTTGGATCACTCGCCAAAACAAATGATCCGTTGTAATACACCACCAGACCGATAAACTCCGAATGGAAATACTCACGGTCTGGCATCCTCAGAATGTCACCCTCAAATATTTCTTTGGTGGTGTCACTTGCTTTCTCGGCGTTAATATCAGTGATGCCAGTCCCTTCCCCGATGGAGTCAGGATGACATGTATAGAATACTGCTGTCCCTCGGTTTTCGATAGTTATTCCTACCCGATGGAGCAAAACCGTTGTTCGATGCTGTAGGTCGCCATAATGCCAACCATTCACATCTTGACCTCTGAATTTGTACTTTCTCATTTCTATTCGTCAATTATAATGTTCGTTGCCAGTCCGACACTCTCATAGGTGTCATCAAGGAAGGCTCCGAACCTCATGTTATTAATCATCACAACCCTTGCTAATCGGAGATCCACACGATTGATGTTTTTTCTCACGATGTCCTTCAGGTCGCTTGCTATCTTTACGCCCTTCTGCTTTATTACGCCGACAACGAAGTCAACGTATTCTTGGAAGAGCGTGTCATATAACTGCTGATCCATTGGCACTAGGGTATATAAGTGTTATTTACCACTGTCTTATAGTGCCTATAGCCCTTAGAGTCAGGTTCTGGTATGCGAACCTTTTTCCATACAAGCCCCCACCAAGTGCCATCTTTCGGGTTGGGCTTATCGTCTATGAGCATATCCACTACGGACTTGTGTAATGGGAATACGCAGGTTAATGCTCGTCTTTTACTGCCCTCACTGAGACCAGCCCAGTATTTGAGCGTCATTTTCTTTGTCTTTACCATATTTATTACTTTTTATTATACTTCTTTTTTACTCGCCAGATCTTCTTAGCAATCTTAACGATGATTTCCAAAATTGAAGGAGCTGGATCATATAGAATAGGTTGTTTCATAAAATTTGTTTGTTTATTACTTGTTTAACTTGATAGAAATAGCACCACCGATGACCACACAGTATCAGAGTGCCGTTATTACATAAGTCAAGGTTGCATGTGTTTACCACTCGACCATATTTCTCGCCACGCTTGCATACTTCAATCTGCTCGACAGTTGCTGTTCTTGGTTCACCACTCCACGGTTGATAGAGTATGGTGTCACCTACTGATACTTGTCTCATGGCTCATCCTTTAGCTTGTCTGCATACTTGGTGTAAACATATTCTAAGAGAATGGATTTCATCACTCTTGCCTTATCGCCTTGGTCATAGCAGAAGTAGTAAGTCCGGCCGTTACCATACCTGTCTAAACGACAGATCTCTCCACGGTAATTGCTTCGTGTGAAGAAATAGTC
>Ga0310786_10006253_pt1 | contig 15901 bp, 16 predicted proteins | sample AusTroGonzalo_MG_FD_203881 | JGI IMG/M metagenome (GOLD analysis project Ga0310786, IMG submission 203881) | Bovine rumen microbial communities from tropical cattle in Woodstock, Queensland, Australia - Gonzalo_03 (v2) (version 2) | ecosystem: Host-associated > Mammals > Digestive system >... | reverse complement strand
AACGAAAACCTTTGGTACGCCCGTTGAACTTAAGAGAGAACTTAAGAGGCTGTATCCCGATACCGGTGAAGCCGTTTATTGGATGGTTACATTTGATTTGCGCTGCTCCACCCGTGTTGAAAATGAAGTAAATGATATCTTTAAAGAGGAGCCGTTTACAGACAAATATAAGGTCAGAATAGTAAGTTCAACCAGAATTTATCCGCCGATGCCCACGCGCCAGGATTCCATCAAACAGATTCTTTTGGGCAAATATGGAAGCGGTGCTGACAGATCACGTCATGTCAAGGACATGAAATGGTATAACGAGAACAAGGACAAGGAGGAGTTCTTCCGTATGGGATTCAGGGAAGGAAAGATATACGTGGGCAAGGGTAATGATCCATCGAATATGCAGCCGATAGAGTTTGACCAGTTGGTTCCTTACTTCAGGGAGAATTGCCCCGGTGGCGATGAAAGGAAAGCGATCGTACTGTTTGAGATCAATCAGGACGGAACTGTATCGGTAGCATATATGGACAAGGTTCTTGAGAAGATGGAGCATTGGATTACCACCTTGACGCGCAGGATATGGGTCAGCGACAAACCCATAAGAGACGATTTAGTTTATATCATCGATTGACATTTTTACTAATGACTATGAAAGCCTTATCAGAAAGAGAACAGGAGGTGATGAATATCATCTGGGAGCTGCGCAACTGCTGCGTGGAGGATGTGATAAACCGTCTGCCCGATGACCCCAAGCCCGCATATACCACGGTCCAGACGTTCATGCGCATTCTGGAACAGAAGGAGTTCCTGGCGCACAAGCGGGATGGCAAGAAGCATATCTTCTACCCTCTGATTGAGAAACCGGAGTATACCCGATGGAGTCTCAAGCACATGAAGGACAACCTGTTTGGCGGCTCCGCCAAATCGCTGCTCAATACTTTTATCCGCGATAATGAGCTGTCGGATAAAGACATATCGGACCTTATGTCTCTTTTGGAAGATTTGAAAGAGAATGGTTAGATATTCTGGCGTACAGCTTGGCTAAAAATATAAAAAAGAAGCAATAGAAAAGCGCCAATAAGGATGCGGTCAATAGATTCAGTCTTATGCCCAAATAAGGGAAAGCCTTATATCCTATCGTTGCTAGAAAAGTGTGGCCGATGTAAATCCAAAGGGTGTATTTTCCGTATTCTGCCAGTCTTTCCGTCCATTTGTTGTCTGAAAGTCTCAGGATACAGATGCATAGTATAAATGCCATTATGGATTGTACAACTCTTAATATAGGATCGTTCCAACTCTCATAGTGATAACTTGGCATATACTTTGGCAGGAGCCTTGAAAAAGCCAAAAGCAGACAGATTGTGATTAAGACATATACAAGCGGTAAGCGTTTTACTTTTTCTATAAGGTCATGCTTCTTGGAAATCAGTCCTGAAACAAAGAATGGGAAAAACGCAAAGGCTCTTTGAAATGAAAAGTCATGGTCTATGGGTACAAATCCTGAAACTAGAGCCAATATGCAACTGATGGCAAACAGGTTTCCGTCTCTTGTTTTCCTAAATATATGCCACAATGACAACCTCCAGTAAATAAGACAGATCAGATACCATAATGCGAGCTTGGGCGATATCAGAATACGCCATGTGATGATGGAAGTGTCAAATGGCTCGTTGTGATATTTACATGATGCATATTCCAGCAGTATGGACAAAAGAAAATGAGCAAGCTGAGCAACTGCGTATATGATAAATGTTTTTTTTAACCACCTTTTTTGCTTATCGGTTTCTGTATCCTGTGAAGAAAAATAGCCGGATAGGAAAACAAAGATTGGCATATGAAAGGCGGAAATCATACGGTTCATGCATAAACCATAGTCTTCGTAATCCAAATGGCCAAGGACCACAAGGAATATGATGATGAATTTTAATCCGTCTTTTCTTTTATCTCTTGTCACCTCTTTGGATTGTAATTGCTATTTGTATGCAAATATGCAAATAACAAATGAATATATTCAGGACTTGACGAATAAAAGCTTAAAATGCATATTCTTGGAAATTAAATGTACAATGTCGGTTTTTTGACTACCTTTGTTGTTTACTAAAGACAAGGTAGATATGACAATGAATATAAAGCCGGCAGAGGGTAAGCTTGGAGTGCTTTGCGTAGGACTTGGTGCGGTTTCGACAACCCTTATTACCGGTACTCTGATGGCCCGAAAGGGTCTTGCCAATCCCGTAGGCTCATTCACCCAATTGGGCAAGATGCGCGTGGGCCGCGGTGAGAAAAAGCAGTATAAACATGTTGGTGAGATTGTTCCCATGACCAATCTCCGCGACATAGTATTCGGGGCATGGGATGTGTTCACGGACAACGCTTACGAGAGTGCCCTTTACTGCCAGGTACTGAAAAAAGAGGACATCGAGCCGGTGCGTGACGAGCTGGAGCGCATAAAGCCCATGAAGGCCTGCTTTGATCCTGACTATGCCAAGAATCTGGTTGACCCGCAGTTTGGCCGTGTGCCTGATCCGCTGTGGGCTATGCCTACCGATACTCGCTGGAACTACGCACAGAACCTGCGCCGCGACATTCAGAACTTTAAAAAGGAAAACGGCTGCGACCGCGTGATAGTATTCTGGATAGCCAGCACCGAGAAATATACCCCACGCAACGAGCAGGTTCACGGCACGCTTGCCGGATTCGAGGCTGCAATGAAGGCCGATGACCGCGAGCACCTGTCTCCCAGCATGATATACGCATATGCCGCGCTGATGGAAGGTTGCCCGTTCATAATGGGTGCTCCCAATGTGTGCGTGGATATACCCGCCATGTTTGAGCTTTCAAAGAAGCAGTGCCTGCCTATTGTTGGCAAGGACTTCAAGAGCGGCCAGACCATGATGAAGAGCGCTATGGCTCCCATATTCCGCACCCGTCTGTTGGGCGTTGAGGGTTGGTTCTCGACCAATATCCTGGGTAACCGTGACGGCCAGGTGATAGAGCATCCCGACAATTTTGAGACCAAGCGCATAAGTAAGGCTTCATCGATAGAGTGGATACTGGAGCAGGATGAATATCCCGAACTCTATACCGATATATATCATAAGGTAAAGATCAACTACTATCCTCCGCGTAAGGACAACAAAGAGAGTTGGGATAACATTGACATATTTGGCTGGATGAACTATCCCATGCAGATTAAGGTCAATTTCCTGTGCCGTGACTCCATACTTGCGGCTCCTATCTGCCTGGATCTTATGCTCTTTACCGATCTGGCACTTAGGGCCGGTCTGAGCGGCGTCCAGGAGTGGCTTTCATTCTATGTCAAGAAGCCCATGACATATGATGATGAGCGTCCCGTTCACGATCTGTTCCAGCAGTTTGCCATGCTCAAGAATCAGATACGTCTGCTGGGCGGATATGAGGCCGATCAGGAACTTGACTGAATATACATTATGCAATATAGGGAGGCGGCCCAGACGGTCGCCTCCTCATTTTTTTAATGATTTTTGCATATTTATTTCACAAACGAATGCATAATGAATAATATTTATTCCTAATTTTGCACCCGAAACGAGAATAATTATGCAATATGAAGAATAAGAACAATCGTTTGGAGGCTATCCGCCTCATAATCTCCGAGCAGGACATCAAGAATCAGGACCAGCTCCTGAAGGTTCTGAATGAGAGAGGATACTCTGTCACCCAGGCAACGCTGTCACGTGACCTCAAGAAGATGAAGATCTCCAAGGTGGCCAACACCTATGGTGACTATATCTATGTGCTGCCTAACCATGCGCTTTTGCAGAAAAAGCAGAATAGCGGTTATGATGAGGTGGCTTCAAGTCAGCCCCGTTACGGTTTCGTTTCACTGAACTTTTCGGGCAATATGGCGGTAATCAAGACCAGACCCGGCTATGCGAGCAGTCTTGCCTATGACGTTGACAACAACAACCTTCCGGGCGTGCTGGGTACCATCGCTGGTGATGACACTCTGCTTATAGTTCTGGCCGAGGGTGCAAACCGCATGGAGATAAAGCGTTTGCTCGAACCGATAATCATATCACTGTAAAAGACATTTTTATACCAAGGATATATTATGGAAAACGGAATTGAGGTGGTGGTTGCAGATGAGTCGCACGAGAAATACGTGGATACGATTCTGGAAACCATATCTGAAGCTGCTAAAGTGCGTGGAACAGGTATCGCCAAGCGTACCCACGAATATTTACTCAACAAAATGCGCGAGGCCAAGGCTGTGATAGCGTTGGATGGGGACAGATTTGCCGGATTCAGCTATATCGAGACTTGGCAGGACAAGAAATACGTGACCACATCGGGCCTGATAGTACATCCCGATTACCGGGGCCGCGGACTGGCCAAACGCATTAAGGACATGACATTCACTCTGGCCCGCATACGTTGGCCGCACGCTAAGATATTCTCGTTGACAAGCGGCGCTGCGGTTATGGCTATGAATACCCAGCTGGGCTACAAACCGGTAACGTTTGCAGACCTTACCCAGGACGAGGCCTTCTGGAAAGGTTGCGAGGGTTGCGTGAATGTGGACATACTGCATCGTACCGGGCGTAAGTACTGCATCTGCACCGGTATGCTGTATGACCCAGAGGAGTATCTGCCTGCCAAGATACCGGCCGATGTACTCAAGAGAATAAGAAAGATAGAAAGCAAGAAATAAGAAAGATATGGCAAAGAAGAAAGTAGTGGTTGCTTTTTCGGGTGGTTTGGACACCAGTTACAACGTGATGTACCTGACCCGCGAGATGGGATATGAGGTTTATGCAGCATGTGCCAATACCGGCGGTTTCAGCCCCGAGCAGCTCAAAAAGAATGAGGAGAATGCCTACAAACTGGGCGCAGTAAAATACGTGACACTGGATGTGACACAGGAATATTATGAAAAGTCACTGAAATATATGGTTTTTGGCAATGTTTTGCGTAACAATTGCTACCCCATATCCGTCTCTTCAGAGAGAATATTCCAGGCACTGGCCATAGCCAAGTACGCCAATGAGATTGGTGCCGATGCAATAGCACACGGATCGACCGGTGCCGGAAACGACCAGATACGTTTTGACATGACATTCCTGGTAAAGGCTCCCGGTGTGGAGATCATAACCCTTACCCGCGACCGTAACCTGAGCCGCAAGGAGGAGATTGACTACCTGAACGCCAACGGTTTCAGCGCCGATTTCACCAAGCTCAAATACTCCTACAACGTGGGTATCTGGGGTACGTCTATCTGCGGAGGTGAGATCCTGGACAGCAAGCAGGGCCTGCCTGAGAGCGCTTACCTTAAGCACCCCACCAAGGATGGCTCCGAGATCCTGAGCTTGGGCTTTGAGAAAGGTGAGCTGGTAGCCGTAAACGGCAAGAAGTTCGATGACCGCATCAAGGCCATTCAGGAGGTTGAGAAGATTGGCGCTGCATATGCCATCGGCCGTGACTGTCACGTTGGTGACACCATCATCGGCATAAAGGGCCGCGTGGGCTTTGAGGCTGCCGCCCCGATGCTTATCATCGGCGCACACCGTTTCCTTGAGAAGTACACCCTGTCCAAGTGGCAGCAGTACTGGAAGGATCAGGTAGCCAACTGGTACGGAATGTTCCTGCATGAGTCACAGTATCTGGAGCCCGTTATGCCCGATATCGAGGCAATGCTGGCAAGCTCACAGCGTAACGTGAACGGCACAGTAACCCTGGAATTGCGTCCCTACAGTTTCCAGACCGTAGGTTGCGATACTCCCGATGACCTGGTGCACAACAAGCTGGGTGAGTACGGAGAAGGTGCAAAGGCCTGGACTGCCGATGACGCAAAGGGATTCATAAAGATAACTTCAACTCCGCTTCGCGCTTATTATAGCGTTCATCCGGACGAGGAAAGATAAAAATGACTATATTTACCCTTGTTAACCGACAATTTAAAATTTAGAAACTATGTCAGAAGGAAAGAAACTTTACCGCTCAACAACTAACAAGAAACTTTTTGGTGTATGTGGCGGTTTCGCAGAGTATTTTGATGTTGACGCAACCGTAATCAGAATTATATTCCTGGTGTTGCTTCTTGGCGCCGGATGTGGCTTGCTGGCCTATCTGATCTGCGCATTGGTAATGCCTGAGAAGAAATGATAAAAGTAGGTATAATAGGTGGTGCCGGCTATACGGCAGGCGAGCTTATCCGTATCCTGTTGGGACATCCGGATGCAGAGATAGTGTTCGTGAACAGTACCAGTAATGCTGGCAACAAGCTGAGTGCCGTGCATGAGGGCCTGATGGGCGAGACCGATATGGTGTTCACTGATCAGTTACCCCTTGACACCATTGACGTGCTGTTTTTCTGCACCGCTCACGGTGATACCCGCAAGTTCATGGAGGCCAACACCCTGCCCGAAGGGCTCAAGGTGATAGACCTCTCCATGGATTACCGTCTGGAGGCCGAGGACAATCCGTTCATATACGGACTGCCCGAGCTTAACCGCCGAGCCATCTGCAAGAGCCAGTATGTGGCCAATCCCGGATGCTTTGCAACGGCCATCCAGCTGGCGCTGCTGCCGCTGGCCCGCAACCTTATGCTCAACGATGACATCTATGTGAACGCCATCACGGGCAGCACGGGCGCAGGCGTAAAGCCGGGCGCAACCACACACTTCAGCTGGCGCAACAACAACATAAGTATATACAAGCCGTTCACTCATCAGCATCTGCCCGAGATTATACAGTCCATCAAGCACCTGCAGAGCAGCTTCAACTCCGATATCAACTTCATCCCTTATCGCGGAGACTTTACCCGTGGCATATTCGCTACAGTAGTGGTCAAGAATGCTGTCGATATAGAGGAGCTGTACAGGATATATCGTGAGTATTATGCTGAGGACTCTTTTGTGCATGTGGTTGAGGAGCAGATTGACCTCAAGCAGGTGGTCAACACCAACAAGTGCCTTATCCATCTGGAGAAGCATGAAGACAAACTGCTTGTGGTATCGTGCATAGACAACCTCCTGAAGGGCGCCAGTGGCACTGCAGTACATAACATGAATTTATTATTCAACCTTAAAGAAACTACCGGCTTGATACTGAAGTCTTCCGGTTTCTAATACATAATGAATCTTTTTCCGGTATACAGCCTGTTCCCTGTGAATATCGTGAAGGGACAGGGTCAGAAAGTGTGGGACGACAAAGGCCAGGAGTATCTGGACCTTTACGGCGGTCACGCGGTCATAAGCATCGGCCACGCACATCCGCATTACGTTGAGGCGGTGAGCCGTCAGGTTGCCACACTGGGTTTCTATTCCAATTCCGTGATCAACCGTCTGCAGGAGCAGCTGGCAGAGCAGCTGGGCCGTGTATCGGGCTATGAGGATTACAGCCTCTTCCTGATAAACAGCGGTGCCGAGGCCAATGAAAACGCCCTTAAGCTGGCGTCGTTCCATACCGGCCGTTCTCGCATCCTGTCACTCAAGAAAGCGTTCCACGGCCGTACATCACTGGCCGTAGAGGTTACCGATAATCCCAAGATCATTGCTCCCGTCAACGCCTGCGGTCACGTGACCTATCTGCCCTGGGGTGACCTTGAGGCTGCAAAGGCCGAGCTTGCCAAAGGCGATGTGGCTGCCCTCATAATTGAAGGCATACAGGGTGTGGGTGGTATTCAGGTTCCTACCGATGAGTACATGCGCGGCATCCGTGAGGCCTGCACTGCCAACGGCACAGTGCTGATTCTGGATGAGATTCAGTGCGGTTACGGCCGCAGCGGCAAGTTCTTTGCTCACCAGTACAACGGCATCAAGCCCGATCTTATCACCGTAGCCAAGGGTATAGCCAACGGCCTGCCCTGCGGAGGTCTGCTCATAAGCCCCATGTTCCAGCCGGTCATCGGCCAACTGGGTACTACGTTCGGAGGCAACCATCTGGCTTGCGCCGCTGCAAACGCCGTGCTTGACGTGATGGAGAGCGAGCATCTGGTTGAGAACGCCGCCACAGTAGGCTCCTATTTGCTGGAGCAGCTCAAGCAGATTCCGGGACCCAAGGAGGTTCGCGGCCGCGGCCTCATGATAGGTATGGAGTTTGACCAGCCCATCAAGGAAATCCGCCAGCGCCTGCTCTTTGAGGAGCACATCTTTACCGGAGTAAGCGGCACCAACGTAATAAGGTTGCTTCCTCCTTTGTGCATTACAAAGCAGGATGCAGACCGCTTCCTGGAATCCTATTCCAAGGTTTTGAAGGGGAACAAGTAGTATATACTCTCTGGGAGAATGCCCTCCCACAACAAAATATATCGATTCCGAAACTGATCGTTCCAGAATCGATATTTTTTGTCGCGGGCCCCTCCCACTGGTCACGCGTGGGTGCGAGACTCCCAGAGAGTATATACTACTTGTTCCGCTCGTTTTGTGGCCATTCCGATAAACGCAGAGAACTTGCACGGTGAGTGGAACAGAAGGGGATATAGTCTCAGAAATTTGCAATTTGCAGTAGCCGGACTATAACTCTGGGGAGCGTCAGTGCAGTGGCGTTAAGCGTAGACCCCTGGAAGATCCCGTTAAGAACGGCGCATGTTTGAGGAACGTTAGGCCCCGTAGGGGACTATAAGGACGAGTTCGACGTTTAGGGTCTGGAAGGGGTCGGAGTAGCCACGGAACGTCGTCTCCCCAGAGTTATAGTCCGGCGGTGCTTGGAGATTATATCCCCTTCTGTTCCCCTGGAAAACAGCAGAAATTATTTGCGGGAGTCGGTACCCCAGAGCATTTTTTCGCGGAGGGTGGCGAAGAAGTCGCCTTTGGCGGGCTTCATGACGCTGATCTTGAAGGGGGCGCGGCTGATTTCGATGGGGGTGTGTTCGGGGCAGCTGAAGCTGTTGCCGTCTATTGACACCAGAAAACTGTGGCTGCGGCTGGTTACGTCCAGACGGATGGTCTCATCGGCCGGGAGTACAAGCGGACGCATGGTCAGGCTGTGCGGGGCAACCGGAGTGAGGCATATCACGTTGGTGCCGGGAGCGATGATGGGGCCGCCCACGCTCAGGGAATAAGCGGTGGAGCCGGTGGGTGTAGCTACCACGAGACCGTCGGCCTGATAGGTTATCATCTGTGTGTTGCCAACGCTGGTGGTGACCTGTATCATTGATGAGATATCGTGCTTGAGGATGGCTATGTCATTGAGGGCGTAGGGGGTGTGGCCTGCGGGCAGGCCCTCCATGCGGACCTGAAGCAGGTTGCGCTCCTCGAGAGTATAGTCACCGTTGTGTATGCGTGTTATGGCATCGGTAATGCGGTCAGTGGTGATATCGGCCAAAAAGCCCAGACGGCCGGTGTTGATACCCACCATCGGGATGCCTTTGCTGCCCACGCGTGTGGCGGTGCGAAGGAAAGTGCCGTCACCGCCTACGCTGATGACTGCATCGGCCGTAAAATCGGTGCCGTCAAACAGGGAGTCATAGGGTATTTCAAGACCCATGGTGCGGGTCAGGAACTCGTAGTAGGGGCGGTCTACAGATATGCTGTCACCGAGTGAGCGGAGCAAGTCAAAGAACTGCTGTTCATGACCGCAAAACTTGTCACGTGACGTATTTCCGAATATGGCGAAACGCATACGTTATATCGAATAAAATCGTTACCTTTGCTGATTAGAGCCAGAACTATGTTCCTGCTCTGCGCAAAGATAGTTCATTTTATTCAACTGAAAGGACTTATGACGAGATTAAGTGTAAATATCAATAAGATAGCTACCATACGCAATGCGCGCGGCGGCAACAATCCTGATGTGGTCAAGGTTGCTCTTGACTGCGAAAGGTTCGGGGCCGACGGCATTACGGTACACCCCCGTCCCGATGAGCGCCACATACGCCGTCAGGATGTATTTGACCTTAAGAAAGTTCTTACCACGGAATTCAACATAGAGGGTTATCCCGCTCCCGCATTCATGGAGCTGGTGTGCAAGATCAAGCCCGCACAGGTAACCCTGGTGCCCGACAGCCCTGACCAGATTACATCAAATCACGGATGGGACACGCTGAACAACCAGGCGTTCCTGACCGATATCGTATCGGAACTGAAAGCCAAAGGTATAAGGGCGTCGGTATTTGTCGATGCCAATCCGCTGATGGTTGAGATGGCCGCCAAGGCTGGTGCTGACCGTGTGGAGCTTTATACTGAGCCTTATGCCACCAATTATGTGGAGCTGGATCCTGAAATGGCCGTGAAGCCTTTCGTGGTGGCGGCACGCAAGGCCAGGGAGTGCGGAATGGGCCTGAACGCCGGGCATGACCTGAGCCTGGTCAATCTAAAGTTCCTAAAGGAGCAGATTCCTTGGCTGGATGAGGTGTCAATAGGCCATGCGCTGGTTTGCGACGCACTTTATCTGGGACTTGAAAAGACAATAATCGAATATAAAAACTGCATTAAATAATATGTTCTTACAATCTACACTTGCACAGACATTGGGCGACACACTGGCACAGAGCCAGGTAGCCGTACAGTTGGCCGAAGAGAGCGCCGACAAGATGAATCTTTTTGATATGGCGCTCAAGGGCGGATGGATCATGCTCATCCTGCTTCTGCTCTCCATTCTCTGTTTCTACATCTTCTTTAACCGTATTGCAGTGTACCGCAAGGCGGCAATCAACGATCCTCATTTCATGGACCGTGTAAACGACTACATGAAGAACGGTGAGGTAAAGTCTGCACAGATATTCTGTCAGGCTACCGCATCACCTCTGAGCCGTATCGTAGAGAAAGGCGTAAGTCTGGCAGATCACGAGCCAAAAGACATTCAGCTGGGTATGGAGAACGCCGCCAACGTGGAGATTGCTAAGTTGGAGAAGGGACTTAAAGGTCTCTCAACCATTGCCAGCGCCGCCCCCATGATAGGTTTCCTGGGTACTGTAATAGGTATGGTCCGCGCATTCTGGGAGATGGCCAACGCCGGTAACAACATTGACGTATCACTGCTGTCAAGCGGCATCTATGAGGCTATGATCACCACTGTAGGCGGTCTTATAGTAGGTATCATCGCGCTGTTTGCCTACAATTATCTGGTATCAAGAGTTGACAGTATTGCTAACGAGATGGAGTCATTCATTCAGGACTTCACCGTAAATCTGGAGAAGTGATATGCTGAAGAGACGTAATGAGGTATCGCCGCAGTTCAGTATGTCGTCCATGACCGACATCATATTCCTGCTGCTGATATTCTTTATGATAACATCCACGATGGTCAGCCCCAACGCCATCAAGGTGCTGTTGCCGCAGAGCTCGCAGCAGACATCGGCCAAACCGCTTACCCGCGTCATCATAGACCGCGACCTGAACTACTACACGGCTTTTGGCAACGATGACGAGATGCCCATCGTGTTTGAGGAGCTGACAGATTTCCTTATTGACTGCTCGCAGAAGGAGCCCGAGATGTATGTAGCTCTCTATGCCGATGAGTCCGTCCCCTACAAGGAGATTGTAAAGGTGCTTAACATAGCAAATGAGAACCAGTTCAAGGTGGTGCTTGCCACACGCCGTCCTGACCGAAAATAATGTCCGATGAAAAGGGAGAAATTTGACATATTCTCTGTGTTATGGACACTGCTTCTTCACTTGGCGGTAGTGGGTCTGCTGCTGTTGCTGCACCTTAGCAAGCCTGTAGTGCAGGCCGAGAGCGGCGTACCCGTGATGCTGGGAAATATGGGCAATCTGGATACCGACTATGAGTTTACCGAGGTCAACTCAATGCCGGCCCCCGCACCTGCATCGGTACCCGTACCCCGTGCGCCCCAGGCCGAGCCCGCCATAACCCAGAATATGGAAGAGACGGTAGCCATAGAGAGCGGCGAGAAGGAGAAACCCGTCAAGCCGGCCGAGACGGTAAAGCAGCCTACACCCGAGGAGATCCGCGCCGAGCAGGAGCGTAAGGCCGCCGAGGAGGCCCAGAACCTGATGGCCAACGCCTTTGGCCGCAGCAGTTCCATGCAGGCCAGCTCGTCGACAGAGAACAATACTGATGTCCAGGGTGTACCTGGTTCGCCAGATGGTAATTCTACAGAAGGCAAATCAACCGGCATAGGAGGAAATGGAGTATTTGATTTAAATGGCAGGTCAATTGAAGGACCAATGCCGATGCCAAGTAACGCTAATATTCCTGAAGATGCGATGGTGGTTGTGAGTATTTGGGTTGATGCTAATGGAAATGTTACAAAAACAGCCATTAATAAGAGAACCAAAACAATGAACGCTGATTTGAGACAAAGATCCATTGATGCTGCAAAAAAGACCAAATTCAACGCAATTAAAGCGGATCCTGAAGCGGAAGATGCAACTGGAACTATAACTTATTTTTATAAGTACAAGTAATTTTCAATTCTCAACTCTCAATTCTCAATTCGTATGGTTTACATTTTTCTTGCAGAAGGTTTCGAAGCGATAGAGACCATCACCCCGCTAGATATGCTCATCCGTGCCGGCATAGAGGTCAACACCATATCCATATCGGACGAGTTTATGGTAAAGAGCAGCCAGGGAATTCCCGTTCAGGCCGATGACCTGTTTGACAATACTGATTTCAGCGACGCTGAGATGCTGATACTGCCCGGCGGACAGCCAGGTTCAACCAACCTGGGCAAGCACAAAGGTCTGGAGGCTCTGCTGCGTGAGGCTATGGCCAAGAACCTGCCGGTAGCAGCCATCTGCGCCGCTCCTACGGTGCTGGGCAGGCACGGACTGCTTGAAGGCCGTAAGGCAACATGCTATCCCGGATGTGAGAGCATGCTCAAGGGCGCTGACTGCAAGGAAACATTCGTCCAGAAGGACGGAAATCTTATTACCGCCTGCGGTCCCGCCGCAGCTGTGGAGTTTGCAAAGGCTATCATCAGCCTGCTTCGTGGAGACGAGGTAGTAGCCTCGGTTTGTGACAAGATGATGTTTGGTCGTGCCTGATGCTTGATCTTGCGCAGCGTGATGTCAAGTATCTGCCCGGCGTAGGTCCGGCAAGAGCCGCCCTCCTTCAAGGTGAGCTCCATATAAGCACGCTGCAGGATCTGCTTTACTATTTTCCTTACAAATACATAGATCGTAGCCGCATCTTCCAGATAAGGGAGGTTGACGGCACCATGCCCTATATCCAGCTTAAAGGAAAGATTCTGAGTTTTGAGCAGATAGGCGAGGGCCGGCGACAGCGTCTGGTGGCCCACTTTACCGATGGCAGCGGGGTGGCCGATCTGGTGTGGTTTAGCGGAATCAAATATACTCTGGACCGTTACCGTCCGGGGGTGGAGTATGTGGTGTTCGGCAAGCCGACAATATTTGGCGGAAGGGTGAATGTGGCTCATCCCGAAATAGACCTTGAAGCAAACATAAACCTTCAGGAGATGGGCATGCAGCCCTATTACAACACCACCGAGAAGATGAAAAAGGCCGGACTCAATTCGGCTGCCATACGTAAGCTGGTGGGCAATCTGATGAGCCTGATTGTGGAGCCGCTGCCCGAGACCCTGCCTGACTGGCTCAAGGAGAAGGAGCATCTTATGGATTTGACCGATGCCCTCAAGGTGGTACACAACCCGCGCACTCCGCTTGAACTCCGGCTTGCCCAACTGCGGCTCAAGTTTGAGGAGCTGTTTTACGTGCAGCTAAATCTGGCACGTTTTGCAAGTGACCGCCAGCGCCGTTTTAAAGGGTACGTCTTTGCGAAAATAGGTGACAAATTCAATCGTTTTTACAGTGAGAAACTTCCGTTCAGCCTTACCGAAGCGCAGAAGCGCGTGATACGTGAGATCCGTACCGATATGGGCAGCGGACGGCAGATGAACCGCCTGCTGCAGGGTGACGTAGGCAGCGGCAAGACAATGGTGGCTCTCATGACTATGCTCATAGCCATAGACAACGGCTATCAGGCCTGCATCATGGCTCCCACCGAGATACTCTCGGAGCAGCATTACGCCAATATAAGCCGTTACCTGGATGGCCTTGGCCTTAGGGTTGAACTGCTTACCGGCAGCATCAAGGGCAAACGACGGGAGTCAATCCTTAAGGGGCTCAAGGACGGGAGCGTGAACATACTGGTAAGCACCCACGCGGTGCTGGAGGATCCGGTAACTTTCTGCCGTTTGGGGTTCGTGGTCATAGACGAGCAGCATAGGTTTGGCGTAGCCCAGAGAGCTCGGCTCTGGTCCAAGAGCAATATGCCGCCCCACGTGCTGGTTATGACGGCAACGCCTATACCCCGTACGTTGGCAATGACCCTGTACGGAGACCTGGACGTATCGGTCATAGACCAACTGCCTCCCGGCCGCAAGCCCATCCGTACCGAACACTACTACGACGGCAACCACACATCGGTCTACGCTTTTCTGGAGCGGGAGCTTAAAAAGGGTCGTCAGGCTTATATAGTTTATCCGCTTATCGAGGAGAGCGAGAAGATTGACCTCAAGAACCTTGAAGAGGGTTACCTGACAGTCTGTGAGAGGTTTGCGGGCTACAGCGTGAGCAAGGTGCACGGTCGTATGAAACCTGCTGAAAAGGATGCCGAGATGCAGCGTTTCAAGAATAACGAGACGCAGATAATGGTGGCCACCACCGTGATTGAGGTGGGTGTGGACGTACCCAACGCCAGCATCATGGTGATTGAGAACGCCAACCGGTTCGGACTCTCGCAGCTGCACCAGTTGCGCGGGCGAGTGGGCCGCGGCGCTGACCAGTCATACTGTCTGCTCATCACGCCATATCAGCTGAGTGAGGATACCCGCAAGCGCATTGAGATAATGACAGCCACCTGCGACGGGTTTGAGATAGCCGAAGCTGACCTCAAGCTTCGCGGCCCCGGCGATCTGGAAGGAACGCAGCAGAGCGGCATAGCCTTTGACCTTAAGATAGCCAACCTGGCACGTGACGGAGCACTTATAGAGCATGTCCGCGAGATAGCCAAACAGATAGTGTCCGATGACCCCGAACTATCGCGTCCCGAGAACTTGTTGCTGGGTAGAGTGTTGCGTCGTCTAAAGAAAAGTCAGTTTGACTGGTCTTCTATATCGTAATATTTACCTACCTTTGCCTGATAAAATAAAAAGATGTTCTTAAGACGGATGCAAAGGATTCTGGTACTTGTCACGTTACTTGCGTTATGGAGCGGCGTGGCGGCTCAGGATGCAATGCCCAACCATGTGACATCTGTCCGGCCTATGGATCCGGTAGCGGTTCCAGCTTATCTGAATCCCGGCCTGGCGGTTGACCTGGATAACCCGGCATCGTACCTGTACCCGGAATGGAGCAATGCATACGTTCACAAGTTTGAAGATGTGGAGTTGCCTGATTCGGTAATCATATCGATGAAAGGTTACTGCATGCCCACAGACAGCACTCGCATCACCGATACGTACGGATATCGGCCCCGCAGAGGCAGGCTGCATCTGGGCATTGACATCAAGGTGCTCACCGGCGATACCATACGTGCGGCTTTTGACGGCAAGGTACGTGTGTCGCGCTATGAACGCCGCGGTTACGGACATTATCTGGTGATACGTCACCCCAACGGACTGGAGACGGTCTACGGGCATCTGTCCAAGAAGCTGGTGACAGAAAACGAGATAGTACATGCCGGTGATCCCATAGGATTAGGCGGAAATACCGGACGCTCCACGGGATCGCACCTGCATTTTGAGACGCGAGTATTGGGTAACGCCATAAATCCGGCCAAGATATTTGATTTCCCCAACCAGAAGGCCGTGACAGACTATTACGTTTACGCCAAGAATACCAGTGAGGTGTACTACAAGGTTAAGAAAGGGGATACACTGATTGGTATTGCACTTAAGAACGAGACCACGGTGGCCAATATCTGCAAGCTGAACGGCATTTCAAGGAACGCCGTCATCAAGGCAGGACAGACGCTGAGGGTGAACTGAGAAAAAGGATATGTG
>Ga0310786_10006252_pt1 | contig 15901 bp, 12 predicted proteins | sample AusTroGonzalo_MG_FD_203881 | JGI IMG/M metagenome (GOLD analysis project Ga0310786, IMG submission 203881) | Bovine rumen microbial communities from tropical cattle in Woodstock, Queensland, Australia - Gonzalo_03 (v2) (version 2) | ecosystem: Host-associated > Mammals > Digestive system >... | reverse complement strand
TCCTCCCCGGCGGCGGTTTCATCGGATCCGGGCGCGGCGTTCCCGAATGTGTCCATATCCGGATGCGCGCGACGCATTTTTTCAAGTTCAAGATTGAGCATCTTCCGTTCGCGCTCAGGCAGCGATTCCGGTGCGAGCGGTCCGATGTCGGTGCTGTAAACATTGATCGCGCCGTCGAAGTTCCCGTCCTCGATGAGGCGGGCGGCTTTTTCGTTCAGGGAATCCATGAGCTTCGCGACGGCCGCGTCGGATGCTTTTTTCAGGTCGGAAATAAGGTTGAGAGCCTCCGTCGCATATTCCTCGGATGAGGTGAAGCTTTCCAGGTCGTCGATGGCTTTTTTGAATCCGAATCCGTCCTGCATGGCCTGCGCGGCGGCTTTCTTCGTTTCTTCGAACAGCCCGGACGCCTGCGCGCCGATGTTCGCCCCGCCGATCGTGATTTCCGCATCGAGCGCCTTTGTGGACGGGCGGACACGCGGAGCAGACGCTTCGCCGGAGGGCAAATCGAGTCCGGACGGATCCCGTACGGTTTCCTCCTGAACGGAAGGCACGGGAACTAGATTCTTCCGGTCCGCCCGGGACCGTTCCTTCAGGATCAGCAGTCCGGCTGCGGCCAGGATCAGCAGACAAAGCACTGCGGCCGTGACGGGAAGCAGCGAGGACCGTTGTTTTTCGGCGGTGCCTCCGGTCAGCGCGGGCGTCCGGACGAACGGGACGGCGCCGCACGTGGTCGACGGGAGCGGGGCGTCCGCAAGGAACGCCTCCAGGTCGGCGAGCAGTTCTTCGGGCGTACTGTAGCGGTCCTCAGGGCGCTTCTGGATGCAGTGCATGACGATGTAGTCGAAATCGATGGGGATGCCGTGCATGTAGGTGCTGGGGACGAGCGGTTCGACGGAGATGTGCATGTGGCGGAGTTCGGACCGGGTCTGCGTTTCGAACGGAAGACGTCCGGTGGCGAGCTGGTACATGGTCACGCCGAGCGAATAGATGTCCGAGCGGATGTCGCAGGACTCCGTGTCGATATACTGTTCCGGGGACATGTATTCGAGCGTGCCGAAGCTCGTTTTCCGCGCCGATTTGTCCGGGGCGTTTTCGTCCAGGATGCGGGCTTCATTTCCGGCTGAGGCCGATGCGTCGAACTTCGCAAGACCGAGGTCGGTGAGCTTGTATTGTCCCTCGGCGGAAAGCATGATGTTGTCCGGCTTGATGTCGCGGTGCACGATGCCGAGTCCGGCGGTCACGACCAGCGCGCGGCAGACCTCCGCGCCGATGTTCACTGTCTCCTTCGCGGAGAAGAAGCGGTTCGTCTGCATGGCGTCCGCCAGCGTGCCGCCGGAAAGAAACTCCATGACCAGGTACGGGACGCCGTTCGCATCCCGGCCCGTCTCGTAGACTTTGACGATGTTCGGATGGACGGCCTTCGCATAGGCCTTTATGGCGTGAAGGAACTGATCACGGGTCGGCTTGTCCCCGGCGTATTCCGGGAGGAGCGTCTTGATCGCGACGGGAACGCCGAGGTCCGGATGAATGCCCTCGTAGACGCAGTTCAGCGCGCCGCGTCCGAGGTAACGCACGATGGTATAGCGGCCGATGGATTCCGGCGGCGGCAGGTCGGGCAGAGAGAATTCCTCCACAACCGTGGAATCATCAATGCGGAACGAAGTCTGGCAGGCGCAGACGGCGATCCTGCCATGGTCGACATGGCGGATTTCGCTGACTCTCTGGCACTGCGGACAACGTATTTTCATGGCGGGATGACGGATGCGTGGGTTTATGCTTTGGAACGAGTGTTTTTCAGGGAGTTTTCTATAAAGCCGATAACGTTGGCGGCCGCGTGCGGCTGCGCCATGGCGAGCGCGGCTTTCCCGGCCTCGCGGAACTTCTCCGGATCGTTCAGAAATTCGGTGAGGATGCCGCGGAACAGAGACGGAGAGCATTCGGCGTTCGGGACGATCCGGGCGGCCCCTGTCTGCGCCAGCAGTTGCGCGTTGTCGTCCTGGTGGCCTTCGGCGGCGTAGGGATACGGGATCAGCACGGCATAACGGCCGAAGATGGCGAGCTCGGAGACGGTGCTTCCGCCGGCCCGGCACACCACAAGGTCCGCCGCCATGTAGAGATTCTGCATGTCCGAGGCGGATTCAAGCGTAAGCGCGTTGACGCCGCACGCGGAATACTTGTCATGGATGGCGTCGTATTTTCCGGGTCCGGACAGGTGGATGACCTGCAGCGATTTCGCGCCGGGATGGTCGATCGGGATCGTGAAGTTCTCGTTGATGGCCGCCGCCCCCAGCGAACCGCCGAACACGAGGACGACCGGGCGGTCGGGAACGAACGAGGTCCCGCGCGTGGCGTTGATGCGTGCGATGGCTTCGGCCTTGGAGGCGGGAACGTCTTCCAGCAGGGCTTTGCGGAGCGGAAGCCCGGTCACGGTGGAGGGGCAGTGCAGCGTGTTGGCGTTGACCGCAGGGAAGGAGAGGGCGATGCCGGTCGCGATGCGGCTGAAGAAGCGGTTGGACTTGCCGATACGAGCATTGCCGTCGTGCAGGAAGAGCGGGATGCCGCTGCGCCATGCGGCGAAGGAGGCCGGGATGGACGGAAACGCGCCCATGGAGAGGACGGCGTCCGGTTTGAACCCGGAGAAGATCGCGCGCGCCTCGCGGATGCCCTTCCTCTGCTGCGACAGGAAACGGAACATGCCGGACGGATTTTTGGCGAGCGGAGCGCAGGAGACGCGCCGGAATTCGATGCCGTTCTTTTCGGCGGTCTTCGACTGTTCCTCGAAATGCTTGCCGCCGAGGATGAGCAGCGGTTTGCCGCCCATGTCGCGGAATGCGCATGCCGTGCTCAGCCCGGGGTTGAAGTGCCCGCCGGTGCCGCCGCAGCTAATGATGAGTCGGTTCAGTTCCTGCATGGTCTCTCCCTTCAAGATGATTGCTGTGCGCCCTCCGTTGTGGAGGAACGGCTGAAATGGAGGTGTTTTCCGGCCCAGGCCAGCAGCTTGTCCTGATAGTCCGGGATGGCGGAGTCGATCGCCACGCTGGCGACGCACGCCGCGGCGATGAGGCAGGCGAGCAGATTGCTGCCGCCGTAGCTGATCATGGGCGCGGGCATGCCCTTGGTCGGGAAGGCCGCCGTGATGACGCCGATGTTGATCAGCGCCTGCATGCCGATGAAGATGCTCATGCCGAACGCGATCAGCATGCCCTGGCGGGTGCGCGCCTTCACGCTGATGCGGAGCCCGACGAACACGAGAATCAGGTAAGCCACGATCACAGTCAGCAGCGTGATGAATCCCAGCTCCTCGCCCACGATGGACAGGATGAAATCGGTATGGTTCTCCGGGAGGTACATCAGCTTCAGACGGCTTTCCGTGAAGCCGACTCCAGTCCAGCCGCCCGATCCGAGCGCCAGCAGGGAATTCCACAGCTGGTACCCTGAAGTCATCTTGTAGGATTCTGCGTCCATGAACACCGTGAGGCGGCTCCAGCGCATCGCGTCGAAATGCTTGATGACGAGAACGGCGATCGGCGGCATGACCAGCGCGATCGGCAGGATGTAGCGCAGGCGCATCCCCGCCACAAAGAGCATCAGCAGAAACAGCGAGCCGAGCAGGACAGTCGTGCCCAGGTCCTCGCCCGCCAAAACGAGCAGGATGGTCGGCCCGACCAGGACCCCGCACGGGAAAAAAACCTTCCAGAAAGGCCTGCTTTCCAGCTCGCGAGTGCGCGAGGCAAGGAACTTAGCCAGGAACAGGGTGATGACGACCTTGCCCAGTTCGGAGGGCTGGAGCGTAAAGCCGGCGACCTGGATCCAACGCCTTGCGCCGTTGATCGGTTTGCAGAAGAGCGCCCATATCAGGAGCATATCCAGCACGACGATCATGAACGGGCTCCAGTCGGAGAGGCGTTTGCTGCCGAGCAGGACCGCACCCGCACCGGCGACGAGGCCGATGACCATCCACATCAGCTGTTTCCTGAAGTAGGAGCTGCCCTGCGTGACGAACGAGGTGGAATAAAGCATGATAAGGCCGAAAAGCGTGATCATGAAGGCGAAAAGAATAAAGACCGCAAGCTCGGGCATGGCCGGTTTCTTCGGCGGTTCGATGGCCTGGTCTTCGAGCTGTGGCTGGATGGGCTGTCGGATTTTCATATGTGATTTCTTAATACTATATTTGAAAGGTCCAGAAAAAACAGAACATGATAACCTAATCCAAATTTGTCACAGTACAACCCGAAAACCGACTTTTTTTATAAAAAAGTCCGAAAAAAAACGTCCGAATGTGTTTTTAGCTTGAAATCCGGCATCCGAAAGACCATATTATTTAGGTCATGCCGGGCCTTTTTGCGTTATGCCCGGTACTGTTCCCCGCATCAAACACCTTTGTCCGAATATGAAAGCAACCATCCTTCTGTCGTTTTTCTGCATGATGCTCTGCGCCTGCGCCGTATCCTGCCGTTCCACTGCGGATGCGGGTGCCGAATCCGTTGTTTTATCGGAGGTCCTGGAGATCGAAGACTGCATCCTGCCCGAACCGTATGTGCGGGTTACGCCGGAGGCCCTGGATACATTGCCGGAACAGGTCCGGGAGGAGGCAAAAAAGTATTGCGGTTCCCCGGGGACGATCGTGGTGGTATCAAGCCTGCGCCCGCGTTATTTCCGGCTGATCCGGCGGCAGGAACGCCTTCTGCTCGGGAGCGACGACGTCCCGTCTGTGCGGAACAGCGTGTTTTTAAGTGTGATCACCGGACTCGGCGACACGGCTGACACTGTCCGGAGCATCAAGATCGAGAATCCCGGTTCACCCGATCCATGGGATCTTGGCGTCTTTATGGAACGCTATCCCGAACTGACCGACCGTATCAATGAACTGCCGCCCGAAGACGAACGCCTCAAAGCTCTGGAGCCTGCCGCGCGCGAACTGCTGAGCCTCGGTTCGACGCGAATCATGCTGGAACGTCATTCGCGGACGAAAGCCCCGGCCGCGATCGAGGAGGCTCTCCATGCCGAACAGGATCAGATCAAGGTGCTGGAAGAGATCCTGAGCCCGAACTGAGCGTCTGTCAAAAACATAAAAAAACGCACGGCTGTATGACAGGCAAACAACTGTGCGTTTCTTGAAGAGTTGGAAAAGAGCGGAATGGTCAGGATGGCGTCGAACTTGATCCCGCCGCGGTTGAATTGGCGTTGGAACCCGCTGCTGTATCCGACGGAGACAACGCGGCGACCGTCAGGCACGCCGCGGCACGGGCGTCAGGACAGTCCAGCAGGCGGAACGACTCCGGAAAGAACACGATGTCGCCGGACTGAAGACCTTCGGACGGAAACATCTCCTGAAGCGTGTCGAACCGCCCGAGCGCCGCCGCAGTCCGGGCATCGTTGGAACCGGCCATCAGGTCGATGAGGATCAGGTGGAATCTCTGCCGGCGCGTAAGCGTGCTGTCTGTGTAGATCCCGTCGCCTGCGAGGATGAGCACGCACGGGGGACGAAGCCCGGCGGGCAGGGACCTGCCCTGGACAGCGGTTTCAGGCGTTCCGGCGGTCACGAACCCGACGGCGGGGAACGTGTCGGCGACAATGGCTTTCAGTGTGTTGGCAACGGTGAGCGTGGCTGTGGTCATGGACGTGCCTCCTGGATCTTTTCCGTGCGCCGCAGCGAAAGTCCGAACCGTGCGGACATCTCCTCGGGATCCGCATCAAGACCCGCGCGATGAAGCGTTTCGATGATCCCGGCGAAGACCGCACGGTCTTCCTGTGCCGAGTTGCGGAACCGTAAAACGGGGGCGGTCGCCGTGTCTCCGAAATTGAACTTGGTCCACGGTACGGCGAGCTGGGCCCGGATCGTGGATTCGATCGCGCGGGCATCAGCCTCCAGCAGATCGCCGCGGACGCGGGATTGCGCATCGCCGCCGGAAAGCCCGCCGGATTCCGAGGAGCTGGCGAGCTGGCCGAGGATGACCTTCGTGATTGCCTTCGAAGTGTATTCCAGAAGCTTGAAATAGACGTCGCCGCCGGAGTTCGACGCCTGCAGGAGTTCCAGTTCGGTCGACTTCGTAAACACGCCGCCTCCGTTCGGCCCGAAGCTCCGGATCAGGTTCCGCATCACGCCGCGTTCGTTTTCCCAGGCGCTGCGGTCGACCTTCGCCACCACGAACGGCATGCCGTAACGTTCGACAAACGAGACAAGGTCCTTCACCGGGTAATTCTGAAACACGTGCAGCCAGATCAGCGTCCGGATGAGTCCGGCGCGTGCGGGATCGCCCATGCCCCCGTGCCTGTGGACGATGAACTTTGACTGGGGCAGGGGGACGCCCGCATAATCGTCGTCTGTCACGAGAAGCGGCGTTTCCGAGCCGCGGAATGTGAAATGCCATGCGCCTACGGGGCGGAACCCCGCCAGCGAGCCGCCTTCGCCCCAGATGATCTCAGCGGCTGACAGCGGCGCGATCACGGCGTCCATCAGATGGTCGGTGAGCTCGTGGAACGACGCCAGGCCCGGTTCGTTTCCGGCTTCCTTCAGCGCGTTTTCAAACGCCTTCGCAGCGTCTTTCGAAGCAGGGCGGTCGTCTCCGGGTTCGACGCCCCAGTCGAGACCAGTCAGCGCGCTCTTCCGCACCTGCATCGCCAGGATGACTTCCCAGTTGCGTTCCTGGATCTCGCGGGCCGCGACAGCGAGATCCGCGATGTCGCCTTCATTTGCCGCCTCCAGGATGCGCGAGACGTTCACGGGCGTGTATTCGGACGATTGGAGCCAGCGGTTTCGATCTCCGGGTTCGACGGTGATCCAGCGGCCCGGCGCGGGCGTCCCGCTGTTCCGGGCTTCGATCCGGTCGGAGTGTTTCAGTTTCATGGTCGGTTTCCTTGTGTTTTGAGGTTTGTGAGAGGTGTTCACGGTTTGATGCCGAGGATTGAGGACAGACGGTCTGCGACTTCGGCTCCGTCCACGCGGGACCATTCATCCCGGCGGCGGTCGAGCAGTTCATTGTACTGCATCCGGGCGCGTTCGAGTGCTTCGCGGAGACGGACGTTTTCCTCGGACAGCGCGGCGACGCGTTTCCGCAGGACAGTGTTCTGGCCGTCCGAAACGGATTTTGACAGCGTGACCGCCGAGCGGACGAGACGTTCGATCGTCTTCGGGTCATCGGTTGTGGCATCGGTACATTCGCGCACGAGCTTCAACAGGTCGATCTTGAGTTCCTCCGCAATGGCGCTCGTTGCCTCGCAGTCGCGGAGCAAAGCGGCGGACAGACGGACTTCCTCGTATGCCAGGTGCACTTTTTCCCGTTCTTCGGCGATCGTTTTGAATTCGCGTGTGGTCTTGAACCGCGTGACAGCCGCGGCTGTCAAGGTCAGGCCCAGCGCGTTCAGCGTTCCGGCCACTTCGGGATTGCCGAGCACGGCCTGGCTCGTAGCGCCTTCGAGGAGCAGGCATGCGATCCTGTAGCGGAGCCGGAACGGGAGGCGTCCGAACTGGGAAGGCGGTTTCGTTTTCTTTGGTTTTTGGGGCAAGCCCATGGTCCCTCCTTTTTTTGAGCTGATCTCTCAAAAAAGGGGACGAACCGGGGAAAACGGACGCGAAGTGTTTCTAAGTCAAATAAAATCAGTCAAATAGGAGTGACAGTCCCTCTCCCGCGCCTTCTGCCTTTTTCCGAGTGCGGGCATAAAAAATCCGGGCAGACCTGCATGGCCTGTCCGGATCGGATATGTCAGCTTGTGCGGAGGATTACTTCTTGTATTCCTTGGCGAAAACGAGGCTGGTGACTTTGTCTTTAGCCTTGTCATAGTAGAAAATGAGTGTGCCGGAGACCTTCTGACCCTTCCAGTTGAACGTGTAGGGGAGCACGGTCTGGCCTTCGCCATCCTTCGCGAGCTTGATGCGGGAATAGACATAGGGCAGACTGTCGGAGGAGATGGCGTTCTCGAACGCTTCGGCCTTGGCATTGGCTTCCTTCAGTGCGGAAGCGGCCTGGTCACGGGCCTCCTGAAGCGCTTCGCGACTGTCTTCATCGGCATTCCTCAGTTCGGAAACCGCCCTGTTGAACGCCTTTTCCGCGTCCTTCACGGCGGCCTGTGCCGCTTCGATGTCGTCGGCGTTGGCGATCTGCTGTGGTTTGGTCTTGCCGGAGAAGATGTTGGTGAAGGCAACGGAATTCATGCCTTTGTCCTCAGCCGCATGGCCGTATTGTTCGGTGAGGGCGTCTTTGAAGCGGAGGAATTCCTGCCTGGAGCAGTCCTTCATCATGAAGACGACCTTGGAGAGGCTGTTGGACACATATACGAGGTCGATATTGTTGGGCTCGCCGGCGATGCCGACGTCCAGCCCTTCAGGCGGGAAGTTGATGACGTCGCGACCGAGGTTGGGCTCGATAAACGGGAACTCGGGTTCATGCCAGAGAGCATAGCGGGTATCGGCGATGGTGAATCCCCAGCAGGCTTTCTTGTAGCCGCAATCGGCGTCGATGCCGGCGTAATTCTCGTTCGCGTCATTCTGCTGCTTTTCGGCCTTGGCGATGACGTTTTTGTATTTTGCACGGGATTCCGCGTTGTCTTCGAGCTTGATCGCATCGTTGACCGGAGTAATGGCGGCCTGCACGGTCCCCGCGGGCTGCTTCACGGTCTCGACAGGTGTCGTTTGGGTCGTTTGGGTCGTGGTATCCTGTTCATAGTCTTCGACGGAGTCGTCGGTTTCGGTCCTGGTCTGTGCCGTCGTCGTTTTCGGCTTCTGCTGTTTGGCTTTGTCCCTCACGAGGCGGTCGATATAGCCCTTCATGACCTCCTGCGCGGTGGACCACACGCCGGTCTGCGGGTCGTAGATGTACCCGGCGGTTTCGTTGCGCCCGAAGATTTCGCCTTTGAGCTTGTCGTAGTATTCCTGGCGCTTTTCGATCTTGATGTTGTTGAGCTGGCGGATGCCCCTGTCGACATATTGTGTGCGCATGTATTTGTTCTTCTGCGGATCAAATTTCGCGCGCGTCTCGTCGTTGAGGTCGACCAGGTTGATGACCTTGTCCTCGACCGTGATCGCGTTGTCGGCGACGCGGTAGAGCGTACCCTTGACGGAGAAGTGCTTCGGCCCCATGTTGTAGTTCACGACGACCTTGTCGCCGGTCTTGTAAAGAGGGATTTCCTTCTCGGCAGCGGCCTCCAGGACCTTGCGGTATTTCTTGTCGTCGGCGCCGTATTCATCATCGACCATCTTCTTTGCCTTGTCGTTCAGCGCCTGAAGGTTGGCATTCTCGAGGGGGATGGACGGCACGAGCGGCATGTGCTTCTCGATATCGCTCGTGATGGCCCGAACGGTGGCCGGATCGGTGAGTTCGTCGGAGGACGCGTAGCCGTCGATCGTGGTCTTGATGAGGTCCGTGCGGTGGTTCGAGAGCTGGTATTTCGCGGCTTCGAGCGCGGCTGCTCTCGCAGTATTGGTTTTCGCTGTGGAATTCGTCTTGTCTGCCGCCGTTCCTGTCGCCGTCGCGGGCTTTGTTCCGGTCGCATTCGCTCTGCCGGGCACGCCGCCTGCCTGCGGGAGACCGGGACCACGTCCCATTCCCTGGGGCATCCCCTGCGGCATCCCCTGGGGCATTCCCTGCGGCATCCCCTGCATCCCCTGCGGCATTCCCTGCGGGAAATTGCCCTGGGCTGCCACGGGGACGGACAACAGCATGCAGCCTGCGGCAAGCATGCTTCCAAAAACCCATGTTGTGTTCTTCATCATCGTTATTCCTTATATGCGGTTCATGGATATGCGGATCGTACATTCCCCGCCGTTTTTTAAAAAATCACGGGAAACATTCATACTTTAACTTGATTCTTGTGAGTTTTCAAGCTATAATAGAAAAGTTTTGGTATTTTTTTTGAAAAAAAAACGGTTTTCGTTGCCAACAGCCTTTCAATCCAAACATAGGAACCGCTGCCGTGAGTGGTAAAACATGTTTCGTCGCGACCCTGACGCCCGCCCAGATGAATGCTTTGCGAGCCAACCTTGAAACGATCTCTGCATGGGAGTTCTCCGATGGCCCTTATATGCTCTTTAAAGCCGCTCGGGAAAAGACGCAGGTGGCCGCTTACCGGTCCGGCAAGCTGGTCGTGCAGGGCGCCGGCACACAGGATTTCGTCGAATTCGTGCTGGAGCCGCTGATCGGACAGACACAGGACGAATCGGAACCGCCGCCGTTGTTGGAGTTCAAAGATCCGCATGCGGGCATCGATGAGAGCGGCAAGGGGGATTTCTTCGGGCCTCTGGTCGTGGCATGCGTGTTCGTGGCGGACCGCGAGACCGCGGACGCCCTGGCGAAGGCGGGTGTGCGGGATTCCAAGGCGATCAAGGACGATTCGAAGATCGCCGCGCTGGCAGAACAGGTCAAGACCGCGGTCCGCGGCAAGTTCGGCGTCGTGGTCATCGGTCCGGAGGCGTACAACCGCACCTATGAATCCATCGGAAACCTCAACCGTTTTCTTGCCTGGGGACATGCCCGTGCGCTTGAGAATATGCTCAGATTTGCGCCCGAATGCCGCCATGTGATCTCCGACCAGTTCGGCGATAAACGTCTCGTGGAAAATGCCTTGCTCAAAAATGGACGCGCGGTCCGTCTGGAGCAATTCCCGCGCGGGGAACGCGACGTTGCCGTTGCCGCCGCTTCCATTCTGGCGCGTGCAGAATTCGTGCGACGTCTGGCGAAACTGGAAGAGGAATCTGGTTGTTCTCTGCCGAAGGGCGCCGGAACGCAAGTCGACAAAACTGCGAAACAGCTCTTTCTCTCCGGCGGCGAACCGCTCCTGCGGAAATTCGCAAAAATGCATTTCCGGACGGCCCGGAAGGCGATGGGGCTGCCTTTGGACGATTAACTCTCCGTCCTCTCGGTTTTCTGACAGGACCGTTTGTCTGAAACATCCTTCCCGCGCACACCCGCAAGTTTCAGTTAAATCGAATACCTTTTAACTGAAACTTGAATGATGTCCAACAATCTGCTCATCTGTTATTCCTCTGTCGAATGATTCTTATCTGGGATGCAACGCAGAATATGTCCTTCTTCGGTTCATGGCAGCTTTTTCCTTGAATCCATCAGGAAAAGAACATGCATTCCCGCGCACACCCGCAAGTTTCAGTTAAATCGAATATTATTTAACTGAAACTTGGAAGGTTTTCGAAGGTTTCCAACGTTTTCGAACATACTTGTCCCGGTTTGCCCCGATTTCTTCACTTTCCCTCCCTCTTCCCTTTGCCGTCCAGGTTTTGCATTTGCGGAATCCCTGACATGGAAACGCGGCAGTTTGTCCGATCCGCCTGTCCCGCAAAAAAGATTCGGGCGCAAAACGTTTTTTTTCGCGAAAACCGATTGCTTTTTTCCCGCACGATGCTATATTGATATGATGCATTTCTTTCAACCCTAATCATAGAAAGGACAACCGTATGGTCAACTACAAAGATCTCGGACTGGTCAACACCCGCGAAATGTTCAAAAAGGCGATGGCCGGCCACTATGCGATCCCCGCATTCAACTTCAACAACATGGAACAGCTCCAGGCGATCATCGCCGCGTGCTCCGAAGAAGAATCCCCCGTGATCCTTCAGGTCTCCAAGGGCGCCCGCAACTACGCCAACCAGACCCTGCTCCGCTACCTCGCGCAGGGCGCTGTCGAATACGCTCGTGAGATCGGCGGCGGCAAGGTGATCCCGATCGCCCTCCATCTTGACCACGGCGATTCCTTCGAACTCTGCCAGAGCTGCATTGAGTTCGGTTTCTCCTCCGTCATGATCGACGGTTCCTCCAAGTCCTTCGACGACAACGTCGCCCTGACCAAGAAGGTCGTCGAATACGCACACCAGTTCGACGTGACGGTCGAAGGCGAACTCGGCGTCCTCGCCGGCGTCGAAGACGAAGTCAAGGCCGAGCAGCACACCTACACGCGTCCGGAAGAAGTCCAGGCCTTCCTGAACGGCACCGGCGTCGACTCCCTCGCCATCTCCATCGGCACCAGCCACGGCGCCTACAAGTTCAAACCGGGCACGGATCCCCGCATCCGCCTCGACATCCTCAAGCAGATCGAAGAGCGCATCCCCGGATTCCCGATCGTCCTCCACGGCTCCTCCTCCGTTCCGCAGGAATACGTCAAGATGATCAACCAGTACGGCGGCCAGCTGAAGGACGCCATCGGCATCGGCGAAGACCAGCTCCGCGAAGCCTCCAAGTCCGCTGTCTGCAAGATCAACATCGACTCCGACGGCCGTCTCGCCATGACCGCCGGCGTCCGCAAGGTTCTGATGGAAAAGCCCGCGGAATTCGACCCCCGCAAGTATCTCGGCCCCGCCCGCGATATGCTCAAGGAACTCTACAAGCACAAAGTCATCAACGTGCTCGGTTCCGCACACCACGCCTTCGATTGATTCGTCGATCGATTTTTGCGTCATTCGCGCCGCTCTCTCTTTATCGGGGGGAGCGGCTTTTCTTTTGTTTATTTGCTTTCGCGCGCATGTTTCTGCTTGATTTTTTCAGTTTTTATGCTAAAATATAACAATCCGTATTCGTCATTTTTTCACCTTCATATAACGAAAGGACAAGTTTTTCCGCCATGTCTGAACTTCAAAAGACCTCCAAGACGTTTTCCAACCCCATCTCCTGGTGGATCCTCAACATCCTGACGACGTGCTTCATCGCCACGGCCATCGCCGCGTTCTCGATCCGGGTTGCCCAGTCGTCCTCGCAGAGCGGCGCAGGCGGCGTCCGTGTACTCAGGCTCGGGCACGGCCTTTCCGCCGACCACCCGGTCCATCAGGCCATGCTTCACATGTCGGAACGCCTGCGTGAGCTTTCCGGCGGCACGATGGTACTCCGGATCTTTCCGAGCGGGCAGATCGGCTCCGAGGACGAATGCTTCAAGCAGGCGCAGAACGCGCAGATCGAGTTCGCGAAGTGCTCCGCCGCCGTGCTTGACGGCTCCGTGCCGGAATTCCAGGTCGTCGGCGCGCCGTTCCTGTTCCGCGATTCGGATCATTTCTGGGCGGTGATGAACGGCGAGATCGGCAAGGCGCTCCTGCGGAAGATCGACGGCCTGATGGGCATCTGCTACTTCGACGCGGGCGCCCGCAGCCTCTACACCACGAAGAAAGCCGTGCGTTCCGCCGAAGACATGAAGGGGCTGAAGATCCGCACGCAGAAGAGTTCCATCGCCATGCAGTCGATGGAGGCGCTGGGCGCTTCCCCGACCCCGATTTCCTGGGGCGAACTCTACACGGCCCTCTCGCAGGGCACCGTGGACGCCGCCGAAAACAACATCCCGAGCTTTGTGACCGGCCACCATTTCGAGGTGTGCAAATACTTCACCTTCACGGAACACCAGCGCGTGCCGGACGTGCTCGTGATGAGCAGAAAGATATGGGAAGAGCTCACCGCCGAGCAGAAGGGCTGGATCGAGCAGGCCGCCGCCGACGCGAATGTTTTCCAGCGGCAGGCGTGGCGCGAATCCGAGGCCCTCAACGAGCAGATCGCGCGTGAGGCGGGCGTCGAGTTCATCAAGGTCGACCGAGCCCCGTTCATCGAGCTTTCCAAACCGATCTACGATGCGTTCCCGCCTGATCTGCAGGATCTCGCGAAGCGCATCCGGGAGGTCAAATGATGCGGAAGATTCATACCGTCATGGTCAAAATCCTGAGTTTCCTGCTGGAAGCCAGCATGGCGCTGCTCGTGCTGGACGTGCTCCTTGGCGTCGTTTCCCGCTATGTCGTGGGCCGGCAGGTGTCCTGGACCGAGGAACTCGCCTGTCTCCTCCTCGTCTGGTCCTCCTTCTTCGGCATCGCGCTGGCGTTCAACAGCCGTTCCCACCTCGGCATCGATCTCATCGTGAACATGATGACCGACACCCCGCGCAAGACCGCCGCGACGATCGCCCACCTCGTGACGATCGTGTTCACGGTCGTTGCGTTTCTTTACGGCGGCTGCTTCCTGCTGCACAAAGCCATGTTCGTCACCCGCAACGTGATGCCCGCGCTTCAGATCCCGGACGCCGTGATGTACCTGCCGATCCCCGTTTCCGGCCTGTTCATCCTGTATTTTGAGATATGCAATTACGCCGAGGATGTCCTCGGCAGGAAGGGGAAGGAGGTCTGATCATGGAGAGTGTAGGCTTTGTTCTCGCGCTGATTTTCTTCTCGCTGCTCTTCCTGAACGTCCCGGTCGCCGTGGCGATCGGCTCCGCCACCATGCTCGGCGTGGCTGTCGCAGGCGGCACGTTCCGCCCCGAGATCATCGTGCCGGAACGCATGATGTTCGGCATCAACTCGTTCCCGCTGCTCGCCATCCCGTTCTTCGTGCTGTCGGGCATCCTCATGGGACGCGGCGGCATGGCACGCCGTCTGATCGACTTCGCCTCGGCGCTGGTCGGGCACCTGCCCGGCGGCCTGGCGTACGCCAACACGATCACGTGCATGCTCTTCGGGTCGATCTCCGGCTCGGCGGGTGCGGCGGTCGCCAGCGTTGGCGGCTTCATGGTCCCGGAAATGGTCGAGAAAGACTATGACCGGAACTTCTCGACGGCCCTGACCACGACCTCCGCCACGACCGGACTCATCATCCCCCCGTCGAACATCATGATCGTCTACGCCGTGGCCTGCGGATCCGTGTCGATCGCGGCGATGTTCCTGGCGGGCGTCATCCCGGGCATCGTGATGGGCCTGTGCATCATCGCGGCGTGCATGGTCCATGCGGCCCGCTCGAAAGCCAAGTTCGAGAAGCGCGTACCGTTCTCCGTCCTCTGGACCTCGTTCCGCCGGGCGTTCCTGAGCCTCTTCCTGATGGTGATCATCATCGGCGGTATCCTGAAGGGCATCTTCACCGCCACGGAGGCCGCGGCGGTCGCTGTCGCCTACGCGTTCATCCTGAGCGTGTTCCTGTACCGCGAAGTCAAGTTCAAGGACCTCCCCGGCATCCTGAAGGAAACCGGCATCACCACCGCGGTCGTGATGTTCCTGATCGGCGTCAGCTCCTCCATGAGCTGGATCATGACCGTGGCGAACATCCCCGGTACCGTGAGCGCGTGGATGATGTCGCTGTCGTCCAGTCCGGTCGTCATCCTGATTTTCATCAACGTCCTCCTGCTGGTCGTCGGCGCTTTCATGGATATGACGCCCGCCGTGCTGATCTTCACTCCGATTTTCCTCCCGATCGTGCGCGAATTCGGCATGACGGACATCCAGTTCGGCATCATGATGATCGCGAACCTGTGCATCGGCCTTTGCACGCCGCCGGTCGGCACCTGCCTCTTCATCGGCTGTGGCATCGGCAAGACGTCGATCGCGAAGGTCACCCCGTCCATGATCCCGTTCTGGATCGCGATGGTCGCCTCGGTGGTGCTGATTACCTACATCCCGGCGCTTTCCAACTGGCTGCCCTCACTGCTCGGCAAATAGGTCAGCCGTTTTCAATTCGCTGAAATCATCGGCGGAGCCTGCGGGAGCGATCCCTTCAGGCTCCGTTTTTTTCGGCGCATGTTACAGCAAATCCATTCTTTTGTCGGGTAAATCACATCTCTTACGCTTTGGGGGCGGCATTTGCATTTTCAGACAGGAGTCCGTCATTTTTTGGTGCGAGGGACGGTTTTTTCCGGCGCAAACTCTTGCATAATCGTGATTTTATGCTATATTATAGTTTTGACTTTAATCCGCAACCCCATCAGCAAACGGAGAAAATACCATGGCAATGTATGATGCCGCAGACCTGAAAAAAGGTCTCAAAGTTGAGATCGACGGCCAGCCGTACGTGATCACCGATTTTGAATTCTGCAAGCCCGGCAAAGGCACCGCGCTCTATCGCTGCAAGCTGAAAAGCATGATCAACGGCAGCACGATGGACCGCACCTACCGCCCCGTCGACAAGGTCGGCATCCCGAACCTCGAAGAACGCGACATGTACTA
>Ga0310786_10006250_pt1 | contig 15905 bp, 13 predicted proteins | sample AusTroGonzalo_MG_FD_203881 | JGI IMG/M metagenome (GOLD analysis project Ga0310786, IMG submission 203881) | Bovine rumen microbial communities from tropical cattle in Woodstock, Queensland, Australia - Gonzalo_03 (v2) (version 2) | ecosystem: Host-associated > Mammals > Digestive system >... | reverse complement strand
ATCGTGATCGAAGGCATCACACTGGGACTTACTACCGTATGGTGCGCAGTCGGAAGTTTGGCCGCTGCCATTTGTGCATATTTCGGTGCCAACGTAGGTATACAGATCGCAGTTATGGTCGTAGTATCGATCGTCTGCTTCTTCATATGTATCAAGTGGATCAAGCCGCAGCTTAATGCACGCCATGAGAAGAAAGAGAATGCTACCAATGCCGACAGACTCTTTGGTGAAGAGGCCGTTGTTGTAAGAGAGATCAACACACTCGAGTCCAAGGGCCAGGTAAAGGTTAGAGGAGATGTCTGGAGCGCCAAGACATCCGATCCTGAGAAGATCATTCCGGAAGGCGCTAAGGTTAAGGTAATCAAGACAGAGGGTGTAAAGCTCTTAGTCGAGGAAATCAAGGAGGCTTAAACAATGGTTGGAGTAATCATTACAATTGCAGTTATCTTTATCATCTTGGCAGTACTGTCGATCGATATTGTTCCTCAGGCAACAACACATATCATCGAGCGTTTCGGTACATACAAGGCAACATTCGATACGGGATTCCACATGAAGGTCCCTTTCATCGATAAGGTAGCCAAGAGAATCTCTCTCAAGGAGAAGGTCGCAGACTTCGCTCCTCAGGCTGTTATCACAAAGGATAACGTTACAATGCAGATCGATACCATTGTCTTCTATCAGGTACTCGATCCTAAGCTTTACACATACGGAATTGAGCGTCCTATCCTTGCTATTGAGAACCTCTCTGCTACAACGCTTCGTAACATCATCGGTGAGCTCGAGCTCGACCAGACACTCACATCCCGTGACATCATCAACACGAAGATGAGAGAGATCCTCGATGACGAGACAGACCGTTGGGGTATCAAGGTTAACAGAGTTGAGCTTAAGAACATCATCCCTCCTCGTGAGATTCAGGTAGCGATGGAGAAGCAGATGAAGGCTGAGCGAGAGAAGAGAGAGGCTATCCTCATTGCTGAAGGTAAGAAGGAAGCAGCTATTCGTGAGGCAGAGGGTGAGAAGATGTCCGCTATCCTCCGTGCTGAGGCTCGTAAGGAAGCAGCTATCCGTGAGGCAGAAGGTCAGGCTGAGGCTATCCTCAAGATCAACGAGGCTAAGGCTCAGGGTCTGCAGATGATCAAGGATGTACAGGCTGACGACGGACTCGTTAAGATCCGTTCCCTCGAGGCTATGGAGAAGATCGCTAACGGCCAGGCTACGAAGATTATCATCCCTTCTGAGCTCCAGGGCGTTGCAGGACTCGCTACATCCGTTAAGGAAATCATTAAGTCTTAATAAGAAAAAAGAATAATGGTATAATTAAGGCTCCGGAGGTTAATCCTCCGGAGCTTTTTGTGAGCAACTTAAGGAGGTCACATATGGACGGCTGGAATAACAGAACAAACATGACAATGCTGACTGACTTCTATGAGCTTACCATGGGCAAGGGTTACCTTGACGACGGTAAGGCAGAGAAGATCGTTTACTTCGATGCATTCTTCAGAAATATCCCCGAGCAGGGTGGTTACGCTATCATGGCGGGACTCGAGCAGGTAATCGATTACCTTGCCAACCTGCACTTCACGGAAGAGGATCTTAAGTTCTTAAGCGGATACGGCTTCGATGATAAGTTCATCGACTATCTCAGAAACTTCAAGTTCACATGTGACGTGTGGGCTGTTCCCGAGGGAACTCCCGTATTCCCCAGAGAGCCTCTCATCAAGGTTAGAGGACCTGCGCTTCAGGCTCAGCTTCTCGAGACAGCTCTCCTTTGCACAATCAACCACCAGACACTTATCGCTACTAAGACGGCAAGAATCGTACGTGCTGCAGAGGGCAGACCGATAATGGAATTCGGTGCCAGAAGAGCACAGGGATTCGATGCTTCAGTTCTCGGTGCGCGTGCTGCTTATATCGCAGGTGCTGCAGGTACATCATGTACTATCTGCGGACAGCAGTTCGATATTCCTCTCTCAGGAACAATGGCCCACTCTTGGGTTATGCTCTACGACGATGAGTTCGAGGCATTCAAGGCTTATGCAGAGTCCTATCCTGATAAGTGCCTCCTCCTCGTAGATACATACGACGTATTGAAGTCCGGTATCCCGAATGCGATCAGATGCGCTCACGAAGTTCTCGAGCCTATGGGCAAGAGACTCCTCGGTATCAGAATCGATTCCGGAGACCTTACATACATGACTCAGAAGGCTAGAAAGATGCTCGACGAGGCAGGACTTACAGACTGTAAGATCACAGTTTCCAACGCTCTTGATGAGTACCTCATCAGAGACTTGATCTCACAGGGTGCTTGCATCGATTCCTTCGGTGTAGGTGAGAGACTTATCACATCCAAGGCTGAGCCTGTATTCGGCGGCGTTTATAAGATCGCAGCCGTAGAGGATGAGGACGGTAACGTTATCCCTAAGATGAAGATCTCCGAGACAACAGCTAAGGTTACAACTCCCTGCGATAAGGAGATCGTAAGATTCTACGATAAGGAGACAGGCAAGGCCCTCGCAGACGTTCTGTTCGTTAAGGGTGAGCCCATCCCGGACGGCGAGCCTTATGAGATCTTCGATCCGGTTGAGACTTGGAAGGCTAAGACACTTACCAATTACACAACCAAGAAGCTCCTCGTAGAGGTATTCAGAAACGGTGAGCTCGTTTACGATAAGCCGAGCATCTCCGATATCAGAAACTACTGCACAAAGCAGCTCGATACACTTTGGGATGCCGTTAAGAGATTCGAGAATCCTCATAACTTCTATGTCGATCTCTCACCTAAGCTCTGGCAGATCAGAGATGATATCCTTAGAGGCTACAGAAATAAGAAGTAAGAGGTAAATCAAATGGCTAACCCTATCGTAACTATAAAGATCAAGGACATGGGCGACATCAAGGCTGAGCTTTATCCTGATGTTGCACCTATCACAGTAGAGAACTTCGTTAAGCTCGCAGGTTCCGGTTTCTACAACGGACTTACATTCCACAGAATCATCCCCGGATTCATGATCCAGGGCGGCGATCCTGAGGGAACAGGTATGGGCGGCCCCGGCTATTCCATCAAGGGTGAGTTCGCAGCTAACGGCGTACCTAACAGCCTCATCCACACAAGAGGCGTTCTCTCCATGGCAAGATCCGCGAATCCCGACTCCGCAGGATCACAGTTCTTCATCATGCATGAGGATGCTCCTCATCTTGACGGACAGTATGCTGCATTCGGTAAGGTTACCGAGGGTATCGACGTAGTTGATAAGGTAGCTTCTGTTAAGACAGACTACAACGACAGACCTCTCGAGCCTGTCGTTATCGAGATCATGTCTGTAGAGGTATAATCCCGCCGAATGGACGCTAAAGCCGATTCCCGAATCAAGCATCTTGATTTCATATTCATAGATCTGTTCTGTGTAGAGATTGCATTTGTCCTGGCCATTATCACCAGATACGGTCTGGCAGACTTCGTGCACATTTTTACCAACAGCAACGCTGACGATTCGAAGGCATTCAGACTCGTTAACGTAGTTCTGATCCTCGCCTACCTCGTGTTCATGCTGTTCACGGGACCTCATACGGGTATCGTTAAGAGGACTCATCTTAAGGAATTCTGGAACGTAGTTATCCTTAATTCCGAGATCCTCTTCACGCTGTTCACGTTCTTGTACGTTATCAAGGTATCGGCTATCTATTCCCGATTGATGATCGGTTATTTCTTCGTGTTCGATATAGCGATAATGATGCTGTTCCGAACCTTCAGAAAGCTGATCTTAAGAATCAGGTTCTTAGACGGAACGGATTCTGCGGGAGTTCTTCTCGTCGCTCAGACAGACACGGCCGAGTCATTCGTCAACACGCTGATGACCAACAACAGCGGTTTCTATCACTTCAAGGGAATCATCTTCACCGATACATATAGCGAGCCTGAGTTCATGGGTATCCCTGTCATCAATAAGAAGGATCTGCTCGACTACATTAAGCTTCATCCTATCAATGACGTATTCATGCTCACGAAGTCCGGCGGTCGTCTGGCGTCGGCATTTATTAACATGGGTATCACTGTCCACAGAGCTATGGATCTTGAGACTCCCAACATGTACAATGCGACACTTAACCAGATCGGTAACTATACGGTCATCACTTCGACCATCTCCCGTGCGACGATGGGCGAGCTGCTGCTTAAGAGAATCTGCGACATCATATTCTCTGTTATCGGTCTGTTCTTCACGGCTATACTTACCGTCATCCTCGCGCCCATCATCAAGATGCAGGCACCGGGTCCTGTCTTCTTTAAGCAGACCCGTGTAGGTAAGAACGGTAAGACATTCAAGATGTATAAGTTCCGCTCCATGTATATCGATGCAGAGGAGCGGAAGAAGGAGCTCATGTCCCAGAACGAGATGAAGGGATTGATGTTCAAGATGGAGAACGACCCGAGAATCTTCCCCGCAGGTAACTTCATGCGTAAGACGAGTATCGACGAGTTCCCTCAGTTCTGGAACATCTTCAAAGGCGATATGTCGCTTATCGGAACACGTCCCCCGACGCTCGATGAGTATGAGAACTACAAGCGTCACCACATGAGCCGTCTGGCTATGAAGCCCGGTCTCACAGGTATGTGGCAGGTATCGGGAAGATCCGACATCAAGGACTTCGAAGAGATCGTCAGACTCGATAACGAGTACATCAGAAACTTCAGCATAGGTCTTGATATCAAGATATTCTTCAAGACCATAGGTACCGTACTTGGTATGAAGGGATCGAAGTGACATCACCGGGAGTATCAAAAAAGGACGGCAGAATCTTATCTGAGGCTTTGTACCTCGCGAGCTTCGCCTGCTTACTTGTATTCTTCTATCTTCAGACAACGACATTCACAATGGATGTTCCGGGGGCTGTTTACAGCCTGGTCAGGGGCATCCTTTGCTTCTGCGCATTCTATCGCGTCACTGTTTACCGCGATGAGATAGGTCCCGCCACAGGCGTCGCACTCGCGGCGTTCATGGGTCTCGGAGTATTCTTCCTCATCGCGAGGGGAGACACGATGGTGCTCGATATCGCACTGCTTACGGCGGGTGCTTACAAGGTCTCATTCCGTAAGATCCTGATGATCTATGTGTTCACGGCAGCCTTCATAAGTCTGCTTGCCCTCGTGTGCTCACAGACGGGCGTCATACCTGACTACACTTTCCTCACGAACTACGGAGGAGAGGAGCACGTACGCCACTCCCTCGGCATAATCTACCCCACGGACTGCTTCGCGCATGTCTTCTACCTCGCGGCCGCTTACTTCCTGTTAAGGTGGAAGCGCGTGACATGGTACGAGATCGCGGGGGCAGCTGTGATTTTCGCTGTGGTGTTCTACTTCACGAGCGCGCGTGCGGACTTGGGCGGTGCCGTTCTGATGCTGTTTCTTGTCGCGATAGCGAAAATCTGCGGCTACAAGGACCCGCTGCCTTCGGTTCTTAAGAAGGTCTTCGTTTGGGTGCTGATGCCGGTATGCACGGCAGTTATCCTGACTCTTACTTACCTGTACAGCGAGAGCAGCCCGCTCATGCTTAAGCTCGACGCGATGATGTCGTACAGACTAAGCCTCGGCAAGACAGGTCTCGGACTGTACGGCTTCAAGGTGCTCGGAGCCCCGAACTTCGCCGAGAACGGCAATTCCAACGGAGGAGTAAGAAACTACACTTACATCTTCTACGACTCGGCTTACATTAAGTATCTGTTCAAGTACGGCATCGTAATGCTCGCCGTGCTGTTCCTGATTTATGCGCTTATCGGGTTAAGACTTATATCGTCGAAGATGTTCTACGCGATGATCTTCGTAGGCGTGATCGCTGTATCGTTCATCGTAGAGCACCATATGCTCGAGTTATCATATAACATAACTTTTCTGATGCTTACTGCTGATATTTCAACTATTTCACATCAAGTCTCTTCTATAAATAATAATAATAAGAATGGTATAATGGCAAAAGCAATATAACCCCCTTCGGAGGACAATCATGAGCGCAGATCTGAAAATGAACTACATCATCAACGAGGACGAGACCGAGATTAATATCAAGGACCTGTTGACCTACTGCTTCCTGCATTGGAGGAAGGCACTGGCTTTGATGCTCATCGCAGCTATTATTCTCGGCGGCGTTATGGGTACCATGGAAGGTATCAAGACAGCCAAGCTCGCTACAGCATATCAGGCATATCTTGATGATCCGGCAGCACTGAAGGCTAAGCAGGAGAACACAAACTATGCCCAGAAGAATGGTATAGAACTTCCTGCTGACGAGATCCTTACTGCTGAAGAGCAGCAGATCCTCGAAGAAGTCGTAACACTCGACAGTATCAACAACATGAATGACATTATCTCTCAGAGCAGACGTGACCTCATGTCATTGACGGATTACTTCAACAACTCCATCCTCATGAGAGTTGACCCTCAGTACGTTCCTACTGTTGTAGTAGATGTCATGATCACCGTTCCTGAAGGTGCTCCTGCCAATGCGGCTAATGTAATCGCTGCTTCTTATGTTGACTACATCAAGAACGGTAACTATCTTGATGATTTCGCTTTGGAGGCAGGTATCGAAGTCAGATATCTTAAGGAGGCTATCTCCGTAACAGATACTACATTCGGAAATATCGGAGCAACTCCTGATTCTTCCAGCGGAAGCGGATCTTCCGGAAGCACTAATATCAGCACAGATCTTAATGTTGCTATTTCCACTGACGAGGCAGTTGACAGAGTTGCGCTTATCTCTATCAACGTTGTCAGCGTTACTGCCGATGATGCATTCGACATCATGGACAGAATCATAGCCGAGCTCGATGCTTACAGCGAGGCTACAAGTGAATCAATGTTCGAGAACAACGTTACGCTGGTTAACTACTACTTCAACTACATGCATAACGATACTATCCAGAATCTTCAGACTAAGACTTCTGAGGAGCTCGTAGATCTTCAGGAAAACCTCGAGATTTACATCAAGAGCCTTAAGAACCTGCAGAAGCAGCATGGCGATATCGTAGTTAATACTATGAACAAGATGCCTAACGCTCCTCTCGAGGGATGCAAGACTGGTATTAAGTTCGGAGGCATCGCATTCTTCGCAGCATTCCTGTTCTACGCTCTTATCCTGATGGTAAGATACATCATCACAAGCATCGCTCTGACTAAGTCCCAGTTCGTAAACAGATTCGCCCTGTTTGATCTGGGATCTGAAAGGGACGGTGAGGAGAAGCTTTATAAGCATAATGGCAAGTTCGATAAGTGGCTCCGTAAGAAGGGCAGACTCGGCAGCGGCGATAACGATGTGTTCGAGGCCGTAGCAGCTAACCTTGCAGTTTACGGTTCTGACATTAAGTCCATACTTGTAATCGGTTCCGGCAAGAATGCCAAGGGCCTCAAGGACAAGATCAAGGACAGAAAGATCATCAATGCAGACAGCCTCATGGACAACCCTCTTGCCAGAAAGCAGCTGCTTGAGGTAGACGGTATTGTTCTGGAAGTTAAGTATGGACAGACAAAGTTCGAGGATATTAAGGAAGAACTTAAGCTGATCATGCTTACGGATAAGCCTGTAATCGGATATATCGCTGACTGACAGTATGGGACTTAAGGTCTTACATATCTCAAAGTACTACTACCCGTTCTCAGGAGGAACGGAGCAGATAGCGCGCGATGCTGTGCTCGCATTGAAGGAAGTTTCCGGATGCGAGCAGCTTATCTTCGCGTTCGATCACGGCACACCGAAGGAGTCCAAGGATTCAAGGGACTCTGTCGACGGTGTGGATGTAATCCGCTGCAAGTGCTTCGCAAAGATATCTTCCCAGTCTATCTCCACTACATACGGTAAGAGACTTAAGGCAACTATCGAGGAGTTCAAGCCTGACGTAGTGATCCTTCACTATCCGAATCCGTTCGGCACACACTATCTGCTTAAGCTTCTTAAGAAGCATCCTGAGATCAAGCTCGTCACTTACTGGCACCTTGATATCGTTAAGCAGAAAATCCTGAAGCTGTTCTTCAACGGACAGAACAGAAAGCTCATAGAAAGATCTTCAAAGATCATCGCGACCAGCCCTAACTATGTTAAGGGCAGCCCCTGGTTGTCATCCGCTCCTGATAAGTGTGTCGTCGTACCTAACTGTATCGATGAGAACAGACTTGTCATCGACGATGAGGTTAGACAGAAGGCTGAAGAACTTAAGGCCGAGAATGAAGGCAAGATCGTCTGCCTCGGTGTAGGACGTCACGTAGAGTACAAGGGCTTCAAGCATCTGATCGAGGCATCTAAGCTCCTGGATGATAACTTCGTCATCGGTATTACGGGCAAGGGCCCTCTTACGGATGAGCTCAAGGCTCAGGCTGCAGGTGACGATAAGTTCAAGTTCTTAGGACTCGTAAGCGATGTCGAACTTCGCGCGAGACTTATGACATGTGATATATTCTGCTTCCCTTCGGTCACGAAGAATGAAGCATTCGGACTTGCCCTCGCAGAGGGTATGTACTTCGGCCATCCTGCGGTCACTTTCACGATCGAAGGTTCCGGCGTTAACTACGTAAGCATCAACGGCGTTACCGGCATCGAGTGCCCTAACGGTGACAGCAAGGCTTATGCCGAAGCACTGAAGACTCTGGCGAATGATCCCGAACTTCGTGCGAAGTACGGTGAGGCTGCAAGAGCACGCGTAGTAGAGAATTTTACTTTCGAGATGTTCAAGAAGAATATCATCGACCTGGTGGCGGGGCTGTAATATGGAACTGTCACTTAAGCGTTTTCAGAAGGGTTCCTCGATAATCAATGCGCTGATCTGGTTCAGTATCCTGACGGCGTCTTGTGATATCGTTCTGGCGTTCGAAGTCGCAGGACTTACGGTGCGTGTATCGCAGCTGGTATCCATGTCCGTAATGTTCTTCTTCCTTCTCAGAATAATCAGATTCGGTAACGTTAAGATATTGTCGGCGTATTACAACCTGCTTATCGTTATCGTGTTTAACACAATATGTATACTAAGGTCGAAGACTATCTTCAATGCTGTAGGTTACGACCTGTGGCTCCTGTTTGACTGTATTCAGGTGCTGACGTTCACTTACTTCCTGAGTAAGCAGGAGACCATCTATACGATCATCCGTAAGTACATTATCTGCTTCGACGCTCTGGCTGTAGTCGGATTTGTTCAGTTCGCACTGCAGTTCGTCGGAATCAATTTCTTTGTAACCCAGTACAACGATCTTCACAGAAGTAACGGCTTCTCGTTCGAACCCTCGTTCTATGCGACATACATGATCATGGGATCGATCATATGCCTTTATCTTCTCGAGCGCCGTAACTACATGTGCATGAAGAGAAGAAACCTTATGATCTCGACTGTCATGAATGTGGGAGCCGTTGTCATCTCTACTTCGAGAATGGGACTTCTCGTCCTTCTCATCTACATCGTATACAGAGGCATCATGTGTCTCAGGATCTATATCCACAAGAGAGCTTCCGTTATCAGAATTCTCTTCACACTGATGCCTATCATGGTAGGTATCGGATTGATCCTGTTCATCATAGCGGTTGAATTCCAGGTCCCGTTCGTAATGCATTACTTGAGCGGTCTTGGTATCGGAGGTACTGCTTCGCACTCGACAGATGCGAGAACTGCAGGCTTCAAGGATACATGGACTCTGTTCCTCGACAGCCCGTTCATGGGATGCAGCTTAGGCGGTATCGATGCAGGTATCATCGAGTACAAATCACGTAACTATACAGTTGCCAATAACGGCGGTGCCAGCATGTGCGTATCTCTTGAGGCACTTGCAGCATACGGTATATTCGGAGCTTTCTTCTTCTTCAAGTATCTGTGGGATCTTACGGTCGGAGGTTATCTCAAGGCTAAGAAGAGACCCGGAGAGAAAAGAGAGCGTGAGCCTGTTTACGCTATGCTCATCGCTTTGTTCTTCGAGTTTATGATCCTGCAGCTTAACCAGAATGTATTAAGACCCCCGTTCTGGGTTCATATAGCACTTGTATCAACGTGCCTTCAGATCTATCTTCGTGATTCTCATAAGAACTACGTAACAGGGGTTAATCCGGGGGAGTATTATGTCAAAGCCCAAGATAATAGCTAATTACCTTCCTCAGTATCACCGCATGCCGGAGAACGACAAGTGGTGGGGAGAAGGATTTACGGACTGGGTGGCCGTTAAGAAGGCCGAGCCCCAGTACGAAGGTCATGTGCAGCCGAGAGTACCTGCGGACGAGTACTACTACAGTCTCGATAAGCCCGAGGACATCGCGCGCCAGGTGAAGCTTGCCAATGAATTCGGCATCTACGGATTCGGTATCTATCACTACTGGTTCTCCTCTGAGCAGCACTTCATGGAGACCCCTGCGAATATCTACCTTAAACATAAGGAGCTCGATATCCACTATATGTTTATCTGGGACAACACTTCCTGGATAAGATCCTGGAGTGCTGTTAAGGGTAACAACTGGGCTCCCTCATTCGAAGGTGAGAAGAAGGCAGGCCCCGAGATCCTCGCGGAGCTCAAGTACGGCGGCGAGGACGAGTGGAAGAAGCATTTCGACTGGCTGCTGCCTTTCTTTAAGGACGAGCGTTACATCAAGATTGACGGCAGGCCCGTGTTCTCCTTCATGAGAATGAATGCGGACCCCGAGATCATCACGGCAATGGCAGCTTACTGGGACAAGCTCGCGAAGGAAGCGGGTTTCCCCGGCATCGTGTGCATGAGTAAGTGCACATGGAAGGGCGTGGGCCTCGACTACAGGTTCTACTACGAGCCTTTCCAGTTTAATGACAAGCACGAGCTCCTTCGAAAAGGTCTCGAGGAAGTCTTTATAAGAAAGATCAACAAGAAGCCGAGACTGCGCCTGGCAGACTACGACAAGGAGTGGAAGAGCATTCTCTACTCCGCGAAGCACTGCCACAAGCCGAACACGTTCTACAGCGGAATCGTAGGCTTCGACGATACTCCCAGAAGAGGCAAGAAGGCCCGCATCATCAAGGGCCAGACTCCGAAGAAGTTCGAGGAGTATCTGTATCAACTTCTGAAGATATCGAAGGATCAGAACAGAGAATTTGTATTCATCACTGCATGGAACGAGTGGAGTGAGGGCGCTTATCTTGAGCCCGATACGGTTAACGGAACCGCATATCTCGAGGCAGTAAGAAATGCATCCGAGAGGCTCGGAGAATAATGAGAATCGCCGCGAGTGTAGTTATCTATAATCCCGACGAGGGCGTTACCGAGAGGATCTCCTCGTATGCGGGTGAGGTTCAGAAGGTATTTGTCGCAGACAATTCCGATACTCCTAATGAGGCTCTTCTCGATAAGATAAGAGCAGTCTCAGATAACATCGAGATTATCCCGATGCACGGGAACATGGGTATCGCCGCAGCTCTTAACGCAGCGCTTAACAAGGCATCCGAGCAGGGGTTCGATTATCTTCTCACGATGGACGATGACTCATACTTCACGGGCACTACGCTTCACGATTATCTGACACGTTCTGAAGAGATATTCGCTTCGGACGAGAAGGTCATTCAGATCGGTATTCATAATTCCGGTGATAAGGATGACGACCTGGTCGTTAATAATGAGAACCCCGATTGGTTAATTACATCGGGCACGATAATGGCAGTCGAGAATTCGATAGCGGTCGGAGGTTTCCTCGAGAAGCTGTTCATCGATGAGGTTGACCGTGAGTTCTGCTACAGAGCATCCGATGCGGGTTATAAGATGAGAAGAGTTCTCGACCTTACGATGCAGCATAATCTCGGACATCCTATAAAGGGTAAGTTCCTCGGCAAGTCATACGAGGCTATGGGTCACGGCAAGGTTAGAAAATACTATATCTTCAGGAACTGCACTTATGTAATGCAGGAGTTCCCGAGAGTTAAGAAGGAATACAAGAAGTATCTTCTCAAGATGAAGATCAAGACTCTGCTTGCAGAGGATAACAAGTTTGAGAAGCTTAAGTATATGAATATGGGAAAGCGCGATGCCCGTAAGGGTAAGTTCGGCAAGCTCGAGGTGTAAATGACGGATTCTGAGAAGACAAAGATGGTCGAAGGCATTCTTAATAAGCTTAAGAAGATCGCCGATAATTCTATAAAGAAGGAGAACTACCGTAAGGCTCTCGATGCAGTTACGGCAGCTTCCTTCATCCTTGAAGAGTATAACCAGTACTATGTAGATGACGATCTCGAGAACGATCTTACTCGTATCTCCCAGGGACTCGTTAAGCCCGGTTTCACGAAGGAAGAGACGGATGCGAATACCATCCTGTACTACGACAGCTTCGGCTTCGATGTAAGAGCACTCGCACTCGTTTACATGCATGCGCTTTCTAACCTCGGCTACAAGGTAATCTACATCACGAAGGTAGAGTCCAAGGACAGCCAGCCTGAGCTGCACAACGCAGTTAAGGACGGCAATGTTATCTGGAATTACGTTTCCTACGACAACCGCGAGCAGGAAGTGAAGGACATACACGCGCTTTTCGAGCAGTATAAGCCTGCGAAAGCTATCTTGTATTCCACGCCTGACGACGCTGCCGGCATGGCCGTGTTCAAGGCTTACGAGGGTATCGTGGAAAGATTCAAGATCAACCTCACGGACCATGCATTCTGGCTCGGCAAGGACGTATTCGACTACAACCTCGAGTTCAGAAACTACGGTGCGAATGTATCCGTTAAGTACAGAGGCGTGCCCGCCGATAAGGAGATCGTAATGCCGTTCTATCCTTATCACAGAGACCGCGAGTTCCAGGGTCTGCCGTTCGATGCTGAAGGCAAGAAGATAGTCTTCTCCGGAGGCTCTCTGTATAAGACTTTGGGCGACCCGCAGAACAGATTCTATGTGATCGTAGACAGACTTCTCGCAGGACACGACGACCTCGTTTTCCTCTATGCGGGAACGGGCGATGACAGCGAGATCATTAAGCTTCAGGAGAAGTACCCGGGAAGAGCGTACAGGATCGATGAGAGAACTGATCTGTTCGAGCTCATGGAGCACTGCACGATCTACCTTAATACATTCCCGTTCATCGGAGGCCTCATGATGCAGTTCGCATCCGACGCGAAGAAGGTGCCGCTGACGCTTAAGGGCGAGGGATGTAATGACGAGAATAAGGAGATCCTCATTAACCAGGATTCCATCGAATACGACGATGTCGATGCCCTGATCGCAGAGGCAGACAGACTCCTCGACGACGAGGCTTACAGACTCGAAAGAGGCGAGAAGCTTAAGGCTGATCTTATCTCCGACAAGCAGTTCGAAGAGGAGCTTCAGAAGGCTCTTACGGAGCATAAGAACAAGTACGGAGTGAAGATCACGGATATCGACACGACTGAATTCCGTAAGCAGTATATGGTAAGATTTAGTGATAAGACATTCAGACGGGTAATCGCTTCAGGCAACAAGAAGACGCTGATGGCGGACTTCCCGGATATGTTTATTAAGAAGGCTTACAACAAGATAGTAAAGAAAGAGAATCTTAATAATTAAAGGACCCGATATGGAGATCAAGACATACACATTCACGCCTCACGGCGACGACAGAGGTCAGTTGGTAGCGTTAGAAGAGTACAAGGATTTTCCTTTCTCCGTAAAGCGCGTTTACTATATCTACGATACGCTCGCAGGTGTTGTCAGAGGACATCATGCACATAAGTGCTTGAAGCAGATCCTCATCTGCGTACACGGCAGCTGCAAGATCCATCTCGATGACGGTCACGAGACAGCTGAGGTTCTTCTCGACCAGCCCAATAAGGGACTCTTTATCGCGAATGATATGTGGAGAGAGATGTACGACTTCTCTCCCGATGCGGTACTCATGGTGCTCGCTTCCGAGCTCTACGATGAGGCCGACTATATAAGAGACTACGATGAATTCAAGAAGTTCATCGCTTCCAAGGAAAGTGAGAAGTAATATGAAGATCCCGTTCGTTACATTCCGCCCTCTCGAGCACGAACTCGATAAGGATTTAAGAGGCGCGTTCGAGACGGTATATACCAATTCCTGGTACATCGAAGGTCAGGAAGACGAGAAATTCGAGAAGGCATTTGCAGAGTACTGCGGCATGCCTTACTGCGTAGGCTGCGGCAACGGTCTCGACGCACTCGTGCTCGCACTGAAGGCGTTGGGGGTGGGCGAGGGAGACGAAGTTATCGTTCCTTCGAATACTTACATCGCTACTGCACTTGCTGTTACATATACAGGTGCACAGGTCGTATTCGTAGAGCCTGACATCAGAACATATAACATCAATCCCGCATTGATCGAAGCTGCTATCACAGATAAGACGAAGGCAATCATGCCCGTACATCTGTACGGCCAGCCCTGCGATATGGATCCGATCATGGAGATCGCGAATAAGCATAACCTCAAGGTTATCGAGGACTGCGCACAGGCTCACGGAGCTCTGTATAAGGGCAGAAAGATCGGTACATTCGGGGTCGCTTCCGGTTACTCTTTCTATCCCGGCAAGAACCTCGGAGCGCTCGGAGACGCAGGTGCTACGGTTACTTCCGATAAGGATGTAGCAGATAAGATCAGAGCTTACGGCAACTACGGTTCCGACTATAAGTACCATCACATCTATAAGGGAAACAACAGCAGACTCGATGAGATGCAGGCTGCTTTCCTGTCTGCGAAGCTTCCTCATCTCGACCGCATGAACGAGTGCAGAAGAGCTATCGCTGATAAGTACCTCAAGGGAATTAACAACCCTGAGATCATCCTGCCTTACGTTCCCGATTATGCTGTACCCGTATGGCACATCTTCGCCGTAAGAAGTGAGAGAAGAGACGAACTCGAGAAGTTCCTTAACGATGCCGGCATCGGCACGAATAAGCACTATCCCATCCCGATGCATCTGCAGGGTGCGTATGCTGACCTGGGATTCAAGGAAGGCGATTTCCCTCTGGCTGAGGAGATTAGCCGCACTGAGCTGTCACTGCCGCTGTTCTACGGAATGACAGATGAAGAGATCAATTACGTAATCGATAAGATCAACGAGTTTAAGTAATGCACACGCTGGAAGTATTCATACTTACTTATAACAGATCCGGTTATCTTCGCGAGAGCATCGAAAGTGTTCTCGCTTCTTCATTTAAGGATTTTACTTTAACTGTAGTGGATAACTGTTCTACGGATAACACTAAGGAAGTAGTGGATAGCTTCAGCGACCCCAGACTTAAGTACGTTAAGCACCCCGAGAATATCGGAGGCATCAACAACATCAACTCTGCGATCAAGATGAGTACGGGCGACTACATAGTGCTCTTCCACGACGACGATAAGATGACACCAGAGATGCTTGAAGAGGAGTACAACTTCCTCGAAGCACATGAGGATGTCGGATGCGTCTCAAGTATCGCGACTGACTTCCACGATGACGGCAGTGTCGACGAGGCCGTATCCGCCTTCGACGGCGAGTATAAGATCTTCACGGGAAGGCAGTTGTTCGACGCTTATTTCGCTGAAGGCACGCACACGGTGTGCCCTTCGATCATGTACAGAAGAGAAGTGCTTCACGGCCACGACCTGATCTTCGATCCTGCCGTAGGACCGTGCTGTGACATCAAGCTGCTTTTCGATATCGAGAGATACGGCTACGGTGTCGCGGTCATCAACAAGGTGCTGATGTTAACGCGCCGCCACGGGGCTCAGGACAGCACGATGAACTACATTCCCATGCACATCGAGCTGTACGATTACCTTAATAACGACGCTTACTACGGCCCTCTTTTCAGGGAGAAGAAGGAGTGGCGTAACAGTAAGTATCACGATTTCTCCAAGGCCCTCGCATCACTTGAGATCAAGGGTGAGCAGGACAGAACGAGACTTAGAAGTCTCGAGAAGAAACTGCGTTCAAGCTGCGGCGGAACG
>Ga0310786_10006249_pt1 | contig 15905 bp, 11 predicted proteins | sample AusTroGonzalo_MG_FD_203881 | JGI IMG/M metagenome (GOLD analysis project Ga0310786, IMG submission 203881) | Bovine rumen microbial communities from tropical cattle in Woodstock, Queensland, Australia - Gonzalo_03 (v2) (version 2) | ecosystem: Host-associated > Mammals > Digestive system >... | reverse complement strand
CACCTCCTCGAGCCGCACGTCGTCGAACCAGGCCTCGCCGGAGGCATAGAGGATGTGCAGCTGCAGGTACGAGCGGTTGACCTTGCCCTTCTCGGGGTCTCGGTTGTTGGTGAGAGGTCCGGTGACGAACTCGAACTCCTGGTATGTCCAGTCCATCGTGCCGGTGAAGACGTTGCCCCTGGGGGTCGAATTCGCGCTTGGGAACCAGTGGTTTCTGTCGTCCCAGATGTTGACGGAGACGCCGCCGGCGGTGCCGCCCGGTATGGGGATCGGCAGAACGTCCCTGGTCTTGACGAAATACGACAGGCGGTATTTCGTGTTCGGCTTCAAGTCCGGGTACCCGTCGTGCCCGTAAAGGCCGATGCGGACGCTTGACGTGTGCGTGGAGCTGAAGTGCACCGAGCCTGGCGCCGTGACGAAGTCGTTCGTGTCCAGGTTGAACTTGCCGCCCCAGAAGCCCTTCGCCCCAAGCGGCGGGATGACTGACCTGTTCGGCCCCCTCGAGCGCCGCTCCAGCGCGGACTTCACGTCAGTCGCCCTTTCGTATGCCTCCGCCTCGTCAAGCAGCGGCTTGAGGATCTCGCGGCGCATGAGCCCGATGCGACGGTGCTCCGGCGAGCCGGGCGCGACCTTGGACTCGGCCGCGCGGAAGAGGTCCTGCAGCTCCCGGCGGACTTCGGGCGAGTAGACCTCGCGCCACAGCTGGTACGCGGACGGCGCCTTCGCCACCGGTCCGAGAGGAGTGTCCTCGCTGCGCCCGGCGACTTCCTCGAGCCACTTCCGCTCAAGGAGCCCGTACGCCCTGGCCATGTCGTCCGAGCCCGCGCCGAACATGAGCGCGTGGTATTCGCGTATGATGGCGTTGACGTCCGCCTCCGCGTCCCATGCGACGCGCGAGAAGACGTAGTAGTTGAGATGGTTGTAGATCGCCTTGTCCGACTCGCTCTCCGCAAAGGTTCCGAATATCCACGGAGACACCTGCCTGAAGTAGCGCCCCCAGGCGTGCGGCGCCATGCACGGGACGCCCTTTATGGCGGTTCCGCTGAACTTGTGCGGATACGTCCATATCCACACCTTGTGGCCGAGTTTCTCCGTCCACGCCCTGATCTGCGCGTCGTCCTCCGCCGACTTTTCCGGGTTGACGAGCCCCCACGGGCCCCTCTTCGCTACCATGACCAGCACGTTCGTCGGCAGGTCGATGTCCGGTATGCGGCCGTACGGCCTGTATGACATCATCGCTATGTTGCCTTCGACCCCCTCCTCGATGAGCCGGCGTCCGAACTTCGCCACCGTCCCCCATATATGCTCGGTGGCGTAGTTTGGATCCTCCCCCTTGCGGGCATACGCCGCCTGGCAGTCTGCGCACTGGCAGGGCTGGAAGGCGTCGTCCGGCATTATGTCGACGTAGCGACCGTCCTTGCAGTTGTTCCCCCACGACTTCAGCCCCCTGGACGAGGCCGGCAGGCCGGTCAGGTACGCCTTGACGTCCTGGTACATCGTCTCCTGCAGTCCGGGGTTCGTCCAGCAGAGCTGGTATGCCGCGAATCCGTCCGGGTCCATCCGCCGCGTCCCGTCCGGCTTGAGGGCCAGGTACTCGGGATGCGTCTTTCCGAAGCGCTCGATGTACCTGAATCCGCGTGAGCCGTGGCAGCACGGTATCGCGCGCACCGACATCCTGAGGCGCAGCCACTCGAGCGCCTTTATGCGGCTGCGGTCCTTGGCGTCCCTTTCGCAGTACCAGGAGCCGTCGCCGCCCATGTATGGCTCGCGGATGAGGAAGCTGGGCTCGGCCACCTTCTCCCCGACGGCGAGGTCTATGCAGTCCCGGCGCCGCGCAATGACGCCGAGCTCGTCGTCAGGGAGGTAGAAGCGGACGCCCGCCTCGCCCTCGAGGAATCCATAGACGCCGAACAGCGTCGCCTTGTCGTGCCGCATGAGAAGCGCATAGCTGCCGCCCGACGAAAGCACCGCCGACGGAGATGCCCGCGGGTCGTCCCTCCCCGCGATGTAGACGCGGCCCGGCGCGACGCGCGTGACGTAGGCGTCCTGCCCGAGCCTGGACACGTCGATGCCGTCCGCCCGCGACCAGGCGCTGTCGCCGAGGACGACGCTGACGACTGTTCCGGTCGACGGCTCGGCGACGAGCGGAACCGGCGCGCCCAGCACGCGCGCAAGCCAGTTCGTCATCTCGCACGCCGCAAAGCGCACAGTAGGGCAGGCCCTGGCCTCCGCCACGACCTCGACCATCCCCGGCTTAAGCGAAACGGTCTCGCCATGTGCCGCCACGGCAAGGAATGCCGCGGCCAGTAGTGCTGTTGTCTTGTTCGGCATCCCTCTCCTGGCCTTTCTTATCTGAAACACACCGAGAAGCCCCTGACGTAGCGGAGCCTCAACAGCACGCAGAGCATCTTGCTGTACGATCGTGTCTTCATCTTACCCGGCTTCATGACCTCTTGTCACCTGCCTTCCGAAAAGACGATTGTCCCGAAGCGCTCGAGGTCGTGGAAATTGAGCACGTACGGGCTCCACGAGACCGACTCCTCGGTGCCGTCGGTCAGCATGCGGTGGCGGGAGAAGTTTATCTTGAACGCGTTTTTCGTCTCGCCCAGAAGCGACAGGGGCACCGAGATGCTTCCCGTCCACTCCGCGTCGCCGGTCTTGACGGACTTCCTGACGCCCTTTAGGTACCCGCGCCAATCGTTAGACATCCTGTCGCCCCTCACATAGCGCTGCCCGGCCAGGTTGCCTGCGCTGGTCAGTATGTAGTGAAACATCGTCTTGCCGTCTCCGCTTGGGTTCAGCACTATCTCGACGCCATTGTCGCGCCAGCAGTCGGGGTCGCCCGGCTTGGTGTAGCCGTTTGAGCAAAGCGCCATTTTCGGCTCGGCGCAAGTGAACGTGAACTCCAGGGCGTCCGGCGTGCGCCTTGCGACGACCGACGTCGCGACATTGGCGACGTTCGTGAAGCCCCTAAGTCCGCTCGACCGCGCCGTGAGCGAAATCGGCCCCTTGGAAGGATCGAAGCGCAAAGCCTCGACGGCGCGGGCCTGCAACTCGTACGCCGCGGCGCCCTCGACCATGTTGTCGTAGAACTCGGCGCGCATCAGCGCGATGCGCCTCGCCTCAAGCGAATCCGCGCCGACCTTCGCCGTCGCCGCCGTCAGAAGCGCGTCCATCTCGCGCCGGAAATCCGGCGAGTAGATTTCGCCCCACAGCACGCTGTTGTCCGGACGCACCGCCTTGGGGCCTATTGGCGTATCCACGATGTTCCCGACGACGCGCGTCGTCCAACGCTTCTCCAGTTCTGAGAACATCCGCTTCATATCGCCACTTGCCGCGCCGAAGAGGTCGGCGTAGAGCTCGTCGAGGACAGCGTCTATGTCCGTCGACGCGTCCCACATTACCCGCGAGTAGACGTAGTAGTTGAGGAAGTTGTAGATCGATCGGTCGCACTCGCACTCGCAGAACCCGCCGATTATGTCGTCCTTCAGGTCGGCATAGTACTTGCCCCACGCATGCGGGCCGACGCACGGCACCCCCTTGATCATCAGCTCTCCATACTTGCTGGGGTATGTCCAGGCCCAGACCTTGTGGCCGAGCTTCTTCTTCCATGCGCGTATCTCGCCGTACTGGCGGGCAATCGCCTTGGGGCTGGGCAGCGACCACGGGCCGTTCTCGGCCACCATCACCCAGAGGTTCGTAGGCAGGTCGAAGTCCGGCACGCGGCGATACGGCCTGTAGCACATCATCGTTATGTTGCCGGGGATCCCGTCCTTGATCAGCCGGTTGCCTATCTCCGCCGTCGCGCCCCACACCAGCTCGGACGCGTAGTCCGGGTCGTTGGCGGCGCGCGCCTCGCCGTATGCCGCCTGGCAGTCCTTGCAGAAGCACCCCTGGAAGGAGTCCTCGGGCATGATGTCGACCCACTTGCCGTACCTGCAGTTGTTGCCCCAGGCCTTCAGCCCGCGCGAAGAGGCAGGCTGCCCGGTGAGGTATGCCTTGACGTCCTGGTACAGCTCTTCGCGGAACCCGGGGTTGGACCAGCAGTACTGCGAGGTGGCGAATTGCTTCATGTCAAGGCGCACCGTGCCGTCCTTCTTCATCGCGAGGTATTCCGGGTGGCTCTTGCCGAAGCGCTCGACGAAATGCAGGTCCCGCGAGCCGTGGCAGCAGGGTATGGACGTCGAGGCCATGCGCAGGCGCATCCAGTGAGCCGTCTTGGGGTCGGTCCCTCCGCAGGTGTCCACATGCCACCTGCCGTCGCCGCCGAAGTACGGGTCGCGCAGCAGGAAATCCGGCGTAACCCTGCGGACGCCCTCCGGCACGGTTATCTCGCCCTTCCTCGGCACGACCGTGCCGAGCTCGTCGTCCGGGAAGTAGAACCTGACGCCCGCATACCGCTCCAGGAAGTCATATACGCCATGCAGGGTCGCGCGGTCGTGCCCGAGCAGCATCGAGTGGGATTTGCGGGAGGAAATGACCCTCGAAAGGGCGAATCCTGCGTCGTCGTGGCCGGCGATGTAAACGCGGTCGCCGGCGGCCTTGACGACGAACGTGTCGATAGGCGCGCCGGCGAGGTCGACGCCGGCCGCCCTGGAGAGTTCGTTCTCTCCAAGGACGACGGACACCCTGCCTTCAGTCGGTGCCTGCGAAACCGGCACCTCGACGCCGAAGGTCCGCGACAGGAACCCGGCCAGCTCGCGCCCCGCCACCTTGACGACGTCGGGCGAGCCCTTTACGACGACGACCTCCGTGTTCCCTGGCTTCAGCGTTGCGGCACCGCACTGCATCGCCGTAAGCGCAAGCGCCATTCCCCACTTCAAGATACGTCTGTTCATTGTCTGCCCTGTCTCCTTTCCTACGACACCAGGTCTTCGATGAAGATGAAGCGGTATCCGTTCCTGGTCATCATCTCCGACATCACCATCACCTTCTCCATGTAGTCCGGCTGGTACGCGAAGTAGTCCTTGAAGAAATACTGCTCGTGGTCGGCGAAGACGAGGTACTCCCTGCCGAGGAGCTTCTCCGTGTCGCGCCTCAGCGTCGGCACGTCGACCAGGTTCAGCACGGGCGCGTCGTTGAAGAGGTGCTTGAACGCCATGCCGGTGTCTTTGTCGCGGACATACCGGTATGTGTTGGCTGTCTCGGCCTCCTGCGCGCCGGAGATGTGGTTGTAGGAGCAGACCGACGAAAGGATCGAGGCGTCGCGCGAATCGCGCCAGTAGAACGCGGCCTCGGGCTTCCTGTTGTTCTCGATGCGGAAGGCGTGCCCGTAGGGGAGCCTGGTGCGGTCGCCGTCGTAGCGGTAGCGCGGGCCGACAGAGCATTCCATCAGCTTAACGCCGCAGTCCCTGAGCGCCCGGCATCCGTCCTTGCTCATGGGGCACCAGTGCGGCACGAGGGCCGTAGTGAACACCCCCTCGCCCGCGAAGCGGTCGATCTCGCCCTTTATCATGCCGAAGAGCTTCTTGACGTCCGCGTATTCAATGTTGACCCAGGGGTAGTCGGGGAACTCCTGGAGAGAGTGGAAGCCGAGCTTGAGCCAGTCCTTGCTGGCCTGCCATTCGGCCTTGTAGTCCGCAGGCACCTCGGCGAGCGTGAACTCGTCCATGCCGTAGAAGAAGTCGGTGCGGTAGAACAGGTTTATCTGCACCTTGAGCCCGAAGCGGTCGTGCGCCTCCTTGAGGGGCTTCAGGAAGCTGTTGTCGAAAAGAGACTTTGGACGCTGCCGCGCCAGGTCGCGCAGGAACCATATCGCGTCGTCGATGAAGAAAGACGCGCCCTTGCCCTCTATCGGCGCGCGGACCACCTCCGCGTCGCCCAGCAGCGGCGGCAGCTCCACCGCCCCCCGCGCAAATGCCGGCGTCTCCGCGGCGCCGGCCGTCCCTGTCGCCGCAGCCCCCGTCGCGGCGACGGCGGCGGCCCCGCCCATCGACGCAATGAATTCCCTTCTGTTCATATCCGCCTCCTTTGGTGTTTGTAGAGATGCAATTGCCGCCCTTTCGGCAGGGGGGAACGGCCCCGTCGGCCGTTCCCCCGCATGCAGGCCGGCGCTCGCCGGCCGTTTCGCGCTACGCCTTGTTGTGGCGCTTGCGCAGCTTGGCCGACGTGTTCTTGATGCCGTCGATCATGTCCTGGATGTTCTGGTCAGTGAGCCGCGGGTGCATCGGGATGTTGAACTCGCGGTTGTAGAAGAACTCGTTCGCGCGCGGGCACTGGTCGGGGTCGTAGCCCATGCGCTTGAGTCCCGTGAAGTGGTATGTCGGCTGGTAGTGCAGGATGCCCTGGACGCCCTCCTCCTGGTAGAGGACCTGCATGAACTCGTCGCGCGACGCGCCCAGCTCCTTCTCGTTCACGCACACCGTGTAGAGGTGGTAGCTGTGGAAGCAGTTCGGGTCCTCGTACACCGGCTCCACGCCCGGGACGTCCTGAAGTCCGGCCGTGATCTTGTGGGCGATCTCGCGGCGCTTCGCGACGAGCATGTCGAGCTTGTCGAGCTGGCAGCACCCTACCGCCGCCTGGATCTCGTTCATGCGGTAGTTCGAGCCCCAGTGCCCGTTCCACGGGATGACGTCGAAGTGCGCCGGCATCCAGTACTGGATCGGGTCCGTGCGGCGCTTCACTATCTTGCCGAAGGTCCAGACGGGGTCGTTCTTGTCCGCGAGCTGGTCGTTCCAGGTCTGCGGCATGTTGCTCATGCAGCGGAGGTTCTGGATGCCCTTCGCGTACTCGTCGTCGTTCGTCGTGATCATCCCGCCCTCGCCGCAGGTCGTGATGTTCTTGAGCGAGTGGAACGAGAACGCGCCGCAGTCGCCGATCGCGCCCGCCATGCGCCCCTTGTAGCTAGAGCCCGTCGCGTGCGCGCAGTCCTCGAGGACCTTCAGGTTGTGCTTCCTCGCGATCTCCATGATCGGGTCCATGTCGACCATCTGGCCGGCATAGTGGACGACGTAGATAGCCCTCGTCTTGGGCGTGATCTTGCGCTCGACGTCGTTGGGGTCGATGTTGAACGTCCTCGGGTCGATGTCCGCGAACACCGGGACGCCGCCCTCCTTGAGGATCACGAGCGAAGTCGCGACGAACGTGTTCGGCGTCACGATCACCTCGTCGCCGGGCTTGATGTCGAAAAGCTGCGTCACCACGTGCATGGCCGTCGTGCAGCTAGTCGCCGCGAACGCGTACTTGGTGCCGGACATCTTCGCGAACTTGTCCTGGAACTCGATCGTCTTTGGCCCCATCGTGAGCGAGTCCTGGGCCATCGCGTCGAGCGCCGCCTTGCGCTCCGCATCGTCGTATATGGAGCCCATGAAGGAATACGCGACCTTGAGCTTCACGCCGTCGTTCGTCGCGTAGCTCGAGGTGATGCCGCCTTCTGTCTCTCCGCCTGTGTAGTGGTCGTCTTTAATTGCCATTTTCGATTTTCCTTTCTTTGTTTGGAAGACATTTTCCAGAATGACATAGTGTATTATAGCAGTTCGGGAGCTGCGGAGAAGCAAAATGCAATAGTTGAAAAACATCAAAATCGTTCAATCCGGCGGCGCGGCTTTTTGGTATAATCCCCTGCATGGACAGCAAACGAGCGAAAAAGATACTCGTCACCATGCCGACGATCAACCGCCCGGAGCGGATGAAGCTGGAGGGAATCCTCGCCTACGCCCACGAGAAGACCGGCGACCGATGGCGCATCGACCTCGACTTCGGCGCACTCTCGGGCTCACCGACTCCGCTCTCCGCGCATTGCGCAGACGGGGTGATAGCATACATAGACAGCCCCGCCAGGCGGCTTGAGGTCGTCGCGGCGGGGATGCCGGCGGTCCTGATAGAGGACGTCCTCGCGCCACCGCGGCCCATCCGCTCGCGCCACGTCGTAACGCTGATCTGCGACCACCGGGCCGAGGGGCGCGCGGCGGCGGACTACTTCCTGGAGCGCCATTTCCGCAGCTTCGCGTGGCTTGGCCCGGAGCCGCGCACGGACTGGAGCCGCCTGCGACACCTGGGCTTCGCCGGGCGCGTCAGGGATGCCGGCTTCGACTGCGCCGACATCTCCGGGCCTGACGCCTCGCTGCCGGGCCGCCTCGCGCAGCTGCCCAAGCCCTGCGCGCTCTTCGCGTCCCACGACCTCCGCGCACGCCAGGCTCTCGACGCCGCCGCGTCCGCGAACATCGCCGTTCCCCACGAACTGGCGATCCTCGGCGTCGACGACGACGCGGCGATCTGCACAACCGTGTCGCCGGCGCTCTCCTCGCTGCCGACGAACGACGTCCGACTGGGATACAACGCGGGACGGCTCCTAAACGAGCTCCTGCGGAAGAAGGCCGACGGGGGGCGGACGATCCGGTTCGCCTCTCACCGGATCGCCACGAGGCTCTCCACGGACGCTGACGCGCTCACCGACACGTTTGTCGCCGAGGCCCTGCGCCACGCGCGCGGGCATCTCGCCGACAAGCTCGACGCCGCCACCCTCGCGCGCCGCATAGGCTACTCCAAGCACATGCTGCAGATCCGCGCTGAGCGCGCGCTGGGGCACACGTTGTCCGAGGAGATACGGCGAATGCGCCTTTCCGCGGCGCAGGAACTCGTGGCGGAGACCGACACGCCCATCGCGGACATCGCCGAGGCATGCGGCTTCACGTCCGTCTCGCACCTCGCCATGAGGTTCCGCGAGAAGCTGGGCACGACGCCGCTCGCATGGCGGCGCCGCGCGCTCCCCTACTTCGCGCCCGTAATGAAGTCGCAGATGAAGTCGACGTAGGGCCCGATGGTGTCGAGGTCGATCCACTCGTCGTCGGAATGCGCGCCGTGGTCCGATATCCCGCCGATCCCGACCATCGGCTTGCCGAACTGCGGGAAGTAGCGCGAGTCGTTCGCCCCTGGCGAGCGGATGATCCTGACCGGGCTGTCGGGATGGCGCGCGACGGAGAATTCCCTAAGGCGGAGGAACTCCGGGTCGTTGACGTTGCTGACTGCTGCCGGCGTGCCGCGGATGAACTCCGTCTTGAGCCCGGTGATCCGCTCCAGGAGCTCGCGCTCCTTCTCGAGCCCGCCATCCTCGGTGAAGCGCACGTTAACCGTCATCTCTGCGGTTTCCGGAATGCGGTTCTGCGAGTCTCCGCCGCGGACGATGGTGACGGCCGCGACGTTCCCCCATTCGCCCGGCTTCTGGAACGGGTATTCGGACTCGATCTTGAGGGCCGCGCGGGCGAGCTTGTAGAGCGGGTTGTCGCACGAATCAGGCCGCGAGGCGTGGCCGGACCTGCCGACCGCGGTGATGCGGTAGTAGGCGCAGCCCTTGCAGGCCGACTTGATCTGGTTTGCCGGGCCGCCGCAGTCGAACACCATGACCATCTTCCCGGGGGCGCCGTAGCCGAGGCCAACCATGTAGCCTGTGGTCGAACCGCCGAGCTCCTCGTTTGACGAGAAGACGCAGCCGACGGACGCGCGTCCGGTGAGCCGCTCGAGTATCTTCGCCGCCACGTATGCAAGCCCCTTCGTGTCGCTTGCGCCTCGGGCGTAGAGCTTCGAGCCGGCGAGCTTAGGAATGAACTGCCCTGCTGGCGCGGCTACGACGTCGAGGTGGGTGACGATGGTGTAGTCCGGGTTCTTGAGCCCGGGGCGGGTGGCTGCGTACAGCACCTTGCGGCCGTCTTCCGGCCACTCCTCGACCGCGCACCACACTCCGCGTTTCTCCAGGAAGGCCCTCATCCACTCGATCGCCCTGTCGTTCTCCGCCTTGTCCGTCGAAACAGACGGAATCGCCAGGAGCTCCGTGAGGTCGCGGGCGTACTCGGGGTTCGGCTCTGTCATTCCGGCGAAAGGCAGCGCAAACGCCATGGCCGCCGCCGCAATGAGGATTCCGCCTGTCTTTGGCTTGATTTGCATCTGTATTCTCCTTATCTGAAGTCGCCGCGCCGCGATTCGGCAGCCGGTCTACATGGGATTGGCACCGGGGAACCAGTTTTGTTGTTGTATTATACTTCACTGCATGCGCCGGAGTCAAGTGCCAGAGCCAGCCGCCCGCGGGATATTGCGGAGGGCTGCGCGACGCAGTAGCCCGCGGCCGCAAAAAGTTGAACTTCGCCGCGCCACAGCGTCCGCGAATATGGTAAAATATGCGCTCACATGAACAAAATCATAGACAAGAGGCAGTTGTCGGACAACGTATTCGGCATGACGCTGGAGGCACCGCTCATCGCGAGCGCCAGGCGGGCCGGACAGTTCATCATCCTGATGGTCGACGAAGAGGCAGGCGAACGCATCCCCCTCACGATCGCCGACGCAGACCCGGATCGAGGCACCATCAGCATCATCTTCCAGACGGTCGGCGCGACCACCATCAAGCTCTCGCACAAGGAGCCGGGGGACTTTCTCCCCGCCGTACTCGGCCCGCTCGGCAGGCCGACGGAGATCCGCGGCGAGAACGGCGAGAAGCCCGGCCACGTCGTATGCGTCGGCGGAGGAATCGGCGTCGCTCCGATGCATCCGATCGCCCAGGCCCTCAAGGCCGCGGGCAACCGCGTCACGATAATCATGGGCGCGAGGAACAAGTCGCTCTTCGTCATGGAGGACGAAATGCGCAAGATCGCCGGCGACGACCTCATCCTGATGACCGACGACGGCAGCTCAGGGCGCAAGGGGCTCGTCACCGAGCCGCTGAAGGAGCTGTGCGAGAAAGGCGCGGTCGACGAGGTCATCGCCATCGGCCCGCCGATAATGATGAAGTTCTGCGCCCTCACGACCAAGCCCTTCGGCGTCAAGACCACGGTCTCCCTCAACACGATAATGATCGACGGCACCGGGATGTGCGGCGGATGCCGCGTGTCCGTCGGCGGCGAGACGAAGTTCGTCTGCGTCGACGGTCCGGAGTTCGACGGGCACCTAGTCGACTGGGACCAGATGCTGAAGCGCATGGGCGCGTTCAAGCCGCAGGAGGCCTCCGCCCGCGAACATACATGCAACCTCTTCAAGGGACTCTGAGATGACGGCCAAGGAGAAGATGGCTATTCCGCCGCAGGCTATGCCCGAGCAGGACCCGAAGGTCCGCGCCCGCAACATGAACGAGGTCGCCCTCGGCTACACCGCCGAGATGGCGAAGACGGAGGCTTCGCGCTGCCTGCAGTGCGCGGCAAAGCCCTGCATGCAGGGATGCCCCGTCGCGATCGACATACCGGGATTCCTGGCCAAGGCGTCCGAAGGCGACTTTGCGGGCGCCCTTGCGGTCATCCGCGAGACGTCGCTGCTGCCGGCGGTGTGCGGACGCGTCTGCCCGCAGGAGAAGCAGTGCCAGAAGTTCTGCACGATGGGCAAGCTCCTCAAGGACGTCGACAAGGCCGTCGCGATCGGACGCGTCGAGCGCTTCGTCGCAGACCTCGACAGGGAGAGCCCCGCCGGCACAGGGGCTTCCGCGGCCGGCCCGCGGGACATCCCGCGCACCGGCAGGAAGGTCGCGGTCATCGGCTCCGGCCCCGCGTCGATTACCTGCGCGGCCGACTGCGCCAAGGCCGGACACGACGTCACGGTGTTCGAGGCTTTCCACAAGTGCGGCGGCGTGCTGGTCTACGGCATTCCGGAGTTCCGCCTGCCCAAGGCAATCGTCCGGCACGAGATAGACGGGCTCAAGTCGCTCGGCGTCAAGTTCGAGACCAACTACGTCGTCGGCCGGACGCGCAAGCTGCGCGACTTACTCGAGAAGGACGGCTTCGACGCGGTGTTCGTCGGCACAGGCGCAGGGCTCCCGAAGTTCATGGGCATCGAAGGCGAGAACCTCGTCGGCGTGTTCAGCGCCAACGAGTACCTCACGCGCGCCAACCTTATGAAGGCGTACGACGAGGCCGGGCACGACACGCCCTTCTGGCACGGAAAGCGCGTCGCCGTCCTCGGCGGCGGAAACGTAGCCATGGACGCGAGCCGCATGGCACTGCGCCTCGGCGCGGAGAAGGTGTACCTCATCTACCGCCGCAGCGAGGCGGAGATGCCCGCGCGCAAGGAGGAGGTCCACCACGCGAAGGAGGAGGGCGTCGAGTTCCTCATGCTCCAGAACGCCAAGCGCGTGCTCGGCGACGACCAGGGGCGCGTCAACGGGCTGGAGTGCCTCAAGTACGAACTCGGCGAGCCGGACGCCTCCGGACGCCGCAGTCCCGTGGCGATCGCCGGTAGCGAATTCACGCTCGACGTGGACACCGTGGTCGTGGCTGTCGGCAACGCCTCCAATCCGCTGATCCCCACCACGACCGAAGGACTCGAGATCAACAAGCGCGGGAACATCGTCGTTGACCCCGAGACCAACATGACGTCGATCCCGGGCGTGTTCGCCGGCGGAGACATAGTCCTCGGCGCCGCGACTGTGATCCTGGCGATGGGCGAAGGCCGCCGCGCCGCAGCGGGAATCAACAAGTACCTCAGGGGCTGACCTGCCCGACCAGGCGGAGTATCCTCTCCCTCAGCAGGCACGTGACGCGGCGCGCCGCGGCGCGCGCCGTCTCCCATTCCAAGGCTCGCTCGCGCGTTGGCGCGTCCGCCATGAAGGAATACGTGACCGGACGGTCCCCCATCTGCCACGCCCACTGGTGCTTGCCGAGGATGCGGCGCGGCGTCTGCACTATCCCAAGCGCGACGAGCGGAGCCCCTGCCCTGAGCGCAACGTGCGCCGCCCCGCGCCTGAACTGTCCGAGCCCGCCTGCCGCCGGCGAGCGCGTGCCCTCCGGGAAAACCACGACGTTCCATCCGTCCGCAAGACGCTCCGCAGCCGCGTCCGGCAGGCGTTCGTCGTCGGGCAGGGTCGTGTGGCGGACTATCGCGGACATGAACGGATTCCCCTTTAGCGAATGCTTCGCCACGAACAGCGTCTTCGGGACTAGAGCCAGCACAAGCACAACGTCTATGAGAGAGGGATGGTTGGCGGCGATGACCGTCCCTCGCATCGGCGCGAGATTCCCGCGGTCGACGCGTATGAGCCGCGTAAGCCTGAAGAGCCACACGAGCGGAATCCAAGTCACGCGGACGGCCCGCTGGCAGGCCCCGGGGCTGCGCAGGACGAGCATGACCGGAGAAAGAAGGATCGCCCCCGCGCCAAAGAGCGCGAAAAGCGCCAGCGACGCGGCGGAACGCAGCGCGATGACGACGGGCCTCATTGCATGCGCCCGTTCCTTAGCGCGACCCAGCGCCCCGCGACGGCCTCGGCCTCTCCGGAGAGGAATGCTGCGTAGTCCGCGAAGGAAAGCGGAGAGCCGGACGGATCGCCTTCCGCAACCTCGACTACGCGTCCGCCGTCCTCCGCGAAAAACGCGGCCGCCCCGTATCCGCCGCCCGTCTCCTCCGCAAAGACGAAAAGCGCGGGAGGCGTCCCGCCGAGGCATTCGAGGAGGCCCGCCTCTATCGAAGACTCCTTCGCCGCGACTGCGGTGTATGGCGCGCGGTTGCCCGTGTGGACGCTCCAAAGCCCGGGCGCGGCGTTGTAGACGGACGAGCTGAAGCGGTGCGGCGAGACCGAGCCGTCCTCCTGGAAGTCGGCGACGATCCGGCGCGTGAGCGAGTCCTCTCCGTCGCCGGACGCAAACACGGAGCATCCGGCCCGCGACTTCTCCACCGCGTTCGCGAGGGCGAAGTATATCTTCTGGAGAGGGGAAAGCCTGCGCCGGACGAGCGGCGGCACGAACGAGACGTCCGGGGTCTCGCCCGGCCTGAGCACGGCCGCCGCCGTCAGATGCAGGATGCGCCTCATGTCCGCCTGAAGACCAGCGATGTGTTGACGCCGCCGAACGCGAAGTTGTTGCTCATCGCGTACTCGGCGGAGAAGGACCGCCCCTCTCCCGTTATGAAGTCGTTGTCGCCGCACGCGGGATCCGGGTTCGCGAGGTTGAGGTTCGGCGCGTACCATCCGGCGTCCATCATCGAGATCGTCATAAGGGCCTCTATCGCGCCGCACGCGCCGAGCGTGTGCCCGGTGTAGCTCTTTATCGTGCTGACGGGGACCTTGCGCGGGCCGAACACGGACTCCGTAGCGGAGCCTTCCGCCGCGTCGCCGAGCGAGGTCGCGGTGCCGTGCGCGTTGACGTAGCCGATGGCCTCCGGCGGCAGGCCCGCGTCTTCGAGCGCGAGCTTCATGGCGACGGCCATCGTCTCCGCGTTCGGCTGCGTGACGTGGCGCCCGTCCGTGTTCGTCCCGAAGCCGACGACTTCCGCGAATATCTTCGCTCCGCGCGCAAGCGCGCGCCCGCGCTCCTCGAGTACGAGGGTCCCTGCGCCGTCGCCGACCACGAGCCCGTCCCTCTCCGAGTCGAACGCGCGCGGCGTCGCCTTCGGCTCGTCGTTGCGGCGGGAGGTCGCGAAGAGCGTGTCGAACACCGCGACCTGCGTGACGCTGAACTCCTCCGCGCCGCCCGCGACCATGACGTCCTGGCGACCGCTCGCAATGGCCTCGTACGCCTCGCCTATCGCGAGCGAGCCGGAGGTGCATGCGGTCCCGGTCGGGAGGAGCCTCCCCGTGGTCCCGAAGTGCACGGAGAGGTTTACGGCCGTCGTCTGCGGCATCATCTTGATGTACGTGGAGCTCGTCACGTTCTTGACTTCGCGGCTCAGCATTATCGAGACGAAGTCCGCGCACGCCTCGACTCCGCCTGAGCACGACCCGTATGCGACGCCGAGCCGTCCGCCCTTCACGACGGGGTCGCCCTCGAGGCCGGCCTCGCGGAGCGCCTGCTCCGTCGCGTTCAGCGCCATGATGGAGACCGGGCTCATCGTGCGCACGACCTTGCGGGTGTACTCCGGCGGCTTCACGAACCGCGAAGGCGCCCAAAGGCAGGTCTGGAGCCCCTTGAAGCCCTTCAGCTCTTCCGACGGCTCTACGCAGTTCTCAAGCGTCTTCAGGCGGCCGAAAGCCGACGCCACGGAGTTCCCGAGCGCGCTTACGATCCCGCGTCCAGTTACCACGACCCGGCGCATCAGAACATCCCCCCGTTCACCTGTATGACCTGGCGCGTCACGTAGGCCGCGTCCTCCGACATGAGGAATCGCACGACCGCCGCGACCTCCTCTGGCCTCCCGAACCGGCGCATGGGTATGGCCTTCATCGCCTCCTCCGCGAAAATCCCCTCGATCATCTCCGTCTCGATGACCCCCGGCGCCACGCAGTTCACCGTGATCCCGCGGCGCGCGAGCTCCACCGCCAGCGCCTTCGCGGCGCCCACGATCCCGGCCTTCGCTGCGGAGTAGTTCGTCTGCCCGCGGTTGCCGACGACTCCGGAGACGGACGACATCGCGACGATGCGGCCCCTGACGTGCGCCTGCACCATCGGCAGGACCAGTGGCTTTAGGACGTTGTAGAATCCGTCGAGGTCCGTCCTCAGGACCCTGTCCCACTCGTCGTCCTCCATCGCGGGGAACGCGTTGTCCGCGGCTATCCCCGCGTTAAGGACGACGCCGTACGGCGCGCCGTTCGCGGCGAGCCAGCCCTCCAGCGCGGACTTCGCCGCGCCGCGGTCCGCGACGTCGAACTGCAGCACGTCGCCGGACGCGCCGAGCGCGCGGAGCTCCCCGGCGACGGCCTCGGCCGACTCGCGCGAACGGACGCAGTGGACAACGGGGTCGTATCCCGAGCGCGCCAGGTCCAGCGCTATCGCGCGGCCTATTCCCCGGCTTGAGCCCGTAACTATGACTTTCTTCACAGGAACTCCTCCAACTTCTCCGGCGTCAAGTCGCCGGACGGCTGAAACGCCGTCAGCTGCGCCTTGGCGACCTTCGCCCCGGACGCGTCGAAAACGGCGCAGTCGAACGAGCCGAACGACTCGTCGAAATACGTGCATGCGGCGCGGACGCGGTAGCGCTCCCCGCACGCGAAGCGCGGGACGACGACAGCCATGCGGCGCGAACCAAGCACGAAGCCGAGCCTCGGCGGCAGGCCCATCCTTCGG
>Ga0310786_10006246_pt1 | contig 15915 bp, 10 predicted proteins | sample AusTroGonzalo_MG_FD_203881 | JGI IMG/M metagenome (GOLD analysis project Ga0310786, IMG submission 203881) | Bovine rumen microbial communities from tropical cattle in Woodstock, Queensland, Australia - Gonzalo_03 (v2) (version 2) | ecosystem: Host-associated > Mammals > Digestive system >... | reverse complement strand
TAACAGGGAAAACATTAATCTTGATGATGTACCAATTAGTATTGCAGAGGGTAAGAGATTTGTAAATGAAAACTATGAATTAATAAATAAGTATTATAGAAGAAAAGAAGATGCAGTTACTTTAAAAGAGGATTCGACATTTGCTGTTGAAATAAAACATGCATACTTTAAGTACGACAAGAATGAAGATTATGTGCTAGAAGATTTTAATCTTGAAATTAAAAATAATGAAATATATACCATCATGGGTGGAAATGGATGCGGTAAGAGTACGACATTATCTTTGATTACAAAATTAATCAAAGCACAAAGTGGTAAGGTTTTACTTGAAGGGAAAGACATAAATAAATTAAAAGACAATGATATATACGGAAATATTTTAGGATATGTTCCGCAGGAACCAAGAAATCTATTTTCAAAGGATACTGTATTAGAGGAATTATTAGGAAAGCAAAAAGGACTTACCTATTCACAGGGATTATTTGAAAACCATGAAAAATTAATGGATGAGATAAAGTCAAGGAATGAAGACTTATATCATTACATTGTATTTTTCGGAATCGAGAATATTCTAGGTGTCAATCCATTTGATATTAGTGGTGGTGAGATGCAGAAGGTTGCAATGATTAAAGTTCTGTTGCTTAACTCACGCATTTTGATAATGGATGAACCAACAAAGGGACTTGATGCATATGCAAAGAAAAAGATGGCTGATTATTTGCTGAAGCTTAAGGAAAGTGGCAGGACGATAATAATAGTAAGCCATGACATAGAGTTTAGTGCAGGTGTAAGTGACAGGTTGGGCTTTTTATTTAATAAGAGAATAATCAGTAATGCTAACCCATCAGAATTTTTTACGGACAATCATTTTTATACTACGGTTACAAGAAGGATAGTTAGAGATAAGTTTGAGGATGTGATCTTAATTAGTGAGCTTTTTTCTGATGAAAGTGATTCTGATGAAGGGCAGGCTAACAAGAATGATAAGATTAACATAAAACAAGATAGGAATCAAAAAAGTAAGGGTCGTGATAATAAGAAGGAAAGTAAAGAGGTGGACTCAGCAAATATATTAAGAACATTGAAAAACTATGTTTTGATATTCGCATTTGCTTATATGATTATGCTTGGAATAAGTAAGACATATGCTGATCAAAGATACTTTCTTGTAAGTGTCCTTATACTTGTTTTATCAATGATAGGAGTAGCATTCTTTTTTGAAAGAAGAAAGATAAGTCAAAAGAGACTTGTTATAATTGCGGTATTAACGGCACTGGGTGTGGTTGGAAGAGTTTTGTTTTACATGATTCCGGCGTTTAAACCAGTAGGAGCAATAGCAATAATTGCCGGAGTGTCGCTTGATCCTTTTAGTGGATTCTTGTGTGGAAGCTTAATGGCATTTTTATCAAATGCATTCTTTGGTCAGGGATCGTGGACTGCTTTTCAGATGTTTTCATTTGGATTGGTAGGATTTTTATCTGGAATAGTTGGTTCTGTATTAAAGAAGGCTTTAAAGCAGGGAAACACTGTTTCTGGTAAGTTTATATGTAGTATGGCATTATATGGCTTTCTATCCATATTCTTAATATATGGATTTATAATGAACTTCTTTACCAGTCTTACTGCGGGTAAAGCCATAAAAGAGACGCTGATGATTAATATTATATCTGGAATTCCATTAGATATCATACATGGAGTTTCAACCGCCATCTTTATTCTGTTATTAGGAAAGCCTTTAATTAGAAGAATATATAGAATAAAGTATAAATATGAAATATAAATTGTATTGGGCAGTGCGTTTAGGAATAATCATAAGATGCACTGCCTTTTGTATGAAAAAATATATGTTTGGGCAGTGCGTTTAGGAATAATCATAAAATACACTGCCTTTTGTATGGATAAGTAGGTAATATTTACGGGTCATTTTTAGAAAATTTTAAAATGCACTGCTTATATATTATTTTTTTGAGTTACATAAAATGGTTAAAAATGAGTGTAAATTTATATGGGTACGATATATAGTGGTTGGAGGTGACTTCTGCATACTATATAAAGTAATAAAATTGTAAAAAAATTGTAAAAATTTTTCCGCTGGAAAAATATGGCACAAGTGAGAGGAAACCTTGAAAAATAAAGGAAAAAGGGCGTTTGTGCCAAGAATATATTTAAAATAGTTAAGAAAATAACGAGAAAAAAAGTAAAAAACCTATTTACTTTTATATATTTATAGCCTATAATAAGTAACTAGATGTAGTGTATATTTCATTTACATAACACAAAATATTGCGAATATAATAAAAATACAATAACCACCTATGTTTTGCCATAATCGGTGGTTATTAGTGTCATTAAATACAGGCATAATAAAGTAGATAGGAGGATTGTAATGAGTACGTACAAAGGGGCAAAGATTATCAAAAGAAATGGTGTTGAGGTTGAATTTGATCGTGAAAAAATCGAAAACGCCGTTGGTAAAGCTAATGCTGCCGTATCAATGCAGCTTCAGCTTAGTGATAATCAGGTAAAAGCGGTTGCGGATATTGTAGAAAAGGAAGTATATGAAAAGACACATGCATTAGGGGTAGAAGATATTCAGGAAATTGTTGAGCAGGGTATCATGGAAATGAGAGGATACGAAGTTGCTCAGAAGTACATAAGATACAGACAGAAAAGAGAACTTGCAAGAAAAGCCAACACAACAGATGAAGGAATTCTTGCTCTTATAGAAAGAGATAATGAAGAGGTAAAACAGGAAAATTCTAATAAGAATCCTATCATTAACTCTACACAGAGAGATTATATGGCAGGTGAAGTAAGTAAGGACCTTACAAAGAGAGTTTTACTTCCAGAAGAAATTATCGATGCACATGAAGAAGGATTGATTCATTTCCACGACTCAGATTATTTTGCACAGAAGGAACATAACTGTGATCTTATTAATCTTGAGGATATGCTTCAGAATGGAACAGTCATTAGTGAAACAATGATTGAAAAACCACATAGTTTTTACACAGCATGTAATGTAACAACTCAGATTGTTGCCCAGGTTGCAAGTAACCAGTATGGTGGACAGAGTTTTTCATTAGCTCATCTTGCTCCATTTGTTGACATAAGCAGAAAGAAAATCGCACAGCAGGTTTTAGAAGAAAGACAGGCTTGTGGTGATAGTATTGATGATGATAAGGTTTCATACATTGTTGAAAAGAGATTAAAAGATGAGATTACAAGAGGTATTCAGACTATTCAGTACCAGCTTATCACTCTTATGACATGTAATGGACAGGCACCATTTGTTACAATGCTTATGTACCTTGATGAAGTTGAGGATGGTCAGACAAGAGAAGACCTTGCAATGATTATCGAGGAAGTATTAAAACAGCGTATTCAGGGTGTTAAAAATGAAAAGGGTGTATGGATTACACCAGCATTCCCTAAACTTATTTACGTGCTTGATGAAGATAACGTACATAAAGATTCAAAGTATTTCAGACTTACAGAACTTGCTGCTAAATGTACAGCTAAGCGTATGGTTCCAGATTACATTTCAGCTAAGGTTATGAAGGAACTTAAAGGCGACATTTACACATGCATGGGTTGTAGATCATTCCTTACACCCGACAGATTTACAGACGCAGGTGTTGGTAATATAGCTAATGCAAGAAATTACGTAGAAGGTAAACATAGATATTATGGTAGATTCAACCAGGGTGTTGTAACAATCAACTTAGTTGATGTTGCATGTTCATCAAAGGGCGATATGGACAAATTCTGGGATATCTTAGATGAAAGATTAGAGCTCTGCCATAGAGCACTTAGACTTCGTCATGAAAGACTTTTAGGTACACCTTCAGATGTTGCTCCAATTCTTTGGCAGCATGGTGCACTTGCAAGACTTGAAAAAGGTGAAACAATTGATAAACTTTTATATCACGGATATTCAACTATTTCACTTGGTTATGCAGGTCTTTATGAAATGTGCAAATACATGACAGGTAAATCACATACTGATGAAGAAGCAAGACCATTTGCTCTTGAAGTAATGCAGAAGTTAAATGATTCATGTGCTAAATGGAAAGCAGAAGAAAACATTGATTATTCAGTATATGGTACACCACTTGAAAGTACAACTTATAAATTTGCAAAATGTCTCCAGAAGAGATTTGGTTTAATCCCAGGTGTAACAGATAAGAACTATATCACAAATAGTTATCATGTACATGTAACAGAGGAAATTGATGCATTCAAGAAACTTAAGTTTGAATCAGATTTCCAGAAGCTTTCACCAGGTGGAGCAATCAGTTACGTTGAAGTACCAAATCTTCAGCAGAACATTCCAGCAGTACTTTCGGTTATGGAATTTATCTATGATAACATCATGTATGCTGAACTTAATACAAAGAGTGATTATTGTGAAGTATGTGGATTTGATGGAGAAATTCAGATAGCTGAAGAAGAAGGAAGCAAGAAACTTATTTGGAAATGTCCAAACTGTGGAAATACAGATCAGAACAAGATGTCAGTTGCAAGAAGAACTTGCGGATACATCGGAACACAGTTCTGGAATCAGGGACGTACTCAGGAGATAAAGGACAGAGTTTTACACCTATAAAAAAATACACAAAAACCGGCCGTGAAGCGGTCGGTTTTTGGTTTTATGTTACCTTGTAAATATAGCAAATATATTATATAATAATAGGGATTGTGATATTTTATAAGAAACGTGTGAAAGATTAATAGAAAAGGAAAATGTATGAGTAATTTAAAGGTAAAAATTAGTAAGTTTATAACAGCGTTTTTAATCGTTTTGTCAATTGGTAATGTACCTGTGATGAATGATTTCGTAAAGTCTACAGACTACGTGTACGCTGCTTCAAAAGTAAAGAAGGGAACATATGAAGGTTTTATAGAAAGAGGTAAATTTCCAAAGTATGCTTTGGATTTCTATGACAGTCTCTACGAGAACTCTCTTGATGCAAGTGGATATCTGATTGATGAAAAGAATGCTGATAATTTTAAGGATGGATGTTATACACATGTGATAACATCAGAGTCAGGTTCGATTGATAAGGTAAGCAAGGCAGCAGTTGAATCAATTATTGAAAGAAAGGTTATATCAAGTAGTATTCCTGCTAACTGTTATCAGACTTACTTCGCATTTTATTTTGATCATCCTGAAGTGTTCTGGATTGAGCAGAGCCCAAGATTAAAATATGGATACACTGTGACTCCAAACAAAACAACAGGTAAGTATGATTATGTGATTACATATTTTCTTTTGATTAAAGATACAAATGAAACTACTAAATATGACATCAGGGATACAAAGAAATATAAAACAACAGCTGATATTATTAAGGCAATTAATAAGAGAGATGCTCTTGTTAAAAAGATTTGTAAAACTGTAAAGAAGAAGGATGCATATCAGACAGTATGCGCAATTAATAAGTATCTCGTTTCGCACAATGAATATAACAGACTTGTTCTTAATGAAATTGGTGGCGAATCAAAATATACACATCAGGCAATGTGTGCCTTAGAGGGTAACAAGGGAAAAAAGGGACCTATCTGCATGGCATACTCAGCTGCCTTTAAGATTTTATGTGATAATCTTAATATTCCATGTATTAATGTTTGTGGTGAGGCCACAACAGCAAATGGAGTAACAGGTGGACATCAGTGGAATAACGTAAAACTTGATGATGGAAAATGGTATGGCATTGATGTTACATGGAATGATACAGGTAAAGTTCTTGATGCATATCTCTGTGTTGGTAGCAAAACAAAAACAGCAGATGTTGAGTTTAGAAAATCACACAAAGTTTTAAACAAGGGTTATAAAACATTGACCGGATATAAGAATCAGCCGGAAATGTCAGAAACAAAATACAAACCTACTGTTATTAGAATTAAACTTAAGAAAAAAAGTTTAAAGTATAGTGGAAAGAAATTAAAACAGTCAATCGTGGTATATAAGAATAAAACAAAGATTGGCAAAAAATATTATTCTGTAACATATAAAAACAATAAGAAAAGTGGTCGCGCTGAGGTTATTGTAAAGTTTAAGAAAAAGTATAAGAAATATGGTTCAAGAAGAGCATATTTTAATATTGTTCCAAAGAATGGTGGAATAGTAAGCATTATGCCTTTTGAAAAATCAGCGTACATTAAACTTGCAGCAGATAATAATATTGATGGATATGAAATAAAATATTCTTTGAATAATTACTTTAATGTATCTAACAGTAATACCAAGTCTTTAAAGAAAAATAATAGAGAGGTATTAATTGAAGGCCTTAAATCAAATAAAACATATTACTTTAAGGTGAGAACTTACGTTCAAAAGAATGGAAAGAGATATTACAGTGAATACAGTAGTTTGCGTGGGGTTGTAATAAACTAATGTATGTTTGAGGAGGAAAAAGTATGTATTATGGGAATATTAAAGAATTTAGTGTTGAAAATGGTACAGGTGTAAGAGTTTCATTCTTTGTATCGGGTTGTAGGCATGGTTGCAAGAATTGCTTCAGTGAAAAAACATGGAGTTTTGAATATGGTCAGGTTTATGATAGAGCAGCAGAAGATAAAATAATGGATGCACTTAGACCGGACTACATGGAAGGACTTACAATTCTTGGCGGTGATCCTCTTGAACCTGAAAATCAACCAGAAGTATTGGGACTTATTAAGAGAGTTAGAAAAGAATTACCTGAAAAAAACATATGGCTTTTTACAGGATTTGTTTTTGAGGAATTAATAACAGATATTACTGTTAACCAAAAGATTGGTATTAGTAAGGAAGTCGATGTTCATAATACAGTTAACTTTTATGAACCACTCATTAAGGATGAAAAATCAAGAGCTAATACTGAATATGTAAGAGAGATTCTTGAAAACATAGATGTATTAATTGATGGTGAGTTTATCGAACCATTAAAGGATTTAAATCTTAAATTCAGAGGATCTTCAAATCAGAGAGTTATTGATGTTAAAAGCAGTCTGTTAAAAAATCAGGCTGTTACGATAGATGAGTTTATGAACTAATCGTAAAAGGAGATAATAAAATGAAAAGAGTTTTATTAAAATTAAGTGGCGAAGCACTTGCAGGTGATAAGAAGTTTGGATTTGATGAAGCTTCATGTGTTGCAGTTGCAAAGCAGGTTAAGGTTCTTGTTGACCAGGGAGTTGAAATCGGAATTGTTGTAGGTGGTGGAAACTTCTGGAGAGGAAGAACAAGTGAAAAGATTGATAGAACAAAAGCAGACGGAATTGGAATGCTTGCTACAGTTATGAATTGTATATATGTTTCAGAAATCTTTAGAACAGAAGGAATTAAGACAGATATATATACACCATTTATCTGTGGAACATTTACAAAGCAGTTCTCAAAGGATGCTGTAAATGAGGCATTTGCTGAGAGTAAGGTATGTTTCTTCGCAGGCGGTACAGGTCATCCATATTTCTCAACAGATATGTGCATGGCACTTCGTGCTATTGAAATTGAAGCAGATTGCATTTTAGGAGCTAAGATTGTTGATGGTGTTTATGATTCAGACCCTAACAAGAATCCAAATGCTAAGAAGTTTGCAACAATGAAGATGAGTGATATTGTTGATCAGCAGCTTGGTGTTATTGATCTTGCAGCATCAGTTTTATGTATGGAAAATAAAGTTCCAATGATTTTATTTGGACTTAATGAAGAAAATAGTATTATAAATGCAGCTACCGGAAAAACAACAGGTACTGTTATCACAGTTGATTAGGAGGATATTATGGATCAAAGACTTAATGTTTACGAAGAAAAAATGGAGAAAACACTTTCAAACTTACAGGAGGAATACTCAACAATCAGAGCTGGTAGAGCGAATCCTCATATCTTAGATAAGATTACTGTAGATTATTATGGAACACCAACAGTACTTCAGCAGGTTGGTAACATTACAGTTCCAGAAGCAAGAATGATTTGTATCGCACCTTGGGATGCAACACTTCTTAAGGAAATTGAAAAAGCAATTTTAGCATCAGATCTTGGTCTTACTCCAACAAATGATGGTAAGGTTATCAGACTTGTATTCCCTGAACTTACAGAAGAAAGACGTAAGGAATTAGTTAAGGATGTAAAGAAAAAAGGTGAGAATGCAAAGGTTGCTGTTAGAAATATTAGAAGAGATGCAAACGATGCATTTAAAAAGCAGAGTAAAGCTAATGAGATTTCAGAAGATGATCTTAGCGACATTGAAGATGATGTTCAGAAACTTACTGATAAATTTGTCAAGAAGATTGATGAAGTTATTGAAGAGAAATCAAAGGAAATTCTTACAGTTTAATTATATCTACCTAAAGGCGGTTTTAAATGTCAGAAGAATTAAATGTGCCAAAACATGTGGCAATTATATTAGATGGAAATGGCAGATGGGCTAAAAAAAGACATCTGCCTAGAAATATGGGTCATGCAGCAGGAGCCAAGACTGTTGAAAAGATATGTGAAGATGCGTGGGATTTAGGTATTAAATACTTAACTGTCTATGCCTTTTCGACAGAGAATTGGAACAGACCTGATGATGAAGTAAAAGCACTTATGAAGCTTTTAAGAAATTATCTTAAGAATTGTGAAAAACGAGCAAATGATAATGACATGAGAATCAGAGTTATCGGCGATAAGTCAAGACTTGATGAAGATATCAGAGTGACTATTGATAATCTTGAAGAAGTGACATCAAAGAATCAGGGACTTAATTTCACAATTGCCATTAACTATGGAAGTAGGGATGAAATCTTAAGAGCTGTTAAAAAAGTTGCTACTTCTGTAAAGGCAGGAGAGGTTGATGTTGAAGACATTGATGAGCAAATGATTTCTGAAAACCTTGATACAAGTGGAATGCCAGATCCTGACCTTATGATCAGAACGAGTGGAGAAGAAAGATTATCAAATTATTTATTATGGCAGTTTGCATATAGTGAATTTTATTTCACTGATTGCTTGTGGCCTGATTTTGATAAGAAAGAACTTATAAAAGCGATAGAAGTATATTCGTCTAGAAACAGACGCTTTGGAAAGGTATAAGGATATTTCTATGTCTGCAATTGGAAAACTATTTAGTAAATCCACTATGATAAGACTTTTTAGTGGAATTATACTTGTTTTAATTGCAATACTTACTGTTCATTTAGGCGGAGATGTTTTGTATGTGACAACACTTGTTGTTTCACTTATTGGATTGTTTGAGTTATACAGAGCATTTTCAATTGAAAAGAAAAAGATTGCATTTGCTGGATTACTATCAGCAGTATTGTATTATTTATTGATAAGGAATAATAGATTTGATGAATATACATTAATTCTTATTGTTCTATCTCTTATGACGGTTTGCATGGTATATGTATTTACTTATCCAAAGTATAAACCGAATGAAATAGCAATAGTAATATTTGGATTATTATATGTTCCAGTTATGCTTTCATACATCTATAAAGTTAGAATAGCAAATGGTGGAAGATACATCGTTTGGCTTATTTACCTTTGCTCATGGGGATGTGATACATTTGCTTACATTTTTGGAGTAATGTTTGGAAAGCATAAGATGGCACCAGTATTAAGTCCTAAAAAAACAGTTGAAGGCGCCATTGGTGGTGTGTTTGGAAGCTGTTTATGTGGCTTTTGTTATGCTTTGTTTGTTGGAGATAAGATTAGTACTTCAATGGACATAAGAATAATGTTTGTTGCAATATGTTTTTGTGGCTCTTTTGTTTCCATGGTTGGAGACTTGGCAGCATCTGCAATTAAGAGACACATGGACATAAAAGATTATGGAACTTTGATTCCAGGACATGGTGGAATACTGGATAGATTTGATAGTGTGATTTTTACAGCTCCATTGATTTGGATACTGGTAGAATTCATGAAATAGTTAGTTGCAATATGCTACTAACAAATAAATGAAAAATTACTGTATGGTGAAAATATGAGTATAAAAAAGAATATTGCAATTCTCGGAAGCACTGGTTCTATTGGAACACAGTGCTTAGAGATTGTTGATGATAATGAAGATTTAAATGTTGTTGCTCTCTCAGCGGGTAGTAACATTGAATTATTATATAAACAGGCATTAAAATATAAGCCTGAAATTGTTTGTATCTTTGCTGAAGATAAGAAAGATGCATTAAAGGAAAAATTGAAAGAAACCGGCATTAAGGTGGTAGCTGGAATGGATGGTCTGATGGAAGTTGCAACAGTTAAAAGTGCTGACATTGTACTTACATCAGTAGTAGGAATGATTGGAATCAAACCTACAATTGCAGCCATAAATGCCGGAAAAGATATAGCTCTCGCAAATAAGGAAACTTTAGTCTGTGCAGGGCATATTATTATGCCTCTGGCAAAGGAAAAGAATGTTAAGATTCTTCCTGTTGATAGTGAGCATAGTGCAATATTCCAATCATTGAATGGTGAGAATGAAAGGACAATAGATAAGATTTTACTTACAGCTTCAGGTGGACCTTTTAGAGGTTATACAAGGGAACAGATGCAAAATGTTAAACTTGAGGATGCACTTAATCATCCTAATTGGAGCATGGGTAAAAAAATTACCATTGATTCGTCTACAATGGTTAATAAAGGGCTTGAAGTCATGGAAGCTAAATGGCTTTTTGGCGTTGAGATAGATGATATTGAAGTTGTTATCCAGCCACAGAGTCTTATTCATTCAATGGTACAGTTCGTGGATGGAGCCATAATAGCGCAACTTGGAACGCCTGATATGAGACTTCCAATACAATATGCATTGTTTTATCCGGAAAGAAGATTCTTAAAGGGAGACAGAGTGGATTTCAAGACACTTAAATCCATTGAATTTGATACTCCGGATTTGGAAAACTTTAAGGGGTTAAAACTTGCGCTTGATGCAGGAAGAAAGGGTGGAAACATTCCAACTGCATTCAATGCAGCAAATGAACTTGCAGTAAAGTTATTCATAGAAGGGAAAATAAAGTATCTTGATATTGTTGATTTAATTGAATATGCAATGAATAACATAGACTTTATTGATAACCCTGATGTGGATGAAATTATTGAATGTGAAAATCGTGTATATGAAATGATTTATGAAAAAATTTAAAGAAAAGAATTAGGATTAAAGTGGAGTTTAATGCTAAGGTGAGGAGTAAAAATGCAAAACGGTATAAGCATACTTATAGCTATTTTAATTTTTAGTATTTTAGTCATATTCCATGAATTTGGACATTTTATTGTGGCTAAAAAATGTGGAATCAAGGTACTTGAATTTTCGGTAGGAATGGGTCCGAGAATTTTTTCAAAGAAAAAAGGAGAAACAGTATATAGTATAAAAGCACTGCCATTAGGTGGTTCGTGCATGATGTATGGTGAAGATGCAGATGAAGAAAAACTGGATGCTGAAAAAGACAGAGCATTTGGTAGCAAATCAGTTTGGGCAAGAATTGCTGTAGTTGCAGCAGGTCCTATTTTCAACTTTATTCTTGCATTAGCAGTTTCTGCAATTTGGGTTGTAGTTGTAGGTGTGGAAAAACCATATGTATGTAACTTATCAGAAGATTCTGCGGCATATGAGGCAGGAATCAGAGATGGGGATACTATTTTAAAATATGATGGTGCAAGGATTTTTACAACTGATGATATTTTCTTAAGAGAATATACAACGACAAGTAAGCCTTCAGATGATATCAAGGTTGTTTATAAAAGAAATGGAAAGAAACATAGTACAGTAATTACACCTAAAGAATCAAATAGAATTTTACTTGGAATAACATATTCTCCAAGTGATCTTCCAGCAACTGTATTAAAGCCACTTGACGAAGAAGGAGCATTTGCTAAGGCAGGTGGTAAAGAAGAAGATGTCATAACTGAAATTGATGGTGTTAAGATAGATAGCGGAAAGGATTTCGCTAATTATGTACAGACACATCCATTTGAGGAAAGAGACATTATAGTTAAGGTAAAGCGTGGTGACGAGGAAGTAGAACTTTCAGTTACTCCAAAATTAAGCAAGATATACGAGACTGGATTTAATGTAAATCAGGAAAGAGAAAGTGTTGGCGTATTAGGATGCGTTAAGTATAGTTATGCTTATTTTAGATATAACGTAAATTTAGTCGTACAAAGTCTTAAATTAATTTTTACAGGCGGAGTTAAGGCAGAGGAAGTTTCTGGACCAATAGGTATAGTTGGAGTTATTGGAGATACATATAAGCAGAGTGTTGCAGATGGTATAAAAGTTGTTTTATTAAATCTTGCAAGTCTCATGGCCATGCTCAGTGCAAACCTTGGTGTTATGAACCTTTTACCAATTCCTGCACTTGATGGTGGTCGATTAGTATTCTTATTCTTAGAGGCAATACGAAAGAAACCAATCGATAGGGAAAAAGAAGGATTTGTTCATCTTGTAGGATTTGCGTTACTTATGGTATTGATGGTATTTTTATTCTATAACGATATAGTAAAGATTGTAAGATAGAACTTAGTAGTTTTTTGATACTATGTGAGGTATGAAATGTATAGAGATAATACTAAAGAAATAAAAATTGGAAATAGAGTTATTGGTGGAGGAAATCCAATACTTATTCAGTCAATGACTAATACAAAAACAGAGGATGTTGAAGCAAGCGTTAGACAGATATTGGAACTTGAAAAAGCAGGTTGCGATATCATAAGACTTGCAGTTCCTACAATGGAAGCAGCAGAAGCTTTTTCAAAGATTAAGGAAAGAGTTAACATTCCAATGGTTGCAGACATTCATTTTGATTATAAGCTTGCAATTGCTGCAATCGATAATGGTGCGGATAAGATAAGAATTAATCCAGGAAACATTGGTGGACTTGATAAAATTAAGGCTGTTGTTGATAGGGCTTCAAAGGCAAACATTCCTATTAGAGTTGGTGTAAATAGTGGTTCTTTGGAAAAAGACATTCTTGATAAGTATGGAAAAGTTACACCTGAAGGTATTGTCGAAAGTGCATTGTTAAAGACAAAAATTATCGAGGATTTAGGATATGATAATCTTGTTTTAAGTATTAAATCTTCTGATGTGCCTATGTGTGTTAAGGCACATGAACTGATAGCTGATAAGACAAAATATCCTTTACATGTTGGTATAACTGAATCAGGAACATTAAATAGCGGAACAGTAAAATCATCAGTTGGACTTGGTATTATATTGAATGAGGGAATTGGTGATACCATTAGAGTTTCACTTACAGGTGATCCTGTTAATGAAGTTATTGTAGCAAAGGAAATTCTTAAGGATTTAGGACTTAGACAGGGTGGAATTACAGTTATATCATGTCCTACATGTGGAAGAACGAAAATTGATTTAATTGGTTTAGCCAACAAAGTCGAACAGGCTGTTGGTGAGTTTGATAATTTGAATATAAAAGTTGCTGTTATGGGATGTGTTGTAAATGGTCCCGGAGAAGCAAAGGAAGCTGACATAGGAATTGCCGGTGGTGATGGAAAGGGTGTTCTTATAAAGAAGGGCGAAATAGTAAAGACAATGGATGAAAGTGAATTACTTGGGGCATTACTTGATGAATTAAGAAACTGGCAAAAATAATCAGCGGATTGGAGCTGGATTATGAGTTTAAAAAATTTTTATGATGTATTTCCTAGTTTAGACATTAAAGATAAGTACAGGGATGTACTGAATGAAGTATATGTTGAAAAAGCTACGGTAAATAAGGCCAGAACTAAATATAAAATATATATTGTTGCTTATAGATTGATTGGCAGAAAAGCATTTGATGAGATAGAAGAAATCATAAAAAAGCAATACTTTCCTAATGTTAAAGCAGAGGTTGAAATAATAGATACTTTTGAATTATCAAGCCAGTATAATTTAGAGAATGTTTTTAACCTGTATAAAAAAAGCCTTGCATACATTTATGGAAAGAATGGAATAATGGATGAGTGGTTTTTTAATACACTTGATTTCAAAGTAAGTGATAATGAGATTACTGTGATTTGCAATGATTCAATATTTGCTGAAAGTAAGAGTAATGAAATTGATAGCTTAATAAAGAGTGTATTATTAACCAAGTTTAAAATTAGCGTAATAACAAAGTGGATATACACGGACAAAAAAGAAAAGAATAATGATAGTGAACTGATATACCAGAATCTTGTAAAAAGTGTTAATGAAAATTATGAAGAATATAAAAGAAACAAAAAGCAAGAGTCTGTTATTGAAGAGGAAAGTGAACAAACAGAAACAGATAAAACAAATAAATCATCTGGTGATGGTAAGTCTTCAGAAAATGATAAAGCAAAAGAAGCTGCATCTAATAAATCCAAGTATAAGGATGGAGAACGATACAGAAAGAAACTTCCAGATGATCCAAGTGTTATTTATGGTAAAAACTTTGAAGATAAGGGCGAAATGCTCATAGGTGAAATAGAGAGTGAAATTGGTGAAGTTACAGTAAGAGGACAAATTGTTAAATTTGATGAACGTGAAATCAGAGGAGACAAGAGTATTGTAACAATTACCATGACAGATTTTACAGATACTATATGTGTTAAAATCTTTATTAGAAATGAACAGCTTGATGATATTAGAGGAAAACTTGGTAAGGGAAGTTTTATCAAGGTTAAGGGCGTTTGCATATTGGATACATATGACAAGATGCTTGAGATTTCATCAGTTGTTGGAATTAAGTCAATTCCTGATTTTAGAGAAAAGAGAGTTGATAATAACTTAAAGAAAAGAGTTGAATTACACTGTCATACAAAGATGAGCGAAATGGATGGTGTAAGTGATACAGGTGCAATTGTTAAGCGTGCTTATTCCTGGGGACATAGAGCAATTGCAATTACAGATCATGGCGTTGTTCAGGCATTCCCAGATGCAAGACATGCTTATGATGACATTGTAAAAGGCTATAAGAAATCACATGACGATAGCACAGAAGGCTTGGATTTTAAGGTTATTTATGGTGTTGAGGCATATCTTGTTGACGATGAGAAGCAAATGGTTACAAACGACAAGGGGCAGAACCTTGAAGGAACATTTGTTGTGTTTGACATTGAAACAACAGGATTTTGTGCAAAAACAGATAAGATAATTGAAATTGGTGCAGTTAAAATTGTTGAGGGAGAGATAAAGGAAAGATTTTCAACTTTTGTTAATCCAAAGATTCCTATTCCATATAGAATTGAGTCATTAACAAGTATTAGTGATGAAATGGTTAAGGATGCAGACACAATAGATGTTGTTCTTCCTAAGTTCTTAGAGTTTTGTGGAGATGCAGTTTTAGTTGCTCATAATGCAGATTTTGATACTTCATTTATTTATGCAAAAGCAGAGGAACTTGGAATTGAGACCGACTTTACTTACATGGATACAGTAATAATGGCAAGGTTTTTGATTCCAGAATTATCAAGATTTAAACTTGATACAGTAGCCAAGAATTTGAAGATTCCACTTGGAAATCATCATAGAGCTGTGGATGATGCTGAATGTACTGCATTAATTTTCCAAAAACTCATTGGTAGATTACAGGATAGGAATATTAGCACATTAAAAGAAGCAAATGAAAAGAGTGCATCGGATGTTGAAGTGATTAAGAAAGCACCAACATATCATGCAATTATTCTTGTAAAGAACAATATTGGAAGAGTTAATTTATATAGATTGATTTCAAATTCACATATTGAATTCTTTAACAAGAGACCTAGAATTCCAAAGAGTGATTACTTAAAGTTAAGTGAAGGATTAATGATTGGAAGTGCCTGTGAAGCTGGTGAATTATATCAGGCAATTATTCATGAAAAACCTGAAACAGAAATAGCAAGACTTTGTAATTTCTATGATTACTACGAAATTCAACCTATCGGAAATAATGAATTCATGTTAAAGACAGGTAATCCTGAAATAGATGATAAGAAAAAAT
>Ga0310786_10006245_pt1 | contig 15916 bp, 13 predicted proteins | sample AusTroGonzalo_MG_FD_203881 | JGI IMG/M metagenome (GOLD analysis project Ga0310786, IMG submission 203881) | Bovine rumen microbial communities from tropical cattle in Woodstock, Queensland, Australia - Gonzalo_03 (v2) (version 2) | ecosystem: Host-associated > Mammals > Digestive system >... | reverse complement strand
CGTTCGCCATGATCGAAGCAGCCGAGCAGGCCGGACAGCTGAAGCCAGGCGCGCTCATCATTGAGCCGACCAGCGGCAACACCGGCATCGGACTCGCGTTCGTGGCGGCCGTGAAAGGCTACCACCTAATCCTGACCATGCCGGAGACCATGAGCATCGAGCGTCGCAAGCTCGCGCAGGCATACGGCGCGGAAATCGTCCTGACCGAAGGCGCGAAGGGTATGAAGGGCGCGATCGCGAAGGCGCTCGAACTCCGCGAGGCCAATCCCGGCTCGTTCATCCCGCAGCAGTTCGAGAATCCGGCGAACCCGGCGTACCACAAAGCGCACACGGGCCCGGAAATCTGGGCGGATGCCGACGGCAAGGTCGACGCATTCGTCGCAGGCGTGGGCACCGGCGGCACACTGACCGGCGTGGGCGAATATCTGCGCGAGAAGAATCCGAATGTGAAAATCTTCGCGGTCGAACCCGACACGAGCCCGGTCCTCGCGGGTGGCGCGCCCGGTCCACACAAGATCCAGGGCATCGGCGCTGGCTTCGTTCCGAAAGTTCTGAATACCGGCCTCATCACTGAAGTGATCGGCGTTTCAGCAGAGAACGCGGGCAAGACCGCCCGTGCAGCCGCCGCGCAGGAAGGCCTGCTGGTCGGCATCAGCTCCGGCGCTGCGCTCTGGGCCGCGCTCGAACTCGCAAAACGCCCCGAATTCGCCGGAAAACGCATCGTGGCGCTCCTGCCGGACACCGGCGAACGTTACCTCTCCACCTGGCTCTTCAGCGAGTAAACGCAACCTATGTCCCGCAATGAGCGGGAAACGACCGGGAAATGATCCATTCAGCCCGCGGCCCATCCGGCCGCGGGTTTTGTTTCTGCCGTCATGCCTTGCCCTTCCCCGCAAAAACAGCGCGGCATCCGCTCTCCGGGGAAGATCAGTCCTTGATCTTCTCGATGCCCTTGACAGAAACGATGAGGATCACCAGGACCGCGAGAGCGGCGGCGGCCATCAGGATTTTGTAGATGACGCCCCAGTTGCGCGAAACGCCCGCGGGAGTTCGGAACACAGTGTTAGCCCACTGCGGTGAGAGCGTGCAGTCGGGCTTGAATTCTTCCGCGAGCTCAAGTCGTCCGCCGGTCTGGGACGGCCGCATCATGTCCGCGAAGGGGTTCTCCAGTTCGGGCAGACCCGACGCGCCGTAGTACACGCGGTAGGCGGAGAAGAGACTCCCGCCGGATTGTTCGACGACATCCGGGTCGGGAAGCGGGATCTGGGAAAGGAACCGGACTTGATGAACGGGCCCGTTGGCCGTTAGCTTCAGGTCCTTCAGCTCGCCGTTTTCGCCGTTATCGAGCTCAAGCGTCCAGGTCTTCGAGCGCCTGTCCTGCACCTTGATGATGCGCTCGGATTCCGAGGTGCGGTAAACGCCGGATTCCAGCCAGCGAACGGAGCCGTACTGGATGAGCGACCCGGAGGCATCGTACAGGCGGTACGGACGGGAGAAGAACGCGTCCGCGCTCCGGATCTTGAGTTCGCCCAGCGGAGCGAAACCGGTGGAGAACTTCACGACAGTGGTCTTGCCGCGGAGTTCCTGACTCAAGATGGCGACCGGCGTTTCGGTCCTGACCTTGTCAAGCTCATAGTTCCGACCGATGCAGGTCAGGGAGATTCCGGTAATCTTCGGCTCTTCCCGAATCTTGAACTGTTCGACGATGTTCGTGTCGCCCTGAACCACGCGGGAAAGCGGCGAATCCCTGGTCTCGGTGTAATTCTCGATAACGACGACGAAAGCATGGTCCTTGACCGGTTCGGGGAACGCGATGTAGTCGTTTCTGAGGTCGATGCGGCTGGAATAATCCAGGAACGCCCCTTCGGCGACGAGCTTGTTTCCGTCGGCGGTGAAAACTCTGACCTTCTTGTCGAAATCCTTGGCGGGCGTGAAGATCGTGATCCCGGCAACGGTATCTTCGCTCCTGTTCGAGGCGGATATCGTAATCCGCACCGAACCGTCGGACTGTGTCTCGAATCGTTCGATCGACGCCCCGACGTTGCGCCGGACCGGCCTGGCGGAATCGACGGACATCGCCCAGCTGCAGAGGAACGGACAGGACGTCCCATCCGGTGCGTAAATGCGGAGACTGTTCATGTCCTCAAGATTCTGATACATCTCCGGGTCGATGTTGAAAACGGAAATGGATTCCGGGGGCTTCTGCAGGAACTCGATGTCCTTGTAGAACGGGAAATCCGCCGGTTCCACGGCAGAGAGGGCCGCGAGCAGGAAAAATGCTCCGGCCGTGCAGAGTTTTTTCAGGTCAGGAACGAGGTTCATCGGAACTGTCTCCTTTCTGTTCGAAACGGGCATAGAGCCAGGCGCCTGCGACGAGCGCGGCACCCGTGACCATGCACCCGGCGATGCGGTACAGCGCGGGCGTCCCGGCCAGGTCGAGGAAGAATATCTTCAGGACCGTGACCGCAAACAGCACGAGCGCGGGAATTCGGACCGCCTTCTTCCTGCGGAGGATGCCGAATGCAAGAAGGATGAGCGCGTAGAATCCCCACAGCAGAGACACGGCGATGCGTGCGGCGCCGGGCGAAGAACCATAGTATCGCACAAGAGACCGGAGTTCGTCCGTGCTGTAAATAAACCAGAAAACGATCGCGCTGACGATGAAGAAAATGCTGGTGGAGTGCGCGCTGTTTGCCGTACGGTTCGTTGTGCCCGCCTCGAACCCGAGCCGTCCGAAGAACACGCCCGCCAGCGCGAGTGCGACGGCGGACCAGATGCTCGGGAAGAAGCGCCACATCGCATCCTGGACGGAAGTGCCTCGATAATTTCCCCAGCTGACTATCAGGGTACTGCAGAAAACGAATGCTAACAGAAGGTAGATGATGAGGAGCACCGTGGCGGCATTGATGATGCCGTTGGTGTTTTCCCGGAAGAGCCGCGGGACCAGCGAGAGGAGCAGCAGGTACAGCGCGCCCGTCGCCACGACTCCCCAGATTTCCAGCTGCTTCCAGAAAGTGAACTCCCCGGCGATCAGGATGAAGCTTACGACAAACGCAGCCCAGAACATGATCTTCGAGGAACGCGGATATTTCGGGACCGCAGCCTCGCCGACGGTGGATGCGCCTGCAAAGCCGAGTTCGGCCGCATACTGTTTCAGCATGAAGAAGCCGCCCGCGAGCGCCGCCGTGTAGGAGCCGAAATTCATCATGCGCGTCCAGAACCCCTGCATGTGCCGGACATACCCGTGCGCCAGATCGAATCCGAGCAGCCGGACAGCGGCGATCATGTAAACGATGTAGCTCAAGCGGGCGAGGATGACGGATTTGCTCCGGCACGCGATATACAGCATGGCGGCAGCCTGCGCCGACCACGCCACGGCCAGATGGTCCTGCTTCAGCAGCAGCGGGAACGTCAGCGCGATCAGGCCGCAGCCGAACACCAGCAGAGTCAGCAGCAGATTGCGGTCCTCCAGCTCCATCTTCCGCAGGAGCAGGATCTGGAACAGATACACCACCGCACCGGAGAACGTCACGATGGCGGCGTATTCCCGCCCGTAAATCGCGATGGTCGGCGGAAGCGTCACGGACATGAAGACGATGCCGTTCAGCGCGGCGAATCCGAGTTCCAGCAGCGACACTTTCCGCCGCGAGAAGAGGTTGAACGCGACTGTCTGAATGCAGAACGCCAGGAAGAACAGCGCCCCGGCGAAAACGGCGAAGAAGAAGGCGCGGTTGACCCCGGCCCCGATCGCCGCCCACTGCGACGATGCCGTCAGGGGTTCCACGTATGTATGGGGACCCATACTGCGCGGGAACGGCTTCGAGGCGATGTAGATCCCCCAGGTGAACAGGAACGTCAGGATGTTCACAGCCGGCCACGAACGGCGGCGGGCGACCACGAGCGACCCCAGAACCAGAACACCCATGTAGCTGAACAGCGCGACAAGATTCCGGGAACCGGTGTCCATCAGGACCGGAGCCAGGAAGCCGCCGCAGACCGCCAGCATCGCCAGGAACATGGAGTCGAACCGCAGGGCAAGCGCGGCGCCCGCGGCGGTCAGCACGACCATTCCGGCCAGCCCGACCCATGCCTCGAGCAAATGGTAGATGGACACGCTGGCAAACACGCACAGGTAAAGTCCGGCGAACCCCGCGCCCGTGAGCGCCGTCCCGAAGATGCGGTATTTCGTCCCTTTCAGGAGCTTGCAGCCGATCCCGACGATCACGAGAGCAAACAACACCGCCACGGACAGACGGAGCTCGGGCGGCAGCAGGTTGCGTTCGTGCGAATACTTGATGAAGTACGTCAGACCGAGCACAAGCAGGACGACCGCAGCGCGGAGCATCCATGTGGTCGCGACAGCGTATTCCTTCGTCATGCCGCCCGGACGGTATTCCTCGCCGACGGTGATCCACTGCCACATCTTCGAGAGCGTTTCCGCCGTACGGGCTTCGATGGACGAACGCACCTTCTCTTTCGAGGCGGACAGATTTTCCAGCATGGATGCGGGCGGGGTCCGCAGATGATCCCCGGGCTGCTGAGCGGACGGGGCGGGCCGAGGGGCGACTTGAGGCACAACTTGAGAAGCGGGAGTCGCGATCTGTTCCGGGGGTTTCCGCTCCGTCGCAAACGCCGCGGACCGGTCGGGTTCCCGCTTCGATTCCGAGACGTTGACGGCGGATCTCGGTTCAGGCTGCGCAACGGATTCCGTTCCGGACTCCTTTTTCAGCAGAAACTCCGGCACGGACTTTGCCCCGGCCGGCGTCTGGATCGTGACCCCCGGCGGTTCGGGCCTGGACTGAGGCTGAACCGGAGCGGCTGTCTGAACCGGAGCGGCGGTCTGAACCGGAGTGGCGGCCTGAGGCGGAACAGTCGTTTGCGAAGGCGCTTTACCGGAATCCAATGCCGCGTTCTTCCTGAATTGTTCCGCAAAGGAGCGCTGCTCCAGCTGCTTTTTCAGCTCCTTGATCTGCCAGGACAACTCCTTGATCTGCGTAATGCACTGGACGAGCATGAAAAAGATGACGACCAATCCCATAAATACGAATATCAGCATGGGCTCTCCTTGTTCGCTTTTGCCTTGAACAGAGATTGTTTTCCACAGCGCCCGAACGTTCCCGCTTCCGGGAAAACAACGTTTGACATGGGCTTTTCTTTCCATCAATATACATGGCATTGTGATTATTGCAAGGGCTCTCTCCCGGAATCTCATAAAAAAGCGAGTATTCTTAGGATCCATGGCTTTCCCCCGGTCTAACGTGCGGAACAGAAAGCACAAAAGACTCCCGATATGATCGAGATTTGTCCTGACAGGTCTTTCTCGGCCCGAAATGCGAAAGGAAGCACCGGAAATCGAGCTCAAAACGCCCTTTTTTCGAAAAATCTACTGTTTTGATGGGTTTTTCCCTTGACAAAAGCCAAAAATGGGTGTATAGTAATTGCATGAGGTGAACAAGTTTCACCCCTTTTTCTTTCGGTGTTTGATACTTTATTGTTTTAGTAATGTATTAAATTATCGCAATGTTCCAACCACGCCGGGGCGTTTGCGGTCAGCAGATGGCCGCCGGAACCTAACCGGCACAACCTACAGGTGAAAGCGACACTACCATGAAAAGCCATTGTACGAGTTTGCGCCTCATGGCCCGCCGCAGGTCTTCCCGGGACCTTTGACCGGAAACGGTCCGCCGCCGATAATGCCACACAAGCAGATTTGCGACTGCGAACAGGTTTCATCCTTGTAGGCATCGGGCTTCAGGCGCAGCAAACCCCTCCCTCCAAACATTCCCCTTACCCCCAAACCGACAAAGGAAATCCCCATGACCAACTACAAACATCTGATTACGCTCCTGCTTGGCGCGCATATCGCGGGCGCTTCCCTGCTGTCCGCACAGGAACCTGCGAAGGACGTCCGCACCATCAAGCTGCTTCAGGACGACGCGCAGATCCGCTACGCCAGCAAGCTCTACGAGCTGAAATACACGAAGCCGACCGACATCCGCCCGTTCATCCTCGCCGCGGTCAAGCGCTACAGCGACCGTTCGCAGGTCGAACGCGTGAACAACTACGATACGAACAAAAAATACCTCCTCGTTTCGACGGGCGAAGACTTCCTTCCCTACGTCGACGAACTGATCGCCGGGCTTGACAAGCCGGGCAAGGAAGACGCCAACGGATCCATCATCGAAGGCACGGGCATCACGCGGATCACGTACACCCCGAACTACCGCGCCGCAGCCGATATCGTCCGCATCATCAACGAGGGACTGAAGACTCCCGAAGGAATGATGTATCTAAACGAGGATACGAACACCATTTACTGGAAAGACGACAAAGGTGCGGCACTGGCGGCACTCTCATGGGTCAAGTACCTGGATCGTCCTCTCCCGCAGGTGGAGCTCCACCTCAAATACTACGAAATCCGCGAAAGCAAACTTCGCGACATCGGGGTTGACTACCTGGCCTGGAAGAACGGCCCCGGCCTCGACATCTTCAGCTCCGGTTTCGACACCGGCAAGATCTTCTCCACCGAAGCCGTCTTCGACATGATCGGCGGTGTGTCCCAGCTAGTCGACCTCACGAAGGACTTCTCCTCGACCTGGGGCTACGGCGGATTCTTCACCGCGCCGAAGTTCGACCTGAGCTTCATCCGTCTGCTCCAGCAGTCCGGCAACGCCAAGTTGGCCGCGCAGGCGGACCTGACGTTCATCAATACCCCGGTCTACGACAGACCGGAACTGAACGCGCATCTGCCCAAGGTCTACACAGCCCAGCTCACGCCCGGCTACGAGAACTTCACAAAGGATGATGACGACCGCACCAGCGTGGTCACGGGCGGCGACAGCAGCCTCACGCTCTCCGTCATCAACCCGGTCATCTGCTTCGGCGCCTCCGAGGATGAGATCGAGTCGAAGGGCGAGATCCCGTCCACGCAGGAATTCTACGAGAAGAACAACGGCGGCGTGGTGTTCGCATACAAGCTCGAGTCGAAGAGCGTCACGGAACGCAGCAACCGCGGCGACGAGCTCGGCGACTCCTCCACCGTCGGCGGCGAACTCACACTCGGGTTCAAGACCGAAAAGCTCCTCGCCTCCTACATTAAGGAAAACGATGTGGAACAGACCATCGGCATCCCGTTCCTGGTGAAGATCCCCGTGCTGAAATACCTCTTCGGCACCACCACCAGCATCAAGGAAAAGACCTATATCGTCGTGACCGCCGAAGCATCGCTCGTCCACCCGGACGGCCACCCCGCTCCCGTTGAATCCGCCCCCGCCCCCGTGCCGGACCCCACAGAGGAAGCCGAAGCGGAAGCCAAAGCCGACAACATCAGCCTCTGAGCAGAAAGGAACGTGAATCATGAACATCTTTCTGAAATCCCTCCTCGCAGCCGCGATTTCCGCCACCGCGCTCTCCATATCCGCCCAGGATCAGACCATTGACGTCATCCCGCACGGCATCCCCGGCGGCACGAACGTCGGCAACAACAACCCGACCGAAGGCTACGGCAGCAGCACGGTCCAGACGCAGATCCGCGTGGACGTTAAGGACGGCGAAGAAGCCATTCACTTCGTGCGCGGCAACACCGACCCGTTCGTCATCACGAAGCTGTATGAGCTCAAGAACGCCAGCCCGTATGCGATCCGCGGCTATCTGCTGAACGTGGTGAAGGGCGTGCAGATCAATCAGAGCCCGGTCCAGGTCGACGCCGTCAAGTTCAACGACGGTCGCGGCGTGGTACTGGTCTCCGCCGAAGATTACCGTTTCGAAAACAACGGCAAGGGCGACAGCATCGACGAGATCATCGCGGAGCTGGACCAGCCCGGCATGCTCTACACCAGCGGCAAGGCCAGATTCATCTACTTCCCGAAGGTGAACGCCGCGGCCAACCTCCGCGAAATGGTGAAGAACGTCGGCGCATCCGGCAACGACGTCGAGTTCACGCACGGCGTGGACAATCTGATCGTCGACGGCGGCCTGAACGCGCTGTTCGTGGCGGCTCCTTTCTGGAGTTGGAACGCCATCAAGGAACAGCTCGAACAGTACGACAAGCCGATGCCCGAAATCCGCCTGGCCTATGAGCTCTTCGAGATCAGCACCGAGAACGACGACAAGCTCGGCGTCGACTTCCAGAGCTGGAAGAACAACGACGGCCTGGACTTCTTCTCCGCCGGCGGCCGCTACCGCAACAACTGGGCGACCACCTTCGCGGGCGGCATCAACGGCTCCCACAGCAGCCGCACCGACTTCTTCAACTTCAATCCGAAGTGGAACACCAAATACTTCGATTTCCTGACCTCCACCGGCCGCGCGAAAATCGTCACGCAGGGCGTCATCACTGCGAAGAACCGCCGCAAATCGGAGATCTCGGTCGGGTCCGGCCTGTTCTACGAGGAAGAGGAGCCCATCGAAGACACCTCCATCAACAGCGGCATCGTGATCGACGGCAAGCCGAAACTGCCCGTGGAAGCCGACCTCCCGCTCGAACACGGCAACCGCCAGAACACGAAGGCTTCCGAAGGCTTCAAGTTCAATCTGGAAGTCACCCCAATCGTGACTGGCAAGGCCTCCATTCTCCCCGTGAAGGTCTCCGGCGTGAGCCTCCTCGGCTGGAACAGCGACGGCACCCCGCGCCTCAGCGAGTCCAAATTCGAGACGGAAGTCCACCTCGGTTATGAGGCCCGCGACTTCGTGATCGGCGGCATCAAGCGCAAGCAGATCGTCCGCAGCGTGTCCGGCATTCCGATCCTGAAGGACATCCCGATCCTCGGTTGGGCGTTCTCTACCGAATCCGAATCCGCCCGCGAAACCGAACTCGTGCTCCGCGTTCACGCCGAACTCGCCACCCCGTTCGACAACATCACCGCCGAACTCAAGGACGAGCTCAAGGCCCTTGACGACGGACTGACGCACGGCATCGAGCACCCGATCACCAACCTCGGATTCGAGCAGTTCGGCCTCGACTCCGGCACGATCGAATAATCCCGCGAACCCCAAGATCATTTGCCGCGGATGATACCCGCATCCGCGGCTTTTCTTAAAACTAAATCGCTACCATATAAGGAGACATTGACTATGGACATCAAACATATCTTCCTTCCCCTGCTTGCCGCCGGAATCCTGTCGGCAACGTTCCTCGCCGGCTGCGGTAAGGAAAACGCCGCACCCAAGGACAAGGTCCGCGTCGGCTACCTCGCCGAACCCGCACACGGTCTGCACTTCATCGCCAAGGACCTGGGCTACTTCGACGAGGAAGGACTCGACGTCGAGCTCTTCCAGTTCAACACGACCGCCGAGGGATGCTCTGCGGTCCAGGCACAGAAACTGGACGTCGGAACGTTCGGGACCGCGGCTCCGCTGCTCTTCATCGCCCGCGGGGTCGACTTCACGATCTTCGGCGGCATGATGATCGGCGGTCAGGCCATCATCGTGAAGCCGGAAAACCTCGACAAGTTCAAGGACCTGAGCAACTTCAAGGGCAAGAAGGTCGGCCTCGGCAAGCTCTCCACAGGCGACGTCATCTTCCGCGGCGCGCTGAAGAAGGCGGGGATCGACCCGAACAAGGACCTGGAGATCATCGAATTCGGCGGCCAGAGCGCCGTCGTCGAGGCCGTCAACAAGGGCGCGGTCGACGCCGGCATCGTGTTCAGTCCGCATTTCTCCCTCGCGAAAAAGAACTTCGGGCTTGAAGTCTCGAACTACATCGCCGACTTCCAGCCGGACTACACCTGCTGCCGCCTGATCGCCAACACGCCCGACCTCCAGAAGAAACGCGACATCTACCGCCGCTACCTCATCGGCGAGATCCGCGCCTACAAGTTCTACCGCGAGAACGAGGAGGAGACCATCAAAATCTTCGTGAAAGCGTTCAAGCTGGACCCGGAACTGCTGAAGGCCGATACCTACACGAACAAGACGTTCACGTCCAATCCCGACCCGCTGAAGAAGGGCACAATCGACTTCTGGGAAACCATGAAGGAAATCGACTATCTCCCGGAAAACGAGGTCCACATCGATGACCATATCGACCCCACGATCTACCGGGAAGCCCTCGACGAAGTCCTGAAGCGCTACCCCGACGACCCCATCTACAAAGAAATGGACGCCTTCTTCAAGGCGAACAACTGAGAGACGTATTTTCAGCCTCAAAACCTTACCAAGCAATTCTCCTGAAGGTAGAAACTTGAAGATTCTGCTCATCATCGAATTCATCGGCCTGACTGCCGCGGCGGTGTGGAAACACGACTGGTTCGCAACCGCCGCGGGCATCCTGATCCCGGCCGCTGCCCTGGTCCGCGTCCTGCTCGTTTGGGACAAGGACCGCCGTACCGCGGCCGTGGACGTGGCCGCGGTGCTGGAGGGATTCCTGCTGGCGTGGCAGCTGGTCACGTCCAACCGGCCGGTGCTCGACCCGGTGTACTTCCCCGCTCCGGACACCGTTCTCCGTCAGTTCTTCAGTGAACTGAAGGATATGGTTCACGGCATGTTTTCCTCGCTCTACCTGCTGGGGTCCGCGTATCTGCTCTCGCTGGGCACCGCGATTCCGGGCGGTCTGGTAGTCGGGAGTTCCCAGCGTCTCCGCAACGCGGTGGAACCGTTCAGCAAAGTCCTGAGCGTCATCCCGCCGATCGTGTACATCCCGTACGCCATCCGGCTGCTGCCGAGCTTCAGCGCCGCCTCGATCTTCGTGATCTGGTCCGGTGCGTTCTGGCCGATTTTCGCGAACACCGTCGCCGGCGTCGTGAACATCCCGGAAACGCTGCTCGACTCCGCCCGCATGCTCCACCTCGGCAAACGTACTTTCATCTTCAGGATCCTGCTTCCCGGAGCCATGCCGTCCATCCTGACGGGGGCATCCCTGAGCCTGGTCTTCAGTTTCCTGCTGCTGACCGCCGCCGAACTGATCGGTGCAACGGAAGGGCTCGGGTGGTACGTGAAGGACCGCGCCGATTTCGGCGATTATGCCAGAGTCATCGTCGGCATCATCTTCATCGGGCTTGTGATCACGGCGATCTCCGCCGGGTTCAAGCGGATCGAAAAGCGCATCCTGCGCTACAAGGAGACCGCGCAATGATCCAATGCAGTGACATTTCTATCGCGTTTCAGGGGAAAGTCGTCCTCGACAGGATCGGGCTTTCCATCCCGGACGGCGCGTTCCTCTGCCTGCTCGGGCAATCCGGCTGCGGGAAATCCACATTCCTGCGCCTGCTGGCGGGCCTGCTGAAGGCGGACTGCGGGAGCATTACGATCGACGGCAAGCCGGTCGACGGCCCGGAAAAGGCCTGCTCCGTTGTCTTTCAGGACTACTCGCTTTTCCCGTGGATGACGACCGGCGACAACCTCATGCTGGCGCTTCGGGCCTCGTGCCCGGACAAAGGCAAGGCGGAACTCCGCAACCTCGCGGAGTCCTACCTCGAACTCGTCGGCCTTGGCGGGGCGTTCAACCAGTACCCGACAGCGCTCTCCGGCGGCATGCGCCAGCGTGCCGCCATCGCACGCGCCATCTCCGTCCCATGCCGCGTTCTCCTGATGGATGAACCGTTCGGCGCACTCGACCCGGTGAACCGCGCCATGCTTCAGGACCTCGTGCGGACCCTGCACGCGGATTCCGGCGGACAACGGACGGTGGTCTTCGTGACGCACGATGTGGACGAGGCTCTGTACCTCGGCACGCAGATCGCTGTCTTCGGCAGTTCGCCCGGCCGCCTGCTCGCATTGGAGGACAATACCGCCTCCCGCAAGCTCTCCCGAGAAAAACTCTTCGAACAGGAGTCCGTCATTTCTCTTCAGAAAAAGATCATGGAGATCTACCGTTCCGACATGAACGAGAAACTGAACCGGAGACAAACATTTCTTTCCGGAAACGGCATCTGACGCTTCCCTCCGGCCCGAAACAAGAAAACTGTACCAATCAGGAGACCACGACCATGGCCAAGAAACAAAACTGCAACCTCAGCTGTTCCGAATGCTCCGTCCGGAACTGCTACCGCAAGGACAAGACTTTCCCCTCGTTCTGCCTCACCGAACAGTATCCGGACGCGCTCGAACGCACCCGCAAGTTTTACGCCTCCAAAACGACAGACGGCAAGCTCGCACGCGCAGCAGCCGAGATCGAGGGCGAATACTATGGCCGCCTGACCCGCCTCGAGGAGACCATCCGATTCGCGAAAAAGCTCGGCGTAAAAAAGCTCGGCATCGCCAGCTGCATCGGCCTGCTCGACGAAGCATCGCTCTACGCGAAGATCGTCCGTACCGCCGGAATCGAAACCAAGACCGTCATCTGCAAAGTCGGCTCCGTCGACAAGACCCAGCTCGGCATCCCCGACGGCCTGAAAGTCTGCCCCGGCTGCAACGAAGCCTGCTGCAATCCCGCACTCCAGGCGCAAATCCTCAACGAATGGGGCTCCCAGCTGAATGTGCTCGTCGGCCTCTGCGTGGGGCACGATGCCATTTTCACGCGCCACAGCAAGGCCCCGGCGACCACGTTCATCGTGAAGGACCGCGTGCTCGGCCACAACCCCGCCGCCGCGCTCTACACCGCCAAGTTCTACTACAAGCGCATCCTCGACGAAAAGACGTTCCCGGAACCGCGCAGGGAAGCCGTCGAGGCGGAACTTGCCGCAGCGAAGCCCGCAAAGGCGAAAAGCGCTTCCGCCGCACGTTCGACCCGCAGGAAATGATCCTTCGGAGAGATTCTCTTCTACAGACAAGTTCGGGCGGAAGAACGTCTCAGGCGTTGTTCCGCCTCAATTCTTTTCAGACGAAAATCCTTTCCCGGGGACTCTTGCTCCCCATTCGGCAACAGGAATCCCTTTGACATTTGACATTTTCGGGATATATTTGATATGACCATCAACAGAAAGGCACCGCAAATGGACTCGGTACAGCTCGACGGAAACACTCTTGACGCAATCACCTTCTCCACGCAGAACACAAAGATCCTGGTGATCCGTGCGGCACGCGGTCTGCTCGGCTGCGGCTACATCTCGACGGAGACCGCCGCGAAAGTCGGGGATGCCCTCGCCGTCGTCTCCGGCGTAGCCGATTACGAAGACATGCTTCTGGCCACCGTGAAAGCGGTTTCTCCCGCAGCGGAAGCGCTCGGCGTCCGCCCCGGCATGACCGGACGCGATGCCCTGCTGAAAATGCTGTGAGAAAACAACCCCATTCCGCCATCTCGCCATTCGACAATCCGCCATGGAATGATGGAAAATAATAGCATTTCATCCGTTTGAAAACAGGAAAGACCAGGCTATATTACATGGGATCGACGGATTGATATTCAAAACGCGGGAACGGGAACAGCAAATGAAGATACAACTTGAGAACGGTGATATCGAAAAAGTCCTGAAGGCATTCTGCCCCGCAGTGAAATACACCGACGGGCAAATTCAGTTCAAAGCAAGCGGCAAAAACATCACGATCGGGAATCCGGACCTCGGACTGAAAAGCCATATCGCGTACGACGGGATTTCCGGCGACCTGGACCTGAAGCTGGACGAGAACGGGATCCGCGCCGATCTCAAGCTCAAATAAAGAAACCTCCCATGATCTCTCTTGAATTTGATCCCGGCGACATCGACAGCATTGTTCAGACTGCACGGTCGATCACAGGCTCGCCCGAGCTCGGGAAATTGAGCGGGTTCCGCCTGACCGACGACGGCTCCCTGGTTTTCGACCAGAGCATCAAGCTCAAAACGACCGTCCGTCTCGGGCTTTCCTGCGATGCGTCCGGCCGACTTCTGATCGAAATTCTCCAGCTCATGGACTCGAGATTCGGCAACTCCATGATAAAAACCGGGATCGAACTAGGTTCTCTTGTTTCCGAATCGTTCGGCGGCAAAGAAATCAGTCTTGCCGACATCGCCGCCAACAGCAGCAAAGGATTACTTGTCAAGGTGTCCGACGACGTACTGGCATTCGACCCGAGCGACTTGCCGTTCCTCCAGAAAGCGAAGCTCAACGTGCTATTCCGCACCGTCGAGATCCGCGACAGCAAGCTTTTTGTGCAGGCGGAATTGCGCTGAAGAAACAGTCGGGTAAATACACAAAACGGCCATGACGGGTTCTGCGCCCGGCATGGCCTTCTCTGTTTTGAGCGGGATTCCCGTGGCGACCGAGGGGAAGGGAAACGGTCGGCGGGAATCCTTTCCTGTGCTTCGCGATTACGGATTGAAGCGCACCCAGTCGACCTCGATGTGGTTGCCGCTGCGCATGCTCACATAGAGCGAATGGACGCCGGTCGGGCTGTTCTGGAGCGGACACACGACTTCGGTCCAGTCGGGCTTGCCGGGGACCGTCACGGAGGCGAGGAACTGTCCGTCCGCGCCGTCCGCGCGGAGTTCCATGACGCCGCCCGCGGTGGAGTGGCAGCGGAGCGTGACGGACTTCAGGGGCTTGTCGCCGAAATCGACGCGGTCGTAGGTCAGGTAGATCGGCTGACGGTATTCGGTGGTGTTCCAGAAGATGGCCTTCCAGCCGTCGAACGTGCGGTCGGAGTTCAGGAAGTCGATCTTCACGTTCTCCGGTCCGATGGAGGAGTAGCGGTCGATCTGGATCTCGCGGGTGGCCTTGGAGATGCCGACGCCGCGGAAGGTGGGCTTCACGAGGTTGATGGTGCCGTCCTCGTTGAACGTGAGCTCATCGATGCAGACGGAGCGGTTCTTGTCGAAATAGGGCGAGTAGTCGTTGTGGTGGTAGAAGAGGTACCACTTGCCCTGGAATTCGACCACGGAGTGGTGGTTGGTCCAGCAGACGGTCTCGGACTGCTCCATGATCTTGCCCTTGTACTCGAACGGGCCGTACGGGCTGTCGCCCATGCAGTACGCCAGCGTCTCGCGCTCCTTCTCAGCCCAGGGGAACGTGAAGTAGTAGATGCCGTTGCGCTTGAACATGAACGGACCTTCCTTCATGCCGCTCTGCGGAGTGTTGTGCTGGATGGCCCTGGACGCGCCGTCGAATTCCTTCATATTGTCCTTCAGCTTGGCGATCTGCATGCCCATGCCGGACCAGATCAGGTACGGGGTGCCGTCGTCGTCGATGAAGATGCACGGGTCGATGCCGTTCGCGCCCTGGATGGGCTGCTGGTCAACGCGGAACGGGCCGTAGGGCTGGTCGGAGGTGGCGACGCCGATGCGGTTGTTCGCGGGGAAATAGAAATAGTATTTGCCGTCCTTCTCGTTGCAGTCCGGCGCCCACATATTGTAGGAGTGCGCGCCGACCCACGGCACATAGCTCTGGTCCACGATCACGCCGTGGTCCACCCAGTCGACCAGGTTGTCGGAGGAATACACGTGGTAGTCCGCCATGCAGAACCAGTCTTTGCGGTTGTAGTCATACGGTGCGGGGATGTCGTGCGACGGATACAGGTACACGCGTCCGTTGAAGACGTGGGCGGAGGGGTCGGCCGAGAAGTTGTCCCGGATGATCGGGTTCTGGGCCATGAGGGGCGCGGAGAGGAGCATCAGCGCGCCGGCGAGGAAGCCGTAGTTTTGCGGTTTCATATACTTTTTTCCTGTTTGGTTAAAGGGTTGAAAATGCAAACCGGGAAACCAATGTCCGCCGCAAACACGGGGGACGGATTTCTTTTTCCATAAACTATACAGCAAACCATGGAAAATACAATCCTTTGACACCTGAATAAATTATCGAAAGCATGTACTATTTCATAAAACAGGCAAAAAAGCAGGATGAAAACGGGAAAAGGCCGGATCCGCCCCGCGCTGCCGGGAAAAACGATTCCGGCGCATGGAAATGCGCTCTTTTCCGTTTTGTCGCTTGACTTTAAGCGATTCAATAGTATATTATAATTTCCCCGTTTTATTCAACCCTTTTGGACAACGAAAGATGGAAAACAAACTTCAGCAAATCGGCAATCGCATTCGCGACATCCGTCAGATCAGGGAAATCTCCGAAGAGG
>Ga0310786_10006244_pt1 | contig 15917 bp, 14 predicted proteins | sample AusTroGonzalo_MG_FD_203881 | JGI IMG/M metagenome (GOLD analysis project Ga0310786, IMG submission 203881) | Bovine rumen microbial communities from tropical cattle in Woodstock, Queensland, Australia - Gonzalo_03 (v2) (version 2) | ecosystem: Host-associated > Mammals > Digestive system >... | reverse complement strand
ATGAATCCGTTTACTTGAATACGTAAATACGGTTTATGGCACGGGATCATAGCCGGAACCTCCGCCCGGACGGCAACGGAGTATTCGCTTGAATGCCAGCCATGTACCTTTGAACGGGCCGTGTTTGGTTATGGCTTCTATGGCGTACTGTGAGCAAGTAGGGACAAAGCGGCAGGATGGCGGTGTAAGGGGTGAGATGAATTTCCTGTAGAAGCGGATGGGAAGCATAAGCAGCCAGCCGAGTGCTTTGGTAAAAATATTCAACAGATTTCTCATTTTTACGCTTCTTTTACCGCTTCATTCTCCTGTGTATTTCCGGATATGTTTTCCAAAAGCTTATCCATCGCAGACTGAAGGCGCAGCGCCAGTTTACCGGTCTCCCAAATACGGGTGTCATTGAACAGAAATGCAAGAGCCAGACCTTTGCCTCTTTTGGCAATGGCCTCCTTCAGCGGAACTGAACATGTGCGGTAGAACTCACGTATCTGACGTTTGATGCGGTTTCTGTCAACAGCGTGATGGAAATTACGCTTGGGAGCGCTTATAAGTATCTGCACGCCCTCTATGTCATCGGTCAGGAGCCACACCAAACGTACCGGGAACACCGATATCTGACGGTTTCCCTCACTGAAAAGCCTGTCTATCCGCTTGCTGCCGCATAGACGCTCCTGCTTGGAAAATGCATTAGCTCCTGAATTCATAAAAAAATGACGGGTTCCGCATAAGGCACAATACCTTAATGGTAGGAACCCGTCAGTATAGAATATTGATTACTTCTTCTGGTTGGCAGCCAGCCAAGCGTCAATAGCAGCCGACATGGATGTGATTCCCGGAACAGGAGCCTCTATGTCAAGACGCAGACCGGCATCACGGATGGCCTTGGCTGTTGTGCCGCCAAAGCAACCGATTATCTTGTCACCCTGTACAAAATCGGGAGCATTCTGTTTAAGTGACTCTATTCCGGCTGGGCTGAAGAACACAAGCATGTCAAACTCGTTCAGTTCGTCCTTGAGAATCTCGTTGCTCACGGTACGGTACATGACGGCCTCGGTATGGGCTATCTTGTTGGCATCAAGAAGATCCCTGAGCTCACCGGTATGGACATTTGACATGGGAATGAAATACTTCTCTGTCTTGTGTTTGAGAATTGGGGCCATGAGACTGTCCACCTTTCCGGTATTGCCAAAAAATACTTTGCGCTTACGATACTGGACATATTTCTGGATATAAAGAGAAACTGTCTCGGTAATGCAGAAATATTTCATGTCCTCTGGTATGGTTATGCGCAACTCTCCGCAAAGTTGGAAGAAATGATCTACCGCGTGACGAGAGGTAAACACTACAGCGGTATGGTCAAGAATATTGACGTGCTGCTGCCTGAACTCTTTGGCGCTGAGAGGCTCCACGCGAATAAACGGCTTGAAAACAAACTCAACGCCATACTTCTCAGCCAAGTCAAAATACGGTGACTTGCCGGTTGTAGGCTGCGGCTGGGAAATAAGAACCTTTTTTACTTTCAATGTCTGTACGGTTTAAATTTAACTATAGAATACCCCCAAAAGGACCAACAACAACATGATAGGTCCTAATTCGAGCGCACAAAGGTATGAAATAAATCTCGTATTTGAACACTTATTCTTAAATAAGGAGGTTTTTATTTTGAAAATCAACCCTATTTCTGCCAAAAGAAGCAAAATTGACATACATATAACCAGAACCCACGACGGCATTTCCAGAAACAGCGCTATGGAAGTCAACACCAGGATGCAAAAACCTGAAGCCGAGAAAACCATAATGAAAAAGTTGTTCCATCTTGAGGTCTTGAGCATGATGGTCTGAGACCTGTAAAGGGATGAATTTACTATCTGGTACAAAAAAATCCTTATGAAAAAGAATATGAGCGGCCAAACCGAAGCCTTTAAAAAAACTGATAATACATTTGACTCAGGGCCGTTCAAATCAAGTAACACAAGAGACAGTCCTAACCCCAAGTTAATACATGAAAGAAGTACAACCACAATCTTTCCGAACGGGGAATACTCAGGATAACGTATATCAGAATCCGGACTGTTGAAACGGTACATGACTGACAATCCATCCAAGTATGAAGCTATATAAGGCCCCATGACAAACAGACTGAGCAAAAATGATACAATCAGTATAAGCAGATACCAGTCACTTATTCCGACCGGACTGTCAAGTTCTGATATAAACGGGAGCCTCATCGGTCTGTTCGGATTTTACTTGTCATGTCATCCCAATCGGACAGGGTATTTACAAGAGACAAAGCTTCATCGGGAGTGGCGGCCACTGCCCACAGCCTCTTGAAGACGGGATTCATGAAATGGCGGTCTGCGGTACGGTCAAGCATCTCCAGTAACGGATTGTAATAACCGTCTGTATTAAGTATGATGATTGGCTTGACAAAAAGTCCCAGCATTTTCCATGTAATGATTTCAAAGAGTTCCTCAAAGGTACCTGTTCCACCAGGCAAGGCAATAACGGCATCGGCCATCTGAGCCATACGATTCTTGCGTTCGTGCATGCTGGGAGTGATTATGGTCTCTGTCAACCCTTTGTGAAGCCAGCCGTTATCTACCATGAACTGCGGGATTATTCCGATGGCTGTACCGCCGGCATCCAATGCACCGTTCTCTACGGCAGCCATCAGACCAGTACTCCCTGCACCTGACACCAGTCTCTTGCCGTCACGGGCTATCAGTCCTCCAAGCCTGTAAGCCGCATTGCTGAACACCGGCTCCACATCAGCGCTCGATGCCCCGTAAACCACTATTGTCTTTCTCTCCATATTGCTCATTATCCCAAAACAGTACCAAACGGAACCGTCCCCAATGGTATTGTTTTAGTATCTGTAATGTTCTGCCTTATAAGGTCCGTCAACAGGAACACCCAGATAATCGGCCTGAGCCTGGGTAAGCTTGGACAGATGAACTCCGATGCGCTCCAGATGCAGACGTGCAACCTCTTCGTCAAGATGCTTGGGCAGACGATAAACGTCAACCGGGTACTGCTTGTTGAACAGCTCAATCTGAGCAAGTGTCTGGTTAGTGAAGCTGTTGCTCATTACAAAACTGGGATGACCTGTGGCGCAACCCAGGTTCACCAAACGGCCGTCGGCCAGCAGGATGATGCTGTGACCGTCAGGGAAAAAGTAGCGGTCCACCTGCGGCTTCACGTTCTGGCAATGGATTCCCGGAATATTCTTGAGCTTATCTACCTGTATCTCACTGTCAAAATGACCTATGTTGCATACAATTGCCTGATCGGGCATGACCTTGAGATGATCAGTCGTTATGACATCAATGTTACCAGTTGTAGTAACGAATATGTTTCCCTGAGGAGCAGCCTCCTTCATTGTAACCACCTCATAGCCCTCCATTGCTGCCTGAAGCGCGCAGATGGGATCAATCTCCGTCACCAGGACACGGGCACCGTATGAGCGCATACTCTGGGCGCAACCCTTACCAACCTCACCGTAACCGCACACCACGCAAACCTTACCGGCTATCATGACATCGGTAGCACGCTTTATGCCGTCTGCCAGTGACTCGCGGCAACCGTACAGGTTGTCAAACTTACTCTTGGTAACTGAATCGTTTACATTGAATGCAGGGAACAGCAGTTCACCGTTCTGCTGCATATGGTAAAGACGATGTACACCTGTGGTAGTCTCTTCACTCACGCCCCTGATATTCCTGGCCATGTCATGCCAATAGCTGCTGCCTTTTACTTTGGCTACATCCTTGAGAGCAGCCAAAAGAGCCTTTTCATCGGCTGATTCAGCTTCATAATCAAGAGCCTTGGAATCTTTCTCACCCTTAACGCCCAGATGAATCATAAGCGTGGCGTCACCGCCGTCATCAACTATCATGTTTGGACCGCCCTCAGGAAAATTCATGGCCTGAAGTGTGCACCACCAGTACTCCTGCACCGTTTCACCCTTCCAGGCAAATACTGCGGCACTGCCGGCTGCAGCAATGGCAGCGGCAGCGTGGTCCTGGGTTGAATATATATTACATGAACACCATCTTATTTCAGCACCCAATACATGCAGGGTTTCAATAAGAACCGCTGTCTGGATGGTCATGTGCAATGAGCCCATGATGCGGGCACCTTTAAGAGGTTTGGAATCACGGTACTTGTCACGGAGAGCCATAAGACCGGGCATCTCCTTCTCAGCCATCTCTATCTCCTTTCGGCCAAAATCAGCCAACTTGATATCTGCTACCTTATATGGCAGGTTTGAATATAATTCCATATTTTAATAATATTACGGCTGCAAAGTTAGTAAAAGTTCCCTAACACACGACCGGAGGTCGTCCCGTTTGCGGAGCAAACTAAAAAAAGGTTCTTAAGGCTAGAAATGAAAGAAGTGGGGTTGACTGTTTTGTCAACCCCACTTCTTTCATTTCTAGCCTTACTTACGCAGACCGAGAGCCTTGACGATAGCGCGATAGCGCTCAATGTCTCTCTCCTTGAGGTAGTTGAGCAGTCTCCTGCGCTTACCTACAAGCTGGGTCAGTGCCCTTTCAGTGCTATAATCCTTACGGTTCTCCTTAAGATGTTCCGTCAAATGGGAAATACGGTATGAGAACAAGGCTATCTGGGCTTCGGGTGAGCCAGTATCCGTGTTGGACTTTCCGTATTGTCCAAAGATCTCTTGTTTTTTCTCTTTGTCTAAATACATTTTCTTAAAAATAATGTGAAAACTCGTTTAGCGGGCGCAAAGATAGAGCTTCTTTTTTAATACACAATGAAAAATCTGACATTTTTACCGTAACTTTGCACCCAGTAACCAAGATTTGATAAAGGTTCCATTTTGACCTTGAGCCGAAGGTGAAGTCCCCCTTTCTTGGAAAGGGGCGGAGGGGAAAAGGTTGGATAAGCCTTATGTTTCTTATCCTGACAGAATTTGAAACCAATAAATCTTAGACACATTTAATAGGAAACACTTAACTACAAAGATGAACATAAGAAACATAGCTATTATTGCTCATGTTGACCATGGTAAGACCACACTGGTTGACAAGATGATGCTGGCCGGACACCTGTTCCGCGACAACCAGGCCAAAGGAGAACTCATGCTCGACAACAATGACCTGGAGCGCGAGCGCGGCATAACCATCCTGTCCAAGAACGTATCTATTACTTATAAGGATACCAAAATCAACATCATTGATACTCCGGGACACTCCGACTTTGGAGGTGAGGTTGAGCGCGTGCTCAACATGGCCGACGGCTGCATCCTGTTAGTCGATGCCTTTGAGGGCCCCATGCCACAGACACGTTTCGTTCTGCAGAAAGCACTCCAGATAGGTCTGAAGCCTATTGTTGTAGTTAATAAGGTAGATAAGCCCAACTGCCGTCCCGAGGAAGTCTATGAAATGGTATTTGACCTAATGTTCGCACTTGATGCAACCGAGGACCAGCTTGATTTTCCTGTACTCTACGGTTCAGCCAAACAGAACTGGATGAGCACAGACTGGAAACAGCCAACAGACAACATACTTCCTCTGCTTGATGCCATCATCAAGTACATTCCCGCACCCAAGCAGGAGGAGGGAACTCTGCAGATGCTTATCACATCACTTGACTATTCATCATATACAGGCCGTATTGCTGTGGGCCGCGTGAACCGCGGAACCCTTAATGAAGGAATGACCTGCACTCTTGCACACCGCGACGGCAGCATGGAGAAAGTCAAGATAAAAGAACTGCACACCTTTGAGGGTATGGGCCGCAAGCGCGTTCCAACAGTGGGTGCCGGTGACATCTGCGCCATAGTAGGTCTTGACAAGTTCGAGATAGGCGATACCATCTGCGATGCCGAGAACCCCGATCCCCTGCCACCTATAGCAATCGATGAGCCTACTATGAGTATGCTCTTCTCAATCAATGATTCGCCTTTCTTTGGAAAGGAGGGCAAGTACGTTACTTCACGCCATATCCAGGACCGTTTGAGTCTGGAACTGGACAAGAACCTGGCTCTGCGCGTAAAGCGTACTGAAGAGGACGGCAAATGGATAGTATCTGGACGTGGCGTGCTACACCTGTCAATCCTTATCGAAACCATGCGCCGTGAGGGCTATGAGCTCCAGGTGGGACAGCCTCAGGTTATCATGAAGGAGATTGACGGCCGCACATGCGAGCCTATCGAGGAACTCACTATCAGCGTACCTGAGGAGTTTGCCAGCAAGATGATTGACCTGGCGACAAAGCGTAAGGGTGAGATGACATCAATGGATACCCAGGGTGACCGTGTGGTGATTGTGTTCGATATACCTTCACGCGGTATCATCGGACTCCGTACCAACGTTCTTACCGCATCTCAGGGTGAGGCCGTGATGGCGCATCGTTTCAAAGAGTATCAGCCTTACAAGGGTGACATTGAGCGTCGCACCAACGGATCAATGGTTGCAATGGAGACCGGAACCGTGTTCGCTTACGCTCTTGACAAACTGCAGGACCGCGGAAAGTTCTTTGTGAATCCGCAGGATCAGGTTTATGCAGGTCAGGTTGTTGGAGAGCACGTCCATGAGAAGGACCTGGTCATAAACGTGACCAAGAGCAAGCAGCTTACCAACATGCGTGCCAGCGGCGCCGATGAGAAGGCCCACATTGCTCCTCCCGTGATCTTCTCACTTGAGGAGGCCTTAGAGTACATCAAGAATGATGAATACGTTGAGGTTACCCCCAAGAGCATGCGCATGCGCAAGATCATACTGAATGAGCTGGAGCGCAAACGCGCCGCAAAATAACCTTGTCATGAAGAGACTGGTTCCTGTTATAATTGCTATGATTATGCTTCTGTCCGCTTCATGCGGAAAGAAAGGCATGTTCATATTACATGGAACCGTACAGGGAGACATCGACTCCATTATCGTAGTGGGACTTGACTCACGTTTTGACAGAATTGATACGATATTCTGCAATAACGGACAGTTCAAATGGTCTTTCCGTCCGGATACGGTCACAACGCTCATACTCTTTTTGCCTGACGGCCGCCATCATCCGGTCTTTGCCCAAAAGGATCTGGAGTCAGTAATTGAAATTCCATCAGACACAGGTCTGTTCAGTGTATCGGGGGGATTGTACAATGACTCATACCAGTCATTCTATCTTGCATCGCTCAATGACACCTCATTAGAGCAGACTGTCAACAGGATTGACTCCTTCATAACCAGTGACCCGTTCTCGGAAGTAACCCCATACCTGATTTATGACAATATGGTTCTAAAGAATCATGCTGAACAGCAGACTGTCACCGGAATCATAAACAGAATGAGCGGCAATATGCAGGATGCGCCATATATCACTTCACTTAAGACTGAATTCAAGGATGCCCTTCCAGGTAACGTTTATCTTACTCCAACGCTCAGGGATTCAGCGGGATACAAGATTCAGTTTGCCCAGTCAAGCGGTAACAGGAATGACCTTCTGCTCTGTGTGTGGGCTTCATGGAACGGCATTGAAGGCTTGAACGCCCGCAAATCATTGGGAGACCTGTTGGATAAGTACAGCGAAAGAAATCTTAACGTGGCCGATATTTCAATCGATGTGAATGCCGAACGCTGGAAAGAGACCATCTCAAATGATACCTTAAGCTGGTTTTCATACATCGATACCAACGGATGGCAGAGCAGGGTTGTCCAAAGTACAAATGTCACGTCAATCCCGGTGTACATCTTATTGAACAGCGCAAAAAAGGTAATGTATGTTACCCATTCTTTCCAGGATATTGACAAAGAGCTTGACAGGACATTACCAAAAGCAAAGACAGAAAAACCCAAGACTACAAAAAATACTGACAAAAAAGATGACAAGCCCAAGAAACTGACCTTGAAACTTGAATAACACTTCCAATTTTAAAGTTTTCCTTTTTCCATGTTTCTCCTAATGTTTACAACCAATAATCTATCTGACCATGCTTATCAAAGTTTTCGGTGCGGCTGTCCAAGGGATAGACGCATACATCGTTACAATCGAAGCGAGTACATCACGCGGTATCAGGTTCTTTCTTGTAGGACTGCCTGACAGCGCAGTCAAGGAAAGTCATGAACGCATAGTTTCGGCTTTCCAGGTGAACGGTTACAAATTCCCGTCGTGCCAGATTATCATCAACATGGCTCCCGCCGACATACGCAAGGAAGGAGCTGCATATGACCTGCCGCTTGCAGTGGGAATCATGGCATCGGTGGGAGAGCTGTCAACTTCTCTGCTGGACGACTACGTCATTATGGGTGAGATGGGACTTGACGGCACTCTCCAGCCTGTAAAAGGTGCATTGTCAATGGCTATAAAAGCCCATAACGAGGGTTTCAAAGGAATAATCCTGCCGGCACAGAATGCCCCGGAAGCCGCTGTTATAGAGGGGCTGGAGGTATATGGAGCAAACAACATCCGTGAAGTAGTGGACTTGCTTAATGATTGTCCCGGACATATCTCTCCTTTGGACAGGCAAGATGAAACCGAAAATGCCGATCAAAACTATTCAGGTGCCGATTTTGCCGATGTAAAGGGACAAAATGCAATAAAACGTGCACTTGAAGTTGCTGCATCAGGATCTCACAATCTGATTATGGTCGGTCCCCCAGGAAGCGGCAAATCCATGATGGCGAAAGCACTTCCGTCAATTCTGCCACCACTAACCAAGGAGGAGAGCATTGAGACCACCCGAATCCACTCTGTTGCAGGATTCACAGGTCATGGAGCTGCACTGATTACAGAACGACCATTCCGTCACCCGCATCATACCATAACCAATGTAGCCCTTACCGGTGGAGGAGCCAACGCCCAACCCGGGGAAATTTCACTCGCCTCAAATGGAGTGCTCTATCTTGATGAACTGCCTGAGTTCAACCGCTCAGCACTTGAAGTGTTGCGTCAGCCACTTGAGGACAGAACAATAGTAATCTCACGTGCCAAATACCGGGTGGAATACCCGGCATCGTTCATGCTTGTAGCCTCAATGAATCCTTGCCCGTGCGGGTATTATAACCATCCTACAAAAGAATGTCACTGCACACCAACGGTCATTGAACGCTATCTGGGCAAAGTTTCAGGACCACTTATGGACCGCTTTGACCTGCAGTGTGAAATACTGCCGGTAGGATTCAACGACATGTCATCGGAACAACGCGGTGAAACAAGCTCTGTGATTCGCGAACGGGTAATCAGGGCCAGAGCAGTGCAAGCCGCCAGATTTGCCGATGAAAAGGGCATTTATTGCAACTCACAGATGGATTCCCGCATGTTGCGCCGCTATGCCAAGGCCGAGCCTGCCTCCATACATCTGCTGGGTGAGGCCATGAACCGCCTGAATCTGTCGGCCCGTGCATACGACCGCATCCTGAAAGTAGCACGAACCATTGCCGATATGGACAGTTCAGCCACAATCCGCCCGCACCACATTGCTGAAGCCATAGGCTACCGTAGTCTGGACCGCGCCTCATGGGGAAAATAAAGTTTGCACATAACTTTTTGGGGTATCAGTGCCATATCTTTCCACCTGCAGTAGCAGGACTATCAGCTTGGGGAGCGTCAGTGCAGTGGCGTTAAGCGGAAGCCTTTGGAAGATCCCGTTAAGAACGGCACTTGTTTGACGACGATTAGACACCGAAGGTGGCTAAGATGGAGGAGTTTGCCGTTTAGGGTCTGGAGAAGGCTGGAGTAGCCACGGAACGTCGTCTCCCCAAACTGATAGTCCTGCGGTGCTTCAAGATACTGATACCCCAAAAAGTTTCCCTGAAGAGCGAACAAAAGCGAATAAAAACGTAACTTCGCGGTCTGAAACGAATTACATAATAAAATGAAAGATTACAAGAGGATTCTGGTTACATCGGCTCTGCCCTATGCCAACGGCCCGCTGCACATAGGTCATTTGGCAGGAGCATACGTTCCAGCCGATATTTATGTCCGTTACCAACGCCTGAAGAAGGTGGATGTGATGTTCATAGGAGGCAGTGACGAGCACGGAGTGCCCATCACTATCCGCGCCAAGAAAGAGGGTGTAACCCCCAAGGAGATCATTGACCGTTACCACTATCAGATGATGGATACCTTCAAGGGAATGGGTATCTCTTACGACATCTACGGACGTACCAGTTCTCCCGTACACCATAAGGTTGCATCGGATTTCTTCCGCAAACTGTACGATACCGGCAAGTTTATCCAGAAAACCAGCGAGCAGTATTACGATGAGGAGGCCCACATGTTCCTGGCTGACCGCTATATAACCGGTGAGTGCCCCCACTGCCACTATGATCACGCATACGGTGATCAGTGCGAGAAGTGCGGTACATCACTCTCACCCACAGAGCTTATCAACCCTACAAGCACCGTGAGCGGCAGCAAGCCGGTCATGAAGGAGACCACACACTGGTATCTGCCTCTGGAGCAGTATCAGGAGTGGCTTGAGAAATGGATCCTGGAGGAGCATAAGGAGTGGCGTCCCAATGTTTACGGTCAGTGCAAGAGCTGGCTTGACATGGGTCTGCAGCCCCGTGCCGTGAGCCGTGACCTGGACTGGGGTATTCCCGTTCCCGTTGAAGGAGCTGAGGGCAAGGTGCTTTATGTATGGTTTGACGCTCCCATAGGCTACATAAGCAACACAAAGGAATTCTGCGACGCTCATCCCGAGCGCGGCAGCTGGGAGACATGGTGGAAGGACCCCGATACACGTCTGGTTCATTTCATAGGTAAGGACAATATCGTGTTCCACTGCATAGTGTTCCCGTCGATGCTTAAGGCCGAAGGTTCATTCATACTGCCCGACAACGTTCCCAGCAACGAGTTCCTGAACCTGGAGGATGACAAGATATCAACCTCACGCAACTGGGCCGTATGGGTACATGAGTATCTGGAGGATTTCCCCGGTAAGGCAGATGTAATGCGTTATGTGCTTACCGCCAACGCCCCCGAGACCAAGGACAACAACTTTACCTGGAAGGATTTCCAGGCCCGCAACAACAACGAGCTGGTAGCCATATACGGTAACTTCGTTAACCGTGCACTGGTACTCACCCAGAAATACTTTGACGGGGTGGTTCCCCCATGCGGTGAACTGAATGACTATGACCGCGACACCCTTAAGGAGTTTGCCGATGTAAAGCAGCAGCTTGAGTCACTGCTTGAGAATTTCAAGTTCCGCGAGGCACAGAAGGAGGCAATGAACCTGGCCCGCATAGGTAACAAGTATCTGGCCGATACCGAACCCTGGAAGCTGGCCAAAACAGATATGAAGAGGGTTGAGACCATCCTGAACATCTCACTCCAGCTGGTAGCCAACCTGGCCATAGCATTTGAGCCGTTCCTGCCTTTCTCAAGCGAAAAGCTGCGCGGCATGATTGCCCTGGAGGGTGCCCAGTGGGACCGCTTAGGTGCAATTGACTTGCTCCCTGCCGGTCATAAGCTGAACAAACCGGAGCTTCTGTTTGAGAAGATTGAGGATGATGTAATTGAGGCCCAGATACAGAAACTGCTCAAACGCAAGGAGGAAAATGAGAAGGCAGCTGCCGCAGCTCAGCCAGCCAACCCAATAAAGGCAAACATAGCTTTCCCTGATTTTGAGAAACTGGATATCCGCGTAGGAACAGTACTTGAATGCACCAAGGTACCCAAGGCAGACAAACTGTTGCAGTTCAGGATTGATGACGGTCTGGGAGGACGCACCATCTTGTCAGGTATAGCACAATGGTACAAGCCCGAAGATCTGGTAGGCAAACAGGTTTGCTTCATTGCCAATCTGGCTCCCCGTACCATTCGTGGTATTGAAAGCCAGGGTATGATCCTGAGCGCACTCGATGCTGACGGCACACTGGCCGTGACTACAGTACAGCGCCCTGTCAAACCGGGTAGCGAAGTCTGTTAAATATAACCTATGGAGACTGTTGCAGTAATTTTAGCCGCAGGCTCCGGTTCAAGAACCGGTCTTTCCACCCCCAAGCAGTTTCTGCCTCTGGGTGGAAAGACTGTTTTGGAACACTCAATCCGGACTTTCCATAACCATCCCGGAATAGATGAGGTGGTCATTGTAACAGCACCTGAATTCATTGGTAAAGTTAAGGATATAGTCAAGGCTAACAATTGGACCAAGGTCACAGCCGTATTGCCCGGTGGAAAGGAGCGTTTTGACTCCAGTCTTGCCGCAGTACGCCATTATGCCGATAAGCCTGACACGGTCATGCTTTTCCATGATGCGGCACGTCCGCTGGTATCGGAACAGATCATAACCGATACGATTAAGGCTATGGAAACATATAATGCCGTGGATGTGGCAATACCTACTGTGGATACCATAGTCCAATGTAATAAAGAGGGTACTTATATGACCTCCATTCAGGACCGCAGCCTGCTATGGAGAATGCAGACCCCACAGGGATTCCGGCAAAAGACCATCCAAGAGGCTTACCGCATTGCTTTGAAAGACCCCTGTTTTACCGCAACCGATGACTGCGGCACGGTACTGCGCTACCTCCCGGAAGAGAAGGTAGGCATTGTACACGGAAACGAACGGAACATCAAGCTGACTTACGCTGACGACCTCGCCTTACTAGAGTTCCTGCTATCACGCCCAGAACGGTAGCGTACATAATCATTATACAGATTATAGCAATGGTGTTACCCTTCCTGATACTGTCAGGACGGAACTCCATGCGTATCTCATGCTGGCCGGCAGGGATATTCATGGCGCGCAGCAGATAATTGGCACGGAAAATCTCAGCAGGTTTGCCGTCTATGTATGCCTTCCAGCCATAGGGATAGTATATCTCCGAGAATACGACCGTACCGTCGGCCGATGACTGGGACTTATATGTGAGCACATCGGGTGCATAACTGGTGAGTTTGATGGAACTGCCCTCTGAGGCAGGCTTGAATCCCTCCACGTACTGTTTGAAATCATCTCCAACTACAATAGTCCTTGCCAGGTCTACCTTTCCAAGTGCAGCACACTCCTCCATGGCATTACTGACTTTGGAGACGGAATAAGCATACCAGGCATTTCCAAGAGCAGCAGGGTTACGCATAGGTGTAGGATTACCGTCATCACCTTTTGAGATTATATACTTGCCGTTAAGCATGCTGACCACCTCCAGATTACCCTTGGAGAGGTATTCGTCTATAATATCCTGATAGCGGCGCAGTTTGGCGGCACTGTATCCTCCCAATGACTTGAGATAATAGGATGTACGGGAATCATTGAAAGTATTAACGGCAGCATTTAGCACCCTGAAATGCGGGTCTGTATCGGTAAGTATGGCTTTTTCATAAGACTGCATCGTAAAATTGCCCTGAAGCTGCTTGGGCGATACAAAATTGCTGTCATTGAAGAAACGCTTGTCAACAGGCCACATATCGGCCACGACAATGATACCAAGAGCTGCTATCATCCATTGTTTCTTGAGCTTTTGATTGGCAAACAGCCATACGACACCTGCTGCAAGCACAATAAACAGGAAAGAACGGAACGAATCACTGCGCAGAATTGATATGCGCTCGGCAATGATTGCAGAAACGAACCAGTCCGGGAATGAATCATAAGACGATGTAAACGAGAACATGGATCCTCCGAACAGAGCCAAAAGAAGGCACAACCCTCCCGTAATTCCCGCTGAAATGTAGATTGATTTGTTCAGTTCATTGCGCTCAACCTTACCATCAATAATCTGTTTGACGGCCAAAAAGCCCAGCAACGGGATTGTCACTTCGGCCACAATGAGGATAGACGATACAGACCTGAATTTGCTGTACATAGGGAACCAGTTGTAGAACAACTCGGTAAGCCACATCCAGTTCTTACCCCATGAAAGAGCGAAAGACATAAAGGTAGCAAACAGAATGGCCCATTTATACGGTCCCTTAACCAACAGCAGGCCAAGAATGAAAAGGAAGCATACCGCGGCACCTGCATACACCGGGCCTGCAGTAAAAGGCTGTTCTCCCCAGTATGTTGGAGCAGACTGGCATATTTCCTTGGCGTTCTGCTTGGGTATTCCCTGACCGGTGAGCTGCCTGTAGAGTTCCGAATCCGTTCCCACATCATAACCCGACGCATTACCCATATAGCCGGGAATCATGAAAGTGAGAGTCTCATCAATTCCGTAGCTCCAGGCTGTGACATAATCCAGACTAAGACCTTTGGAAGCGTCTGCATTATCAGCAACCAGATCGGAATGACCGCCTCGCATGGTCTCTTTTACATACTCTTTATTGGCAAAGACATTGGATGAGCCCGTTCCGATACCCACCAATACAGATACAGCAAAGAGAGCTGAAGCTATAATAAGGTCCTTGTAACTTTTCTCTTTGATGTGGATATAGAGTTCGGCTAAGAAAAGGACGCCAATAAGCAGGAACATATAATATGCCATCTGCGGATGCGGCGAGAATCCCATTGCCGTGAATATCATTGTGAGCGAAACACCCAAACCGTACTTCTTGCGGAAAATGAAGAAGAAACCGGCCACCACTACAGCCATAAGCGCAATGGACCAGGCTTTGGTATGATGACCTGCAGGTTCGATTATGTAGAAATATGATGAGAACCCGGTGGCAAGCGCACCTATGATTGCCAGCCATCTGTCAACACCCACGGAGCGCAAAAGGACAAAGAAACAGCAGAAATAAAGCATCAGCACCAGCGGAAGCCTTGTATTGTGAGACGGATGAAGCAGTTTGAGCAACGGTTTCATCAGATCACTTGACTTGTAGTGACCGCCGCCAATCTGATAATTGGGCATTCCGGCAAACATGGAACCGGTCCACCATGTATAGTTGCCGGTATCCTCATGATACTTGACTGACTCATGGACAGCCTCCTTATACCGCATGTTATCGCCTGCATATAATTGTTTTCCCTGAAAGACAGGCGAGCAATAGATACATGAGAGGACGGCAAACACCACAACAGCCACCACGTAAGGCAAATACTTTTGCAAAAGATTCTTGTTCATGACAAAATATGTTTGGAATGCGAAAATACGATTTTTATCCCCAATTCTGCCATTCAGGGCGTTTTTTATGTAAGTTTGTCATCTGAAGCGTAATTTTAATTAAAGGATATGAAGATTGTAATTCTTGGAACCGCATGGCCTTATCGCGGAGGAATAGCCGATTTCAACAACCGTCTGGCACAGGAATTCATAAATGAGGGTGAAATTGTAAAAATATATACATTCACTCTCCAGTATCCTTCTTTCCTGTTCCCGGGCAAGACCCAGTATTCACCTGACCCAAAGCCTGACAACCTTGATATTGTGAGAAGGCTCAACTCCGTAAACCCTTTCAACTGGACAAAGGTGGCACGAGAGATAAAACTTGAAAAGCCGGATATCCTGATTGTACCGTTCTGGATGCCGTTCATGGGGCCCTCTACGGGATTTGTGGCACGCAGACTCAGGAAATGCGGAACCAGATGCGTAGCCATACTTCATAACCTGATTCCTCATGAGCATAAACCTGGAGACAGGATTCTCTCCAAATACTTCATCAATTCAGTAAGCAGCTATGTAGCCCTTTCGGAATCAGTACTGGCAGACATTGACCTTTTTGACAAGAGCAGACCGCGATTGTTCAGCCCCCATCCTCTCTATGATCACTTCGGAGCTATAAGCAGCCGGAAAGAGTCTGTTGAACATCTGGGCCTGAATCCCGATTTCAGATATATCCTGTTCTTTGGGCTGATACGTGACTACAAGGGTCTGGACCTGCTCCTTAACGCATATGCTGACAGCCGTCTGCGTGAACTGAACGTACGGCTTATCGTGGCCGGTGAGTTCTACGGCACTTCTGAAAAATATTTTGAGCTGGAGAAACAGTTGGGCCTTGAAGGACTGGTAATATGGAAGAACGAGTTCGTGCCTGCCGATGAGGTACGTTACTGTTTCGGTGCCGCCGAT
>Ga0310786_10006243_pt1 | contig 15920 bp, 25 predicted proteins | sample AusTroGonzalo_MG_FD_203881 | JGI IMG/M metagenome (GOLD analysis project Ga0310786, IMG submission 203881) | Bovine rumen microbial communities from tropical cattle in Woodstock, Queensland, Australia - Gonzalo_03 (v2) (version 2) | ecosystem: Host-associated > Mammals > Digestive system >... | reverse complement strand
TATGAACGAGAGTGGCAAGAAGAGCGTTATCAAATCTTGGGCTAGAGCTTCAATGATTTCCCCAGACTTTGTGGGACATACAATTGCAGTTCATAACGGTAATAAATTCATCCCTGTTTACGTTACAGAGAACATGGTTGGTCACAAGCTTGGTGAGTTCGCCCTCACACGTACTTTCCGTGGTCATGCAGGTAACAGAAAGAAGTAAACAGATTCACGAAATTAAGTAAATTAAAATGGGATCAAGAAAGAAAATAATGGCCGATAAGATCAAAGAGGCCAAAAAGACTACCTACTTTGCTAGTCTTCGCAATATCCCAACATCTCCACGCAAGATGCGCTACGTAGTTGATCTTGTAAGAGGTATGGAAGTAAGCAAGGCTTTGGCAACGCTTAAGTTCTGCTCAAAGGACGCTTCAAAAGATCTCGAGAAGGTAGTTCGCTCAGCAATTGCTAACTGGGAGCAGAAGAACGATAGAAAGGCAGAGAACGGAGAATTGTATATCTCTAAAATCTACGTTGACGAAGGTGCAACGCTTAAGCGTATGAGACCAGCACCACAGGGTAGAGGATATAGAATTCGCAAGCGTTCGAATCATGTAACTGTATTTGTGGACGCTTTAAAAAATGAGGAGAATTAACTATGGGACAGAAATGTAATCCAATAAGCAACCGTCTCGGTATCGTAAGAGGCTGGGACTCAAATTGGTTTGGTGGCAAAGATTTCGGTGATAACATCCTCGAAGATAGTAAAATCCGCAAATATTTGAATGCTCGTTTGGCAAAAGCTAGTGTTTCAAAGATTGTCATCGAACGTACACTCAAACTTGTCACAATCACAGTATGTACTGCACGTCCAGGCATCATCATCGGTAAGGGTGGACAAGAAGTTGATAAACTGAAAGAAGAACTTAAGAAATTGACGGACAAAGATGTTCAGATCAATATCTATGAAGTTAAGCGCCCTGAATTGGATGCTGTGATTGTTGCTAATAACATTGCACGTCAGATCGAAGGCAAGATTGCTTATCGTCGTGCAATCAAGACAGCCATCGCAAATACAATGCGTTCAGGTGCTGAAGGTATTAAAGTACAGATTTCTGGTCGTCTCAACGGTGCGGAAATGTCTCGTTCTGAGATGTATAAGGAAGGAAGAACTCCACTCCATACACTGCGTGCTGACATTGACTACTGCCTTGCAGAAGCACTTACAAAAGTAGGTCTGCTGGGTATCAAGGTATGGATTTGTCGTGGTGAGGTGTTTGGTAAGAAGGACTTGGCTCCTAACTTTTCACAGACGAAAGAGACAGGCCGTAGCAATAACGGCGGTAGAAGATTCAGAAACAGAAAGTCTAACCGTTAAATTCTTGAAACATGTTACAGCCTAAAAGACAAAAATACAGAAGACCGCAAAAAGGACGTGGTCGTTTGAAAGGAGTTTCTCACAGAGGAACAGAACTTGCATTTGGTAGCTTTGGTATTAAAGCACTGCAGACTCGCTGGATATCTGCTCAGCAGATTGAGGCAGCTCGTGTGGCCATCACACGTTACATGCAGCGTCAAGGTCAGGTATGGATTCGTATCTTCCCTGATAAGCCAATCACTAAGAAGCCAGCGGATGTCCGAATGGGTAAAGGTAAGGGAGATCCATACAAGTATGTATTTCCTGCAAAGCCAGGTCGCATCCTCTTCGAAATCGAAGGAGTTTCTTATGAAATTGCAAAGGAAGCACTCCGTCTTGGTGCACAGAAGCTTCCAACAACAACTAAGTTTATTGTAAGACGTGACTACGACAAAAACGCTTAAGAGGTATGAAAATTTCAGAAATAAGAGAATTGACGACAGCCGAGCTCACTGAACGTGTTGAGGCTGAGGTTGTGAACTACACCAACATGAAGTTCAACCACCATATTTCTCCTGTAGAGAATCATTCACAAATTAAGAAACTTCGTCGTGATATCGCTCGTATGAAAGGTGAGTTGCGTCAGAGAGAACTTAACAAATAAAATTGAGTCTACATGGAAGATAGAAATTTAAGAAAACAAAGACAGGGTGTTGTTGTAAGCAACAAAATGGACAAGACAATCGTTGTCCTCGCTAAGTTCAAAGAGAAGCACCCTATTTATGGTAAGTTCGTTACTAAAACGAAGAAGTACCATGCTCACGACGAGAAGAACGAATGCAATATCGGTGATACGGTACTGATTATGGAGACTCGTCCATTGAGTAAAACAAAGAGATGGAGATTAGTTAACATCGTAGAAAGAGCTAAGTAATTATGATACAGGTAGAATCTAGATTAACAGTTGCTGATAACAGTGGTGCACGTGAGGTACTCTGTATCCGTGTACTTGGCGGTACTCGCCGTCGCTATGCGACAGTAGGCGATGTAATCGTTGTTGCGGTTAAAAACGTAATTCCTTCAAGCGAAATCAAGAAAGGTACAGTTTCTAAGGCGTTGATAGTTCGTACAAAGAAGGAAATTCGTCGTGCAGACGGATCATATATCCGTTTTGATGATAATGCATGCGTTCTTTTGAGTAATACAGGTGAAATGAGAGGTAGTCGTATCTTCGGCCCTGTTGCTCGTGAACTCCGTGCTGCTAATATGAAGGTAGTTTCTTTGGCTACTGAAGTTCTTTAATTTTATATTAATAAAGTAATGAGCAAATTACATATTAAGAAAGGTGACACGGTTATTGTAAATGCTGGTAACTCTAAGGGAAAGACCGGTAAGGTCCTGTCTGTCCTTGTTGAGAAGCAGCGTGCCGTAGTCGAGGGTGTGAACATGGTGTCAAAGAGTACAAAGCCAACAGCACAACACCCACAAGGAGGTATTATCAAGCAGGAAGCTCCTATTCATATTTCTAACCTTAATGTAGTTGACCCTAAGACTGGAAAGGGTACTCGTATTGGTAGAAGACAGGGAGCTAACGGCAAATTAGTTCGTTATGCTAAAAAATCAGGGGAGGAGATTTAATGAGTACTACTGCAAATCTTAAGAATGTCTATGCTGAGCAGATTGCTCCAGCTTTGATGAAACAGTTTAATTATTCTTCTCCTATGCAGATTCCTGTATTGAAGAAGATAGTAGTCAACCAGGGTCTTGGTTTGGCAACTGCTGATAAGAAAGTAATTGAAGTTGCAATGACTGAGATCGCACAGATTACAGGTCAGAAGCCAGTTGCAACAATGTCTAAGAAAGACGTGTCAAACTTCCATCTTCGTAAGAAAATGCCAATTGGTGTGATGGTAACTTTGCGTCGTCAGAGGATGTATGAGTTTCTAGAGAAACTGATCCGTGTGTCTCTGCCACGTATCCGTGACTTCAAAGGTATTGAAAGTAAGTTTGATGGTCGTGGTAATTATACTCTTGGTATTCAGGAGCAAATTATCTTCCCGGAAATCAATATCGACCAGGTTGATAAGATTATGGGTATGAATATTACATTCGTAACATCTGCCAAGACTGATGAAGAAGGTTATGCTCTTCTCAAGGCATTTGGATTACCATTTAAAGACGCTAATAAATAATTGATATGGCAAAAGAATCAATGAAAGCACGTGAAGTGAAACGTGCAAAGCTTGTTGCTAAGTATGCTGCAAAGCGTGCCGCTTTGAAGAAGATTATTGCAACGGGAGAGCCAATGGAAGCATACGAGGCAGCTCGTAAACTTCAGGATATCCCAGCAAATGCAAATCCTATCCGTCTTCACAACCGCTGTAAGCTTACAGGCCGTCCAAGAGGTTATATTCGTCAGTTTGGTATCTCACGTATTCAGTTCCGCGAGATGGCATCAGCAGGATTGATCCCTGGAGTGAAGAAGGCAAGCTGGTAATATAGAGTTTTTATAATCATTATTAAATATTGTCGGGGAGTCCCGATTAATTTAAGTAGTATGACAGATCCAATAGCAGATTATCTAACGAGACTTAGGAATGCAATCCAGGCAAAGCATAATGTCGTGGATATTCCAGCCTCAAATTTGAAGAAAGAGATCACAAAGATTCTCTTTGAAAAAGGCTACGTACTTAATTATAAGTTCATTGAAGATGGTCCTCAGGGAACTATCAAGATTGCACTTAAGTACGATGCTGCAACAAAGACAAGCGCTATCCAGTGCTTGAAGCGTGTGTCAAGACCAGGTCTTCGTAAGTATACTGGTTACAAAGACATGCCAAGTGTTATTAACGGATTAGGTATAGCGATTATATCTACATCTAAAGGTGTAATGACAGACAAGGAGGCTTCAGAGCTTAAAATAGGCGGTGAAGTGCTTTGTTATGTATATTAATAGGAGGAAATATAATGTCTAGAATCGGTAAGTTACCTATTAGTATTCCTGCAGGAGTAACAATTACTCATAAGGATGACATTGTAACAGTGAAAGGCCCTAAAGGCGAACTCTCACAGTATGTGAACCCTTCCATCAAAGTTACTGTTGAGGATGGACACATCACATTGGAGGAGAATACAGAGTTGATGACTGACAATACAAAGCAGCGCCATGCATTCCACGGTCTTTACCGTGCTCTTATAAACAACATGGTAGTTGGTGTATCTGAAGGTTACAAGAAGACTCTTCAGTTGGTAGGTGTTGGTTATCGTGTGTCAAACACAGGTAATGTTCTTGAGTTTGCAATCGGTTATTCACACGCAATTCTTTTTGCTCTTCCTAAGGAAATCAAGGTTGAGACAAAGTCAGAGCGTAACCAAGATCCTCTTATTATGCTCGAATCATGCGACAAGCAGTTGCTTGGTCAAGTATGTGCTAAGATTCGTTCATTGCGTAAGCCTGAACCTTATAAGGGTAAGGGTATCCGCTTTGAGGGCGAAGTTGTTAGAAGAAAGTCTGGTAAGTCAGCTAGTGCTAAATAATTTTAAATTGTACGAATTATGATAACAAAGATAGAAAGACGTATCAAGATCAAATATAGAGTACGCAATAAAGTTTCTGGTACTGCTGCACGTCCACGTATGTCTGTATTCAGAAGTAATAAGCAGATTTACGTTCAAGTAATCAACGATGACGAAGCTAAGACACTTGTTTCTGCATCTTCACTTGGACTTGAGAAATGTAATAAATGTGAACAAGCTGCCAAAGTTGGTGAACTGATTGCAAAGAAAGCAATTGAAGCTGGTATTTCAACAGTGGTATTTGACCGCAATGGTTACTTGTATCATGGTAGAATTAAAGAGGTAGCTGAAGCTGCCCGTAAAGCAGGACTTAATTTTTAATTAGGATTATGGTTAATAGAGTAAAAATAGGAAACGACGTCGAACTGAAGGATCGATTGGTAGCTATTAATCGCGTTACTAAGGTAACGAAGGGTGGTAGAACATTTACTTTTGCTGCTATCGTAGTTGTTGGTAACGAAAACGGTGTAATTGGATGCGGTCTTGGTAAGGCGGGCGAAGTAACAGCTGCTATCGCTAAAGGTGTAGAAGCAGCAAAGAAGAACTTAGTAAAAGTTCCAGTGCTTAACGGAACATTGCCTCATGAGGCATATGCAAAGTTTGGCGGAGCTCGAGTTTTAATTATGCCTGCATCTGAAGGTACAGGAGTAGTAGCAGGCGGTGCTATGCGTGCCGTTCTTGAAAGTGTTGGTATCACTGATGTTCTTGCAAAGTCTAAGGGTTCTTCTAACCCACACAATCTTGTAAAAGCAACAATTGCTGCACTTACAAGCATTCGTGATCCAAAGACTGTTGCAATGAACCGTGGTGTAAGTTTAACAAAGGTGTTTAGAGGATAAGGAGGTATATCATGGCAACAATTAAGATTAAGCAGATTAAAAGTCGTGCAAATCGACCAATAGATCAAAAGCGTACTTTGGACTCTCTCGGATTAACGAAGATGAACAAAGTGGTTGAACATGAAGATACTCCAGCAGTACGTGGAATGATCAATAAGGTAAGTCACCTTGTTAAGGTTGTAGATTAAAATTATTTATTTCAAAAAATTGAAACAATGGAATTACATAATTTAAAACCAGCAGAAGGCTCTACTCATACCGGTAAGCGCGTTGGACGTGGTTATGGTTCAGGAAAAGGACGTACTGCGACACGTGGTCACAAAGGAGCAAAAGCACGCTCTGGTTACAAGAAGAAAATTGGTTTCGAAGGAGGCCAGATGCCATTGCAGCGTCGTGTGCCTAAGTTCGGTTTCAAAAACATCAACCGTGTTGAGTATAAGGCAATCAACCTGTCAACCATTCAGAAGTTGGCAGATGATAAGAACCTTACTAAAGTCGGTATCACCGAACTGATTGAGGCTGGTTTCGTGAATTCAAAGCAGTTAGTTAAGGTTCTTGCAAAGGGAGAACTGACTTCTAAGTTGGAAGTTGAGGCTCATGCCTTCTCTCAGAAAGCAGAATCTATCATAACTGAAAAAGGTGGTAATGTTGTAAAACTCTAAACAAATGGGAAAAGCAATAGATAAACTTAAAAACATTAAGTTGGTAAAGACAATTTCTAACATTTGTAAGATAGAAGACTTGCGCACGCGTATCTTGATTACAATTGCTTTTATAGCTGTGTATCGTTTTGGTTCGTACATTGTACTTCCAGGCGTTGATACCGCTGCATTGGAGAATCTGTCAAAACAAACAGAAGGAGGTCTGATGTCTTTGCTGGACATGTTTTCAGGTGGTGCGTTTTCTAAGGCTTCAATTTTTGCCCTTGGAATTATGCCATACATCTCTGCATCAATTGTGATGCAGTTGTTAGGTATTGCTGTCCCATATTTCCAAAAAATGCAACGCGAAGGAGAAAGCGGAAGAAGGAAGATGAATCAGTATACTCGTTATCTTACTGTTGCTATTCTTATCCTGCAAGCTCCTACATATTTGGTGAACCTTTATAGAACCACAAATGGAACAGCTATTTTCTCTAGCCTTGATTGGACGACTTTCTACATTACGTCGACCATCATTTTGGCTGCAGGTAGTATGTTCATTTTGTGGCTCGGAGAGAGAATCACCGATAAAGGTATTGGTCAAGGTGTATCACTCATCATCATGATTGGTATTATTGCACGTTTCCCAACGGCAGTTTCTCAGGAATTTATCAATCGCTTTGAGTCTTTGAGTCAAGGTGGTTTGGTGGGCTTCCTTGTTGAAATTGTTATATGGCTTGCAGTGATAGCAGCAGCAATCTTGTTGGTTCAGGGTGTGCGCAGAGTTCCAGTACAATATGCAAAACGTGTTGCAGGTAACCGTCAATATGGTGGTGCACGCCAGTACATTCCATTAAAACCATATGCAGCGAATGTGATGCCAATCATCTTTGCGCAGGCAATAATGTTTATACCTATTACGGTTGCACAGTTTATGGGGGCAAATCAAAATGCATTTATGATGCAGCTGGTCGATAATACAAGCGTTGTTTACAACGTGATTTTCGCAGCTTTGATTATCATATTTACATATTTGTATACAGCTATTACAATCAATCCTACCCAAATGGCTGAGGATATGAAGCGTAACAATGGATTCATTCCAGGAGTAAAACCAGGAAAGAGTACAGCAGAGTATCTTGACGGTATAATGTCACGTATTACATTCCCTGGATCTTTGTTCCTTGCGCTCATTGCCATTATGCCAGCATTTGCTAGTTTGTTTAATGTGCAGCGTGAGTTTGCCCAGTTCTTCGGTGGAACTTCATTGCTCATCCTCGTAGGTGTTGTGTTGGATACACTCCAGCATATCGAGAGTCATCTCTTGATGAGACACTATGATGGCCTCTTGGATACAGGCCGTATCCGTGGCGCACATTGATCTGTTATAACATTTTAGGATGATTTATCTAAAAACGGATGATGAAGTAGAGCTTCTGCGAGAGGCAAACCTTTTAGTCGGCAAGACTCTCGCAGAATTGGCAAAAATAATAAAACCAGGTGTTACAACTCGCCAGTTGGATGTTTTAGCGGAAACATTTATCAGGGATCATGGAGCGGAGCCCACTTTTAAGAACTTCCCCAACCCTTATGGCGAACCTTTTCCTGCCAGCATCTGTACCTCTGTGAATGAACAGGTGGTACATGGAATACCAAACGATGTGCCACTTAAAGATGGAGATATTGTGTCAATCGATTGTGGTACTAAGTTAAACGGCTTTTGTGGTGATTCTTGCTATACCTTTGCTGTTGGTGAAGTATCTGATGAAATCAAGGCTTTGTTGAAAACCACCAAAGAAGCATTGTATAAAGGTATAGAACAGGCTGTAGTCGGACATCGACTCGGAGACATCTCTTATGCTGTTCAAAGTCATTGTGAGAGTCATGGATATGGTGTTGTGAGAGAATTTGTGGGGCATGGTATTGGTAAGGAAATGCACGAGGATCCCCAGGTTCCTAATTATGGGAAACGAGGAAATGGTATCCTGTTGAAAAACGGACTTTGCATAGCGATAGAACCGATGATAACACTCGGAGCAAAAGATATCTATATGCAGTCAGATAAGTGGGGTATTGTTACTCGCGACTCAAAGGTGGCTGCACATTTCGAGCATACCATTTGTGTAAGAAAGGGCCAAGCGGATATTCTGTCATCGTTTAAAGAAATCGAAAAGATAATATAAGAAGAATCATTTTAATATGGCGAAACAGTCAGCAATCGAACAAGATGGAACAATCGTTGAAGCATTGTCAAACGCAATGTTCCGAGTAGAATTGGAAAATGGCCATGAGATCATAGCGCATATCTCAGGTAAGATGAGAATGCACTATATTAAGATTTTGCCAGGAGATAAGATCAGGGTAGAGATGTCTCCTTATGACCTTTCTAAAGGAAGAATAGTTTTTAGATATAAATAAACAAACTGCATATGAAAACAAAAGCATCTTTAAAGAAACGTACTCCTGACTGCGTTATAGTAAGACGTAAGGGTCGTCTGTTTGTAATTAACAAGAAGAATCCTAAGTATAAGATGCGTCAGGGATAAATTCACGCCAAGTAGATAAGTAAAAAAATTTAAGATATGGCAATAAGAATTGTAGGTGTAGACCTCCCACAAAACAAGAGAGGCGAAATTGCGTTGACATACATTTTCGGTATTGGACGCAGTAGCTCCGCAAAAATTTTGGAAAAAGCAGGAGTTGACAAAGATTTGAAAGTAAAAGACTGGACAGATGACCAGGCTGCAAAGATTCGTGAGATCATCGGTGCAGACTATAAAGTTGAAGGTGATCTTCGTTCAGAGATTCAGCTTAACATTAAGCGATTGATGGATATTGGTTGTTACCGCGGAATCCGTCATCGTATCGGACTTCCTGTACGTGGTCAAAGTACAAAGAATAATGCACGTACACGTAAAGGAAAGAAAAAGACTGTTGCAAATAAGAAAAAAGCTACTAAATAATAATCAAGTATGGCAAAGAAAACAACTTCTGCTAAGAAAAGAAATGTCAAAGTTAGTGCTCAGGGACAGCTTCATGTGCACTCATCATTCAACAATATCATTGTTACTTTGGCAAATAGCGAGGGTCAGGTCATCTCTTGGTCTTCAGCAGGTAAAATGGGCTTCAGGGGTTCAAAGAAGAACACTCCTTATGCAGCACAGATGGCGGCACAGGATTGCGCTAAGGTTGCATACGATCTTGGTTTGAGAAAGGTAACAGCTTACGTTAAAGGTCCAGGTAACGGACGCGAGTCTGCTATTCGTGGATGTTGTGGTGTGGGAATCGAGGTAACAGAGATTGTAGACGTTACTCCACTTCCACATAATGGTTGTCGTCCTCCTAAGAGAAGAAGAGTTTAAGTATTAGTTAATTGCATGGCTGAGTGTTATAAAGACGGCATCTTTCCTTTCTGCCGTTGCGGCTGCACACAAAGTCTATGCGCAAAACAAAATAAGATTTATTATGGCAAGATATATTGGCCCTAAATCGAGAATCTCTCGTCGTTTCGGAGAGGCAATATTTGGTCCTGATAAGGTACTTTCTAAAAGAAACTATCCTGCAGGTCAACATGGCAATAATCGTCGCAAGAAATCTTCAGAATATGGACTTATGCTTGCTGAAAAGCAGAAAGCAAAGTATACTTATGGAGTTCTTGAGCGTCAGTTCCGCAATCTGTTTGAAAAGGCTGCAAGGACTGATGGGGTAACAGGTGAAGTCCTCCTCCAGAGTCTTGAAGCACGTCTTGATAATGTGGTCTACCGTCTTGGTATTGCTCCAACAAGAGCTGCTGCACGTCAGTTGGTTGGCCATAAGCATATCACTGTTGACGGACAGGTTGTGAATATCCCTTCATATTCAGTAAAACCAGGTCAGCTGGTTGCTGTTCGTGAAAAATCTAAATCTCTTGAAGTAATTGCAGCATCTTTGGCTGGCTTCAATCACAGCAAATACCCATGGATTGAGTGGGATGAAGCAGCAAAGGGTGGTAAGCTCTTGCACATGCCTGAGCGTGCAGATATTCCTGAGAATATTAAAGAACAGATGATAGTTGAGTTGTACTCTAAATAAAGATTAATAATGGCGGTATTAGCATTTCAAAAACCCGAAAAAGTTATAATGTTGGAATCCGACGACAAGTGTGGAAAATTTGAATTCCGCCCTTTGGAGCCCGGTTTTGGAATTACTATCGGTAATTCACTCCGACGCATTCTTTTGTCTTCGTTAGAGGGCTTTGCCATCAATACTATCCGTATTGCTGGAGTAGAACACGAGTTTTCTACTGTCCCAGGAGTCAAAGAAGATGTCACCAACATTATTTTGAACCTTAAAAAAGTAAGGTTCAAACAGAATGCCGATGGTATAGAGTCAGAAAAAGTCTCTATAGTTATCGAGAAGGAAACAGAGTTTAAAGCTGGAGATATTAACAAATATCTTACTGGATTTGGAGTGTTAAATCCTGAATTGGTAATTTGTCATTTAGATCCAAAAGCAACTTTAGAGATCGAACTTAATATCAATAAAGGTCGTGGATATGTTCCGTCAGAAGAGAATAGACAGTACTGTAAGGAAATCAACGAATTGGCGATAGACTCAACCTACACTCCAATCCGTAATGTCAAGTTCTCTGTTGAGCCTTATCGTGTTCAACAAAAGACTGACTACGATAAGTTAGTGTTGGAAATCACTACCGATGGATCGATACATCCAAAAGATGCATTGAAGGAGGCAGCTAAGATTCTGATTTATCATTTCATGCTCTTCTCTGATGAGAAGATTACATTAGATAATAATGACTTGGATGCTAATGAGGAATTCGATGAGGAAATCTTGCGGATGCGCCAGCTTCTTAAGACAAAACTCACCGACATGAATCTTTCGGTTCGTGCTCTGAACTGTTTAAAGGCTGCCGAAGTCGATACTCTTGGTGATTTGGTTAAGTACCAAAAGGCTGATTTGCTCAAATTCCGTAACTTCGGAAAGAAATCACTTACTGAGTTGGATGATCTTCTTGAACATCATGGATTGTCATTTGGAACAGACACTTCTAAGTATAAATTGGAAAAAGATTAAGCAAAGATGAGACACAATAAAAAATTCAATCATCTGAGTCGTACAGCATCACATAGAGCTGCTATGTTGTCAAATATGGCCACATCATTGATTCTCCATAAGAGAATTACTACGACTCTCCAGAAAGCAAAAGCTCTTCGTGTATATGTAGAACCATTGATTACGAAGGCAAAGGACGACACAACTGCTTCTCGTCGTGTGGTTTTCAGCTATTTGCAGAACAAATATGCAATTACAGAACTCTTTGGTACTGTAGCAACAAAGGTGGGAAATCGCCCAGGAGGATATACTCGTATTATCAAGCTTGGCAAGCGTGCTTCCGATGATGCTGATATGGCATTCATTGAGTTGGTTGATTTTGATGAAAATATGGCAAAAACAACCAAGAAGTCTACACGTACCCGTCGTTCTAAGAAAACAGCAACTAAGAATGAGGCTCCAGCTGCAGAAACTGCAGCTCCTGTTGAGACTCCTGTAGAAGAAGTTGCTCCTGAAAATGTTTCAGTAGAAGAGCCTGTAGAAGAAAAGGCAGCAGAATAGTAAATTGCTTATTAACGGCGATTTCTTTGTGAACAGCTATGCGGAAAGCATAGCTGTTTTTCGTGTTTAAATGGCTTTCGGTATCGTTGTTGTTTTTGTTATTATTCTGTTGTAAATACGCATCTTTCGTTCAGTCCTCGGAATATGCCTTCATTGAACCAATTTGTTCGTGCCTTTTCATTGCCTGCCCAACAGATTTTTCGAGACCTTCTTGTTGACTATAAAGACTATGTCTTTGATGTGAAAATAGCTGTTTTTAACTATTTTATGTATAAAATAGCGGTTGAAAATCATTTTTTTGTTAAAAAACATTATCTATTCAAAAAAAAATGACTAAGTTTGTACACCAATAAATACCAAAAGGTACCAATTTTATTAACAAAGGATTAGATAATGAAACTTGCTAGCAAACTTTTATCATTGTTTATGACCATGGCGATGGTCTGTCCTTCTGTTGCTCAAAATTGGTCTAGGATAAACATCCATTCTGATGCAAAGTACGGTTTTAATTGGAGCTTCCCGTACGAGCTCAAGCAGTTCTCTTATTCTGATTTTTCATCTGACCAAAGCGAATTCCTTATGCATATAGCTGGTGCAGACGATGAATCTGTTTCGTTTGTCCCTTATGCCGTATCGATGATTGACAGCGTAACCTTCGTTGACGAAATGGCAGAAGAGCATCAAACCCACAACAAGTATCAGATATACACTTTAAGTGTAACTACGAAGGGTTCTGTTGGTGTCAATTCAAGAGAAGAGTACGTTGACTGTTATGTTTCTCTTGATGGAAAGGATGGGTACAATTGGTATTCGGCTGATGCTAGTATCCGTGGACGAGGCAACTCTACTTGGAGCATCTATCCTAAGAAGCCTTATCGCATTAAGCTGAATGAAAAGCATAAGATGTTGGGTTTGGCTAAGGCAAAGAGTTGGGTGCTGTTGGCTAACTATCGTGACCTTACAAGCATGATGAATACTTATGTGTTTGAGGTCGCTCGTTGGATGGGGATGCCTTATGTGAACCATACACGTTTCGTTGAATTGTTTGTTGATGGCGAATATGAAGGTTTGTATCAGTTGACTGAGCAGGTGCAGCAAGGTGAGAATCGAGTAGGAGTGTCGAAAGAAGAAGGCATCTTGCTTTCTATGGATAAGGATGATGGTCCCGAACTCAGCCCTTATGCAACTGATAATTTCTGGTCAACGGTTTACAATTTGCCGATGTGTGTGAAATACCCCGATGATGTTAATGGGTCAGCAAAAGATTCGATCCAAATGGCTTTTGCAGAAGTGGAGAATGCAATTAAGGCAGTTGATTATGAAACACTCGACTCGTTGATGGATATGAAATCCTTTATGACGATGGCCATGATTCAGGAATTGGTGGAAAACGTAGAGATTTGTGCTCCGCGTAGCATCTTTATGTATAAAGACGGTAATGGTAAGTGGGCCATGGGACCATTCTGGGATTGGGATGCTGGTTTCGACTTTGATTGGGGAACATTCTACGATGGCAACATCTTCCGTTATTTTGGCGATTATCGTGAGTTGGTGTTAGGTACAGATCCGGCTAATCGTAAAGGACTATATGGTGCAACGCCGAAGTTCTTTACTGATATGTTTAAATCTGATCGTTATACTAGAGAGTATAAAGAGCTTTGGAATTCAGTCAAAGACTCTATCGTTGAACATAGTTGGGCTATTGTTGAACAATACGTGGAGGAACTTAACAAAGGTGCTTATGCTCGTAACAAATTGCGTTGGCCCATTGTTGAGAATTTTGGATGGGGAAATTGGGGACAGACTGTAAGTTATGATGTGAATCAAGAATTGTCGAAGATGAAGACATGGCTTGACAATCGTGTTGCTTATCTCGACCAGGTTATCAATGCATATCCTCAAACGGGAACTGAGGGAGCGGGAGAAGAATTGGATTATGGCATTCTCAATACTTACATCTCTGGCACACAAATCGATCTCTTTGCGATGTTGAATCTGTCTGACGGATATTCTCAGTCTTCTACCATTGAAATTGCCCCAACAACATTAGCTGAAATGCTTGGACTCTCTGATAACGAATTCAGCAATGCAAAGATAAAATTGTCGGCACTTAATGCCAACGGTAAAGAAGGAGGCCATACTGCCCAAGGTACATGGGGAGCATGGTTTGATGATAAGGGTAATGTAGTTGATTATGGAGGCAATTCGCATGTGTATATTGAACCGAAGAATCTAACTACTAGTGACATATATAGTTGGAACTATGGTTGCCATCCAAATCATTGTCAGAAAGGCGATCAACATGTCGTAACCATGCGTTATGCAGTCACACTTAACGGACAGACTTCATACATAAGAGTAATTGTACATTTCGGAATAGACTGCATACCAGATGGTACATATGAAGATGTTAATGTTGATCCGTCGCTCTATTCTTGGCGAAATATGCAGAAGGTAGGTGAAGAAACGATTACAATGTCTTATGACATGAGTTCTGTCAAAGCCTATGATAAGCAGCCGATTTTAATCAACTTGAATGATATTGTGGCAAAGTTCCCCAATGGTGCAACTGTAGACAACCTAAAGTACATGGTTTGTACAGACATTAAGACAGGTGAACTTACCTCAAGCCTCACTTCTTCAAATGGATTTTATATGATGTTCGATGGCACTGCTACTTCGTGGGGCAGTAGTGAATGTAAGGTGGGCTATAATCCAAATTCAAGCACATTGGATTTTGCTTATACATCAGATCTTGAAGCACCAACCAAGGGAAGTAAATGTACAGCGAGTGTTTTCCTTGTGTACGATGACCGCTATTTTTATAGGTTTAAAATGAATATTACGCTGAATTAATATAAAATATTAACAATTAATAACCAATTAAACAATTTAAACAATGAACAAGAAAACAAAAACAAAATGGGTTTGCATACACATAGATGATAGCTGAAGTTAAGTAAGTTATCTCATAGAGATAGGAATGATGTTGAATAATCAAAAAATATATATCAAAATCAATAATTAATAATTCTAAAATTATGTTGTTTAACTTTCAGAGTAACAAACTACGCAAGCATCTTCTTGTAGGAAGTGCTGTGTGTGCTGCAACTCTTGGTTTCTTTGGTTGTACACCGGATTATAATCTTGATGAAGATCAGCCTTCAGGTCTGAATACCATCTATGGTTATATGGAAGATCAAGGCAACTATAAGAATTTCCTGCAGCTAATTGATGACCTGGGTGAGAAGGAAACTCTCTCAAAAACAGGTAGTAAAACCCTGTTTATTGCAGACGATGACGCTTTTGCGGCATTCTATGCTAACAATAAATGGGGTGTTAAGAGTTATGATCAATTAACAGATGCGCAAAAGAAGTTAATTCTTCGTGCGTCTATGATTGACAATCCTGCTACAATCAGTTTGCTGTCAAGCGTACAAGGTCCTATTGAAGGCGAATGTATGCGTCGTACAGCGTCTCTCCAGACTTATGACTCAGTTTTGGTTGTAAGTACGTCGGATCCTCAAATTCCAAATACCAAGTATTGGAATAATCTGGCACAGACTCATGATACGATTGTCCTCTTCAAGGACTTCTCAGGAGCGCCAACTATGATTCACTTCTTGCCACGTTTCTTGGAGCAGAACATGATTACAGGTCATGACGTAGATTTCCTCTATAATGACCCAATTGGAACTCATGTTTCAGATGATGCTTATGTAAACGATTGCAAAGTGACTGAAGCAAATATCTTCTGTAAGAATGGTTTCTTGCACAAGGTAAATAAAGTGATGTTGCCACTTGACAACATGGCAGAATTGATTCGCGTAAAGCCTCAGTTTAGCATTTACTCTTCTTTGCTGGAACGTTTCTCTGCTCCATTCTATGATTATTCGATTACTCGCGAAT
>Ga0310786_10006242_pt1 | contig 15923 bp, 26 predicted proteins | sample AusTroGonzalo_MG_FD_203881 | JGI IMG/M metagenome (GOLD analysis project Ga0310786, IMG submission 203881) | Bovine rumen microbial communities from tropical cattle in Woodstock, Queensland, Australia - Gonzalo_03 (v2) (version 2) | ecosystem: Host-associated > Mammals > Digestive system >... | reverse complement strand
AGATTTACGCATACTACGCCGATGAAAACGTCGGCAAGCGGCTCGTGCATGGAGAGAGCGAAAAAGACCCGACAACGGCCTCATATACCGGCGGCACATCGGCAAGGATTTTGTTAAGCGATAATGTTTGGTCTTACAGCTTGTCTGAACGGTACATCTATTTCACCACGCCGCTCTACTGGCGCATCGTCAACGAAACACAAGGGATTGAGGTCGCCAGCCTGTTCACGGCAGAAAAGACTATCACCACGACGACCCGGTTCTCAGCGAATCCGCTCATAAAAATCGACACGACAGGGACAGCTCTGACAGGCCAAGCCGTAGCGATCATCGACGAAGGCGTCATTCGGCTGTCTGTTCCTGCCAGTATAAGCGTTTACGGGCAGTCCGTGGCGATTAATGAAGTCTACATCGACTGCGAGACGATGGACGCATATATGTACAAAGACGAGGCAAAAATCAGTCTCAATAAGTACGTGACGCTTCCAGACGAGGACTTAACGATCAAAAACGGGAGCATCGTAAAAGTAAACGGTTTTATTACTTCACTGGAAATCTCTCCGAGGTGGTGGGTCTTATGATTCCGATTCTATTTGAACAAGAAGAGACAGACTTCACCTCCAACGGCATCGGTCGGCTCTCCGACACGCTGTCTTGCACGGTGTCGGAGCGCATAAACGATTTTTATGTTTTGGAGATGTCCTATTCCGCATACGGCAACCACGCGAACGACATCGCAGTCGGGCGGCTGATTCTGGCGACTCCATCGGACGGGATGCGAGCGCAGCCGTTCCGGATCTACGAGGTGGACAAGAACCTTGACGGGACAATTCAAGTCATGGCAAACCACATCAGCTACGACCTGAGCGGCTATCCGATGAGGGAATACCTGGCTCATACCTGCGCCGGGGCTGTGGCGTCTCTGAGTTCCAGAGCGATAATTTCCTCCGGCTTTACGTTCAGCACGGACATCACGAAGTCAAAGGACTGGGAGTTAAGCGGAGCGGCGTCCGTCAGGTCATGTATGGGCGGCGATAACGGGCTTGTGGCGACATACGGCGGCGAGTGGTATTACGACCGCTACAGCTGCGTATTGATGGAGCACAGGGGCGAAGACACAGGGGCATCAATCCGTTACGGAAAGAACATGACGGAGCTGGTGGCGGTTTCCGATGACACGGAAGAATATACTGGCGCTCTGGCGTTCTACAACGGAGGGAGCTATGTGAGTTCCGAAATCCAATATTCGGATCAGTACGCCGTACCGCAGAAGATTCTTATAGTCGACCATACGAGCGATTATCAGTCCGCTCCCACATCGGCACAGCTCAACACAAAGGCGACGTCAGACCTAAAAAAGACGCTCGGCATCACTAATTCCTTGACGGTGAGCTTCGTTCCACTCTGGCAGTCAGAGGAGTACAAGGACTTACTGCCGATCGAGCACGTCAAGCTGGGCGACTTCGTCACGGTCATCTATGACAAGTACCAGATAAAGACAAAATTGGAGGTCGTCCAGACCGACTACAACGTGCTTCTGGACAGATACGACTCGATAGAGCTGGGAGCGATCAGACCGACGCTCGCCGACACGATAGCAAACTTGAGCAAGTAATCCGACAGCCTTCGGGCTGTTTTTTTAGTAAAGGAGACACAAATGAGACAATACACAACGCCGACAATCCAATTACTTGTCAAGGGCGTGGATCTGACAGCCGCTGACGATGTCTGGGTTACTTTTGCGGACAGGACAAGGGCTATAGTTTTGACACTGGACTCGCCAACCGTGGCGGCAAGCGGAAGCGATACATCCGTATCGGTCACACTGACACAGCTCCAGACGGCGCAGTTTATCGCCAATACTTTGAGTGATGTGCAGGTCAACTGGATGGACGACAGCGCCAGATATGCCACTGACATCGTATCTGTCAACGTCTATGAGAACCTGCTGAAGGAGGTCTTGCCAAGTGCCTAACATCGAATTGACAGTCACGGAGGACGCTCCGATCGTGCTGAGTCCTGTCGATGATTCTCCTGTCCAGATGAGGGTGGCAGAGGGTTTCGCTCAGTTACTGGACGCCGCTATCTATGTCGACGGCACGACGCTCTACATCAACACGAGCCTGATAAACGGGAATGAGGTGAGCTACTAATGGCGAATGTATTTGTCGAAGAATCATCGCTGTCCGCTATCGCTGACTCCATCAGGGCGAAGAACGGTACGGCTACGACTTACAAGCCCTCTCAGATGTCGGGTGCGATTGACGCATTACCGTCTGGCGGCATTACGCCAACGGGGACGATTTCCATCACGGCAAACGCGAATGACATTGACGTTACCAACTACGCCGAAGCAGACGTGAATGTCCCGAACACCTACAGCGCAAGCGATGAGGGCAAGGTCGTCGACAACGGTGCACTGGTAAGCCAGACGAGCGACACGGTCACCCAGAACGGGACGGTAGACACCACGCTCATCAGCTCGCTGACGGTCAATGTTAGCGGCGGCGGTGGCGGTGGATATGCCACGGGAACGTTTACGCCTACGGCTGACTCAAAAACGTTTACTGTTGATACGGGCATTGATTACGATTTTTTTGTACTGATCCCGGAAGATGCCGTTTCTGGATATGGCAAGAGGGCGGTAAGAGCGGCGGCTTTTGAGCCTGATTATACAAATTATTATACACGTTATGTCATAACGACAAATAACTCCGGGTCGGCTGTGGCGGCTGATTCATATGGCGGCACGGGGTACTTTACAAAAAGCGGAACGTCGGTGACATTCTCATCGAGCGCCTCGTATGTTCTTAAAGATGTCCCATATAGGTGGTGTGCATGGAAGGAGCAAACTTGATATGTCAGAGATAAATAAAATCAATCTGAACGGTACTGAATACACCATCGGCGGTGCCGGTATTACGGCAGACATTAAGACGGCTCTTCTCCAACTGGCTGAAAAGGTCGCATATATCGACGAGTACGGGCAGGATTATTATGACGCACTCGAGGCCGCATTAGACCCTCCGAATAACCTCTCGTCAATAACAGCCGTCTACACACAGAGCGGAACGGTCTACACGAGCGATACGTTAGACAGCTTAAAGCCTGATTTGGTCGTGACGGCTCATTACGATGACAGCACGACAGCAACCGTCTCGGCGTACACACTGAGCGGAACGCTGACTGCCGGATCATCGACCATCACCGTGCTCTATGGCGGCAAGACGACAACATTCAGCGTTACGGCTACCGCTCCGTTATATCCGTTTGAAAACGGTTCACACGACTTCACAAGCCCTGCAGCGTCGATAGAAGTATCTAACGGCAACAAAGCGCTTGTATCATTCTCGACCGCAAACCAGAACGACATTCACGGGAATATCTCCGAAGTGTCAGCAAATACTACCGCCTGCAACAGTACGAGCAATTATGGAAGTGATACATGGTTTGAGTTTGAGACAGGTTCAGTCCTCACCGGGAAAATCACAGTCACAGACGTGCTGAAGGGGAACGATACGACAAAGGCATCGCTGTTCTTCTTCACAAAGAACTCGTCAAACGAGTCTGTCTCGTTCAATATTTTCCAAGACCAGTATCTTAAGAACTTAACGGTCGGAGACGAATTTCAAATCAACATTACCGCTGAAAGTGACCTGCACGTCAAGTGCCTGGGATTGTATCTTGGGAACCGTCACGCATCAGTCGCCGCTCACATCGGCATCAGAGCGGAGATCTATCTCGACAACGTAAGAATCGTCTAATGGTGGGCGTATGAGCATATACGATAAAAACGGGGCAAGCCTGAACTCAATATATGATGTCGACGGGAACACCATAACGAACATCTACGACGTCAACGGAAGCGCTATTCCGTTCTACAGCTTTGACGATTCGACAACGGTGACGGATATATACACGTCGAGCATCTCATCACAGCCTCAGGGCGGCTGTATTGATGATGACGGGAACGTTTATATCTGCCTTTATTCGGCTGGCAAGTTCCTCAAGTACAACATCGGCTCAGGAACGCTGACTCAGTACAGTTTTACGGGGAGCGCATACGGACACGCGAACGGCATGGCATACAACCCGAACACCAACCACGTCTATGTCGCATCAATGAAGGACACAGGCGAGGTATACGAGTTCGACACGTCCTGCAATCTGGTAGACACGCTCTACGCAAAAGACGAGAACGGCACAGTTTTTAACTGTTGGAATATCGCCTATGACCAGACGCACCGAAGATTCATCGCCATGTCGGGCGGCAAGATGTATTTCATGGACGATAGCTTTGACTATCTCAGTTTTGTGACCTACGACGAGAACGACTGGGCAAACACACGGCAGGACATCGAGACAGACGGCGTTTACGTCTATTGCCTGTCGTACAGTGCCAACCATATCTATGTTTTCGATATGCAGGGCAATCTGGTCAAAGACATATCGAACACGGGCTTCTCAGGCGAGCCTGAGTCTATGTGTTATGACTGGACGAATGACAAGTATTACATCGAGGGCAAAAGCTCCTATGTCGTCATCCGCGAAGTAGTATTTAAGAGTTAGAGGCGCAGAATGGTACAGACAATCGTATTAGCAATAATCGGTAGTGGTGTGCTGTTAAAGCTGAGTAAAGTGGTTTATTTTTCCTGAGCCGTGATTTGAATTAAACTGTTTCTGAGGTGATGAAGATGGATTTTACACAGACATTGGCGACGTTCCTGCTGGGTGGGAGTTTTCTGGGATTTGTGCAGTACCTCATCAGCCGGAAAGACTCAAAAAACGATAAGTTTGAAGCTATTCAAAAGGACATCGGAGAGCTCCGCGCTGAGGTGCGGGCTATCGACGCGAAGGGTGATCTGAGAGACGCGATTGAGTCGCGGGTCCGTATCCTGCGCTTCAACGACGAGCTATTGGAAGGCCGTCGTCACAGCAAGGATTCTTATGACCAGTGCATGAGCGATATTACGATCTATGAATCGTTCTGCAGCACTCACCCGGATTTTAAAAACAACCAGACGGTCCTGACGATCGACCATATCAACCGGAGCTATGCGGAACGGCTGGAGAAACATGATTTCCTGTCTATGTGAGGTGTAATATGCTGATCCCGAATAAACTTTATGATGCGCTGAAGCTCATCGCGCTCCTGGTGCTGCCGTTTTCTGAACTGATTTCCGCGCTGGCATCGATCTGGGGATGGAGCTATGGACCGCCGATCGTGGCGACGCTGGTCGCTGTCGATACGTTCCTGGGATGCTTTGTCAAGATCTGCGCTGACGCATATAAAAACTGCTCGGGGGAGCCAGAGGATGATCAGTAATTCCGGGCATGATGAGAACGGTAAATTATCCGGTGGAGCTGCCGGGGATCAGACCGGGGGCGAATGGGCCGTAAGGAGCTGGTATTCAAGGCCGTGGTCTGTAGTGCTGAGATATCCGGATATTATGATCGGGATCCTGATCGCGCAGCTTGCCGAGGAGGCCGCGAAGAATAATAAGATCGGATATGACCAGTCTCAGCGCGGTACGTTCTGGCAGGCTTTAAAGGCAGCGGATTATTATCCGGCAAACATTAAGACGGCCTGTGAATCTGACTGTTCCGCAGGCGTGGCGGCGATCGTTAAGGCTGCCGGATATATTTCCGGGCTGACCAGGCTGCAGGCCGTTTCAGCTGATATGTACACGGGCAACGAGAGGTCGGTGCTGACAGGCGCAGGCTTTTCTGCTTTAACTGAGAGCAAGTATCTGACGAGTGATGAATATCTGCTGCCGGGTGATGTGCTTCTTTACGAGGGGCACCATACGGCGATCAATCTGGACCAAGGGAGCAAGGCAACTGTGACGATTACGAACGAGCTGATAAAGAACTCCGTCGCCAATGTGGCGAAGCGGGCGAAGGCTGAGCACTGGTCATATGGCGACTGCCATACGAATCCACCGTGCCCGCCGATCGCGTGCGAGAGGGGAATCGATCGGGCGCTGTGGGATCTGAGTCCTCAGTTCCGGGATCAGAAAGCCGGAGGCGAGACGACTTATACGATCGATGGATGGCTGGTCAAACACGGATTTATAAAAAACACTGATCAGAGCAAGGTCAAAAAGAACAGCATCGTCTTTATGAAGTGGACCGGGTCCGCTGCGTTCGACTGGCGTGATCACGTGTTTTACTGCGTGGATTATAATCCGGCGACCGGGATGTGCATCAAGTACGATTTCGGTGAGCAGTGGAGGATCGACAAGGGAAGCTACTTTTCGAATGTTCCGTTTAACCAGTGGACTGACACGCCGATCAGAAGAAGGTTCTATGCTTCATACCAGTGGCCGGAGAACACGGAGGCGGATCCGTATCTGTTTAAGCCGGTGAGGATCCTGTCCGGAGCGGTGGGAAAGTCTCAGTTCATGGTCACACGGGCGCTTAAGGCCAGAGATTACAAAGGCGTGAAGAAGAACGGCGAGCTGCAGGACCTGGAGCTGAATGACAAATACACGAAGGGCGATGTTGCTGCCGTCGTGAAGTATAAGTGGGATCGCATGGTCAACGGGAAGAATCTGTGCGACGGGATCCTGGCTGACGAATGCAACCAGAAGTTTTATGAGGATCTATTCGGGATGCCGCTGCCGATTCAGTGTGTTAACGTTCCGGCTCAGTGCACGAGCGGTCCGCTGATCCTCATGCTGCAGGAAGTTCTCAGATCCGAATGCTTCACTGGAAAAGATGGGAAGCCCATCGATTTGGATCAGCAGTGGGGTCCAAATACTGAATATGGAGTGATCCAGTATCAGAAGCTATATGGTTTTGAGCCAAACGGAAAAGTGACTTATTCCGTCTGGAAACACATGTGCACGAACAGAACCCCCAAAAAGCATTAAACGCGCAAGCGTTGCTCATAGTTCCACCTCCTTTCCCTACACTCCCGGTTGGTACCTCGCCGGGAGGGGCTTTTTTTGTGTGCAAAAAATGGGCAAACTTGTTCAAAATGGGCAGGAAATGGGCAAAAATTTGCAGTTTTGTGCAGTATGTGACATTTGAAAAAGCCCGTATTTACAGCACTTTTCAGTATTTTGCAGTTTATGTATGGTACTCTATGGGTGTCATACCAAAACTAAAAAAAGCCCGTGTTTTCGGGCCTTTCCGGATTTTTCCGTTTTGAAAATGTGCAGATAATGGGCATGCCTTAGATGATGCGGACATTCTTGATCCGCTGCCGGTCCCTGTCCTTCATCTTTTCCGTGATGTGGAAATAAATATCGCGAGTGACCTTTGAATCTGAATGACCGACGCGCCTGGCTATCTCGTCAAGTGTGAGGCCGGCTTCAGCAAGCATGGCGACGTGAGTGTGCCGAAGCGAATGGACTGTCAGTCTTCTGCCGATGGTCTTCTCCGTGACTTCACTGTATATTTCATTGAAACACTTGTAACTGACAAAATAGCCATTCCGCGATGGTATGAGATGCGTCGATTTATAACCACGATTGAGCATGTCTTCAAGACGCCAGCGTTTGATCCTCCGGATGCAGTCAGCAAGCTCGTCCTGGATAAAAACTTCGCGTTCTGAAGTTTCGGTTTTTGTTGTCGAGATCTTCCTCGTCCTGAGAGCGAATGTTTTGTTTACTGTTATCACGTCTGTTATGTCAGCAACATCCAGCGCGACAGCTTCTCCCACACGAAGCCCGGACAGAATGAGAAATTCCGCAAGCAGCCGATACCGTACGTTTTGGATCCCGGCAAGGACAGCCTCGATCTCGCCATGATCTAAATACTTCTGTGCGTTCTTTTCTCTGGTTGTCGGCGCCGGCAGCTTAGTCAGTTTGTCAATCCAAGCGATGTCAGGCAAATAGCTATTCAGATAGCACCATCTTATGAATCCCTTGAACTTCTTCATCCGTTCGTTATATGTTCCTGGCGCGTCCATGAGCTGATTCTTGACATAGTTCGGCGTAAGTCTATCGAGGAAGACATCTTCTCCGATCCGCCTCTTGATGACGTTGAAGCTCGCCCGGTAGCCTTTCCACGTCTGCTCCTTGACCTCTAGCTTCTTCGCTTCCAGGAAGTCTTCGATCGCCTCGCCGACAGTGTAGTCCTTGACGATCCCGGCGCGCTTGTAAATCTTAGCTATGCGGTCCTGAAGATACCGCTCAGCATCGTGGCACATGGCTCGCGACTTAGATCTGCGAGTGGTGGAGACGGTTCTCCATTTTCCAGTCAGCGGATCCTTGTATTTTTCTATAAAGACATAGCCTGTTTTCCGTTCTTCAATCCACATAATTATTCACCTAATATCCACGGAAGAGTTCTGCGTCATGTAATGCGAATAAATAGTCCTCATAGTCCATTCCGAGCAGTTCCGCTGCCTTTTCTGCTTTTCGGCGTTCTCGCGTCATGGCTGCCTTCAGCCCTCGCCGCCAATTCTTGACCTTTTCCCTCGGAATCGTTTTGCCGTGCGCTGCTGCCTCGATCAGCTGGACGTCAAACTTCTGGAAGTCGCCATTCTCGATATGCGTCAGGGCGTGTTCGTACTCCCTGAGCTGACCGTCCGAGCTGAGGCGGCTGTCAATGAATACGGTATAGGAGCCGTCTTCATTTTCCGTCACTGCCTCATGGACTTTTCTGTCCTTCGGAAAGTCGAGTAGGACGACAGCCACATCGTCACGCTGGATCATCGTCATCGCCTCGCTCTTTACGCTTGAGCGCCATCAGCATGTCGTAGGTGGTCTTCAAGTCTTCCGGATCCGCATCGCTGGCAGCGTCGAAAAGGACTCGGAGGTCTGGGTTGTCGAAGATCTTCTGAGCGATGGCAGCGGTATCGCTGTTTTCGTAGTATTCGGGAGAGCTATCTTCGACGAGTTCGGCCTTCGTGACATGGAAATACCTTGCCAGCAGTTCGATTTTGTCGATGCGCGGATAGGTGTTCCCTTTTACCCAGTCTGTAAACGTGGTGTAACTGATACCGAGATCTTTGCATACGTCAACCCTATCCTTGCCGTATTTTTCCATAAGCCGCTGGATGTTTCTCGCCATTATTTCTTTATTGCCCAGATTATTATCCATAGCCTTCCTCCTTCTCCCCGTTCCTATTATACGGCGGCTCCGTGAATATTTCAATAAAATATCGGTAAAATTACGGAATATCCGTTGACATTACGGAAAAACCGTATTAGAATGGTTGTAGCCAGATGAAAGGAGGGATGAGAACCTATGGCGATCACATTGAAAAGCGCAAGAGTAAACAAAGGCTTGACGCAGGCAGATGCGGCAAAAATACTCGGTATTTCGACAGATACGCTCAGTAATTACGAGCGAGGCAAGTCATTTCCGGATGTTCCGATCATCAAACGGATGGAAGACTTGTATGGTCTGCCGTATAGCGAGCTTATTTTTTGCCCTGAAGTTACGGTTTAACCGTAGAAAGGAGCGAAATGTATCTACGCAGAAAAGGCCTTGCAGCCGAATACGGCCTCAGTCTCAGGACGGTCGACAATGTGCTGGATTATATGTACCGACACCGGCGCTATGACAGCTACATCATCCGATCGAAGCGAGCAGTCATGATTAAGCCGCAAGGTTTTGAACTGGCACTAAAAGAACGAAGGGAGATCATATCATGAAGCCAAAAAAAGCGCCCGGAGTGGCGGCAACCAACAACCGGGCAAGATTCACATCTCTAAGGATTATCTTAGCAGACAAACGCTTCCGTGACAAGTTTTATCTTGCAGTAATGCGCGGATCCGTCGCGGGGGGCGTGTTAGCAGCCATCATTGGCGTCCTTTACATGGAGACGTCAATCCTGGAAGGACTCATCATCGCCGGCGCAGGACTCGCCTGGCTCGGCGTCTTTTATCTCATCAACCCGGATGACAAAATGTTTGGAGGTTAATCATGGCGACATTATACGAACTGACAGGCGACTATCTTAATCTGCTCGACATGATGGACGATCTGGAAGTGGATGAGCAGACCATTCTCGACACGATGGAAGGCATAGAGGGCGAGCTTGAGATCAAGGCCGAAAACTACGGCAGAGTCATCAAGAACCTGGAAGCGGAAGCAGCCGGCCTCAAGGGCGAGGTGGACAGGCTCACCAATCGCAAGCGCACGATCGAGAACAACATCGCCCGGATGAAGTACGCGCTCCAGCAGAGCATGACCATCACCGGCAAGACAAAATTCAAGACGGAGCTTTTCAGCTTCGGCATCCAAAAGAATCCCGCTGCCGTCGTTATGGATGAGCAGTATATCGAAAACATCCCGGAGGAGTATCTGACATACCACGAGCCGACCGTGAACAAGGCAGCCATCAAGGACGCACTCAAGGCCGGTGTGAACATGGACGGGATCGCGCACCTGGAGCAGACAGAATCGCTCAGAATCAGATAGGAGGCAAATCATGGCAAGATTTTACGCGAGATATAACGAAGCAACCACATATGCAAGAGAGTGGTTTTCCATCAGTGTCGATGCTGAAGACATCGGAATTGAAATAATCGACAGATTTGCAGGAGAAGTTTTTTCCTTAATCAGAGATCGCGTCAACAACAAGGATCTGAATGACGTTGGCGATCTTGTAGACCTCTACTACGACCTGCAGCAGGCAAGCATCGAGGCAAGCCGAGCGGCAGAGAAGAAGAAAATCGTGGAAGAAACTGAGGAGGTGCAGGATGAGTAAAGTAATCGGACTCATGGGCGAATCTGGCTCCGGAAAAACGTCCTCCCTCATCACGCTGGATCCAGAGACGACATTCTATCTCGACTGCGACAAGAAGGGGCTGAACTGGCCCGGATGGAAGCAGCAGTACAACACGGAGAAGAAGAACTACTGGAAGACCGACTATCCTGGGCAGGTGCTGTCTATGATGGAGAAAATCAATTCCCAGGACACATTCAAGCACATCAAGACGCTCGTGATCGACACCATCAACGGCGTTATGGTCTCGGAGGAGATGCGGAATGCGAAGCAGCAGGGCTATGGCAAATGGACTGACCTCGCGCAATATGTCTGGGAGATCTTCGACAAGGCCCTCACGCTTCGGGACGATCTGACCGTGGTCATCATCGCGCACAGCATTACGGACACCGACGACAATGGGATCGTGTTCACGCATATCCGAACCAATGGGCGCAAGCTGGAGAAGATCGTTCTGGAGAGCAAACTGACGACCGTCCTGCTCGCAGAGTGCAAGGATGGGAATTATATCTTCCATACCAAAGCTGACCGCTCGACAGTCAAGGCTCCGATGGGAGCGTTCCAGGAAGATGAGGTCCCGAACGATATGCTGGCTGTCATCAATGCGCTGGAGGAATATTGATGAAGCCGGTCAAGATGCCAAAGCCCAAATATCACTATTACGGCATGATAAACGGAAATTTTATCGGAGAGACATGGGCTGTTCCCGATGCAAAAGCAAGAGCAAACCTTTGGTGGATTTTCGTGAAAGGTTGCGATGAATTTGCCGCCAGAGACTACGATCCTGAAGACATTGATTTAGTTGTGAAATAGGAGGGAACCGATGAAGAAAGTTGACACCACAAACGTCCAGGAAGCCGGCGAACAGCAGAGACTCATGGCAGGGGCATATAACTGCGTGATCCGCAAGGTTGAAGACTTCCCGGACAAGGAATATCTGAAAGTCACCTACGACATCGCCGAGGGCGATTTTGCTGGTCATTTTGACGCGATTCGCGAAGACCATCCTGACTGGCTCTGGATCGGAGCCTATGTCAAGAGCTACAAAGCGACCGCTCTGCCGATGTTCAAGCGTTTCTGCTCAGCAATCAGCAAGAGCAACGGAAACTTTATCTTTGACGGCGGCACCATCAATGCCGATGAATCCACGCTGATCGGCAAGCGCCTCGGCCTGATCCTGCGCGAGGAAGAATACTATTCCAACTCCGGAGACAAGCGCACGAGGCTTGCGGTCTATTCTGAGTGTCCCGTTGACAAACTCGACACGGCAAAGGTCCCGGATCTGAAGAAGCTCGTCGAACCGACTAAGGCCGATGACTTCATGGCGATCCCTGAAGGCGCAGAGGATGATTGCCCGTGGTAATCGTGGAAGACACTCGGCAGCAGGCCGGCAAGCACGAACTGAAACACGCATGGTTTGCCGAGAACGGCGTCGAACTGGTACGGAGCAAGCTGCCTTTTGGCGATTATGCGCTCGTGCCATCTGTCGCCGTTGATACCAAGAAGGACATGGAGGAGATCGCAGGAAATATCTGCGGACCGCAACACAGCAGATTTATCAACGAGTGCAAGGCGGCGAAAGCCGCCGGCTGCTCGCTGATTATCCTTGTCGAGAACGACGTCGGTATCACAGATCTGCAACAGGTCCATAACTGGATCAATCCGCGCTCGATCTACTCCGACAAGTGCGTCCAGGGTCCACGGCTCCAGAAGGCTATGGAAACGGTATCTGAGCGCTATGGCGTACAGTTCGCATTCTGCCGACCAGAAGAATCAGCAGAAAGGATTATCGCATTACTATGGGGGACTGCCTAAGTGCGGCAATTAAATATGCCACGGAGTTCAACTGGGCTGTTTTCCCTGTCAGCCCAAAAAACAAAAAGCCGCTCACGCCACATGGCTGCAAGGACGCCAAAAAAAACGTCGGAGCGATCAAGGCGTGGTGGAAGAAGTGGCCTGACGCCAATATCGGCATAGCAACCGGGTCCGCATCCAATCTGGTAGTCATAGACGAAGACTGTGACGAAGACAAGGGCCTTGACGGGTTCCAGAGCGTGACGGAATGGGAGCGGATCCACGGAAAGCTGCCCGTGACCTATATGTGCCTGACAGGGCGCGGCGGCTACCATCTTTATTTTCGATATGACGGCACAGACATAAAAAACCGCGCCGGCCTGTTGGAGGGGGTTGACGTGCGCGGAGAGGGCGGTTATGTGATTGCGCCGCCTTCTATCCATCCCAACGGGACTGAGTACGTTTGGGAGTATGATCCGGAAGAATTTGAGCTTGCTGACGCCAACGAGACTGTCCTGGAATTACTTGCGACCGATAAATCAGTAGAACCAGAACAATTTAAGCTCCCGGACAAAATTCAAGACGGCGCAAGGAATGACACGATCTTCAAGCTCGCAAGCTCGATGCAAGCTCAAGGGCTCCCGGACGAAGCGATCAGAGACGCAGTTTATAAAACTAACGCAGAATTATGCGTTCATCCGCTCGACGCCAAAGAACTCGACCTGATACTCAGCAGCGCTCTGAAATACGCCAAAGGCGAGTTGAAAATCATATCAGACCAGGGCGAATGGCGCGAGCCGAGAATCGCGTTCCAGCTCGATAAGAATGGCGATGTCACGGACAGGCCGCTCCAGACGATCGCGAACGCAGAGGAGGCAATCGAGTACGACAAGGACTTATTCGGTCGGATCCGATACAACGAGATCTCTTATGTCCCGTATGTTTACGGCACTCTGCCGTGGAAGGAGTGGCGCGGATGGCGCGAGTGGACGAATATCGACGACTCAAACCTCCGGAGCTACATCGAGAACAAGTACGGCCTTAAGAACGGCGAGAAGACGATGGACGCGCTGGCAAACGTAGCGCATCGGCATCCGTTCAACCCGGTCAAGCTCTTGTTGGAAGAATGCCACGAACAATGGGACGGCGGCAAGCACATTGAAAATCTGCTTCAGACTTATTTGGGCGTAGATAAGACAGACTACTCCATCGAAGTGATGAAGCTGTTCATGCTCGGCGCGATTGCGCGAGTCTTCAAGCCCGGATGTAAGTTCGACTATATGCTCGTGCTGGTAGGCGGTCAGGGCGGCGGCAAATCGACATTCCTGAGACAGCTTGCGCTCAATGATGCATGGTTCAACGACAACTTCAGCACACTTGACAGCGGCAGGGCAATCGAGAACCTGCGCGGAATGTGGATTGTCGAGCTTGCCGAACTGCAAGCGACAAAACGCGCAAAGGACGTCGAGACGATCAAGTCGTTCATCACGTCACGGGTGGACACCTATCGCGCACCGTACAACAGACGAACAGAGCAGCGGCCCAGGATGTGCGTCCTGGCTGGAACGTCGAACCCGACCGACTTCCTGACGGATCAGACCGGGAACCGGCGTTTCCTTCCGGTGACGTGCGACAGGAGCAAAGCCACAAAGGACATCTTCGACGATGACTGCCGGTTTGAATTTGCTCAGGCTTGGGGTGAGGCGATGGAGATCTACAAACGCGCAAACGGGCGAATCAGGCTTGTCCTTCCGGATAAGCTGCAGCCAGAGGCGCTGAAGATGCAGCAGAGCTATCAGGAGGAGGATCCATACGTTGGCATGATCCAGGAATGGCTCGACAACACCGACAAGGACCGGGTGTGCGTGATGATGCTCTGGAAGGAAGCACTGCACAAAGAGTTCACGGATCCGAGCCGGCGCGAGATCAACAATCTGCACGAAATCATGAAGAACAATATCACCGGGTGGGAGTTCATCGGTCGGCAACGTGTTGCCGTCTACGGAGTGCAGAGATGCTACGACAGGATCAGAAAAGACGAATTTATCGAGGTTGACCCGAAAATGTTGCCGAACTTCGTCGAGATTTAGGGCGTCGGCAACAGGGTCGGCAACAAAAAAACTCAGTATTTATGCGGCTTGTTGCCGTTGTTGCCGTTGTTGCCGTTAATTTCTCTATAAGTACAAAAATAAATAATAAATAAAAATAGTAATTATAAGGATTTTATGGACAACACGGCAACACGACAACAGAGAGGAGGCTAAATTGATATGCTTACTGGTTTCTATATTGTTCTCCACGATGACGCCGAAGATAGCGTTACTGGAGGAGGACATGGTGATGGTGGAGACGTACAAGACGATGGAGGTGGAGAGTGAGCTGGCAGCCGAAGAGGAAGAGCAGGAAGTGCCGTCAATGCATCTATGGGGCACCGCGACCATTACCCATTATTGCAACTGCTCCGAGTGCTGTGGAGTTTGGGCAGGAGGTGGCACGGCAAGCGGCACTTGCCCGACGGCAGGTCGAACAGTTGCTGCTGAATTACCCTTTGGGACCAGGCTCCTCATAAACGGTCACGAGTACATCGTCGAAGATTCCGGAGTAAGTGGGTGTTGGGTGGATATTTACTGCGACAGCCACGCCGAGGCACTGGCGAGGGGAATGTATCAGACTGAGGTGTATATCATTGACGGATAGGAGGAAGGCATGAAGGTCGACATTGAGAAAATCATAACCACGGCGATACAGGCGAAGATGTCGGTGTACATCACAGAGGACTCAGTATCTATTACGCCTTGGGGAGGCTTTGAGAAGGAAGAGCCGAAGAAGGCGGCGGATCCGAAGAAGCAGGGCGCGCGGAAGACCATCGATATGGGCAAGGTGAAGGCGCTCAGAGATGCCGGCTGGTCAGTGGACAAGATAGCTGATGAGATGGGCGTATCGAAGCCGACGATCGCCAGCAGGCTGAAGGAGGAATGATGGTCGGGCAGATGAGCCTGTTTGAGTCATGGGTCTACGAGACAGACAGCGGCAACATGATGGCAAAGTGTCCGAACTGCGAAGGTCGAATGCCGATCTATCCGTGGTGGTACCAAAATCCATACCGCTTCTGCCCGTATTGCGGACAACGGCTCTACGAGGGCAACGTGATGCAAGCAGGCAATCGGATCTACGGCTGGACGAAGAGTTTTAAGCAGATAATGGAGGAAGCATGAAATACGCAATAGCACTAACAATCCTCAGCATCATCATAACGGTGCTCGCCCTGCTCCTCTACAAGTGGCTGATGGGCTATGTGTTCGGGATGGAGCTGGGCTGGCTGAGGTGGTTTGTATGACGAGGGAAGAAGCGCAAGACAGGCTCCAGCGAATGAGAAATCAGGCGGCTGAGTTCGTTAAGTCGAGTCCGAGCCACTATTGGGCTGACATTTACCGCAAGGACG
>Ga0310786_10006241_pt1 | contig 15923 bp, 15 predicted proteins | sample AusTroGonzalo_MG_FD_203881 | JGI IMG/M metagenome (GOLD analysis project Ga0310786, IMG submission 203881) | Bovine rumen microbial communities from tropical cattle in Woodstock, Queensland, Australia - Gonzalo_03 (v2) (version 2) | ecosystem: Host-associated > Mammals > Digestive system >... | reverse complement strand
TCCCTCCTTCCCCCGCACCCCTCATCCTCCTTGCTATCTTTTCCATGCGTCAACGCGCAAGGAATGAAAGATCATTGGCTAAGACTATGCCAGAAGACCTCATTCAAAATTTACAGTTGCTGACCCTAAATTAAACCTTTTTCGCGGAGGGTGTCGAGAGTTTCCGCAAGGCGCTCGCGCTTGAGGCGCGTCTCGTCTTCGGCGTTTGCGAAAAGCGACGGCGCGTCGTCGCCTGGCGAATCTTGTATGTTCGTCACGCCAAAGCCGATGAGCCGTATCGTCTTCGGCTTGCGATTCGCCGGCCACTCGCGGTCGAAGAGTTCAAGCGCCGCTTCGCGAAACGCAATGTCGTCGCGTGCCGGATGCGCGAAGGGCGATTGCCTCGTGATCGTATTGAAGTTCGCGTCGCGGATCTTTATCCTCGCAGTCTTCGCCCATCTTGTCGCGTGGCGAAAGCGAAGCCCTACATCCGTCACGAGTTCAAGCAGCGTCTCGCGCACCGCCTCGCGGTCGGAAGTGTCTTCTTCGAAAGTGTGTTCGCGCGACACCGACTTCTCCTCGCCCGGTTCCCAATACACCTTGTCGTCTGAAATTCCAAACGCCATGTCTATGAGATCATCAGAGACGAGTGGGTTGCCGCGCCCGAGCCGCTGCAGGTCGCCGCAGGTCGCGATGCCGTATGGCTTAAGCGATTCAACCGTCTTCTTCCCCGCGCCCCAGAGGACGCCTATCGGCTTGTCGCGCAAGAACGCCGTGATCTCGTCTTGCTCGAATGGCATGAGCGTGAAGCCGTCCGGCTTGTTCTGCTCGGAGCCGATCTTCGCGAGAAGCCGATTTGGCGCAATGCCGACCGAGCACGTCACTCCGCATACTCGTCGTATTTCCGCGCGCAGTTCTTCGCCGAGTGCCTTCGCTCGCTCGCGCGCGCCCGCGTTCTTTCCTCCGTAGAGATGGAGCGAGCCCGTTATGTCGAGAAACGCCTCGTCTACCGAGACTCCCTCGACGAACGGCGTGTAGTGCGAGAACACCTCGAACGCCTTGTCCGAGACTTCCTGGTACGCTTCCATGTGCGGTCGGACGAAAATCGCATGCGGGCAGAACTGGTAGGCAGTCCTCGACGGCATTGCGCTCCTGATGCCAAATTTCCTCGCCTCGTAGGAACACGTCGACACGACCCCGCGCTCGTGCGGCCCCGAGCCGACGACAAGCGGCTTCCCGCGCCACTCCGGGTGCGAGAGCAACTCTACCGACGCGAAGAATGCATCCATGTCGACATGCAGGATCACGGCCATGCGACGATTATAGCATATACATGGTATAATATCCGCGATGAAACGTCCGGAGATTCTCGCCCCCGCCGGGGACTTCACTTGCCTTAAGGCCGCGATCGACGCAGGCGCCGATGCCGTGTACTTCGGGCTCGGCACCTTCAACATGCGCGCACGGAGCGGCGTCAACTTCAAGGAATCCGACCTTCCCGAGATAGCGCGCCGCTGTGGAAAGGTGCGTCGCTATCTCGCCCTCAACGCGATCATGTTTGAGGACGAGATGGAAACGGTCGAGAAGACAATCGTCGCCGCGAAGCCATTCGTCGACGCTTTCATCGTCTCGGACTGGGGCGTCGTCTCGCTCTGCAAAAAGCACGGCGCGACTTTCCACGTCTCTACGCAGATGTCGACGTCAAATTCAGAAGCGGTGAAGTTTCTCGTCTCGCAGGGCGCGTCGCGCGTTGTCCTCGCGCGCGAGTGCACTCTCGCCGAGGTGAAGCGCATCTGCGCCTCTTCGCCCGTAGAGATTGAATGTTTTGTCCACGGTGCGCAGTGCGTCGCGGAATCGGGCCGCTGCTTCATGAGCCACGACGTCTTCGGTAAGAGCGCGTGCCGCGGCGAGTGCGTTCAGCCGTGCCGTCGCCGCTTTCTCGTAAAGGCCGTCGATCTCTACGAAGACGCGGACGGAAATCCTGTGCATACTGATGCAAAGGCGCAGTATATCGTCGAGCCGCACACTGTCCTTTCCGCGAAGGATCTTTGCTCGCTCGGTTTTGTTGACAAGCTGATTGACGCCGGAATCGCCTCTTTCAAGATCGAGGGTCGCGCGCGTAATGCCAACTATGTGATGACGACTGTGCGTTGCTACCGCCGCGCCGTTGATGCGGTTCTTGCGGGAACATACACGCCCGCGCTTGTGCAGGAGCTGACCGAGGAAGTGAAGACGGTGTTCCACCGCGAGTTTGCGGACGGTCTCTATTTTGGTCGCCCCGGCGCGCACCAGTTCGCCGACAGCGAGGATTCTCTCGCGACGACGGTGAAGCGGCACGTCGGCATAGTGATCGACTACTTTCTCAAGGCGGGAATCGCCCAGGTGAAGATTCAGGACCATGCGATCCGCCCGGGCGACGCGCTCCAGATACATGGGCCCACCACCGGCGTCGTCGAATTGACGCTTGGCGAGCTTCGCCGCGACGACGAGACGCCGACTGTCGGCGAGAAGGGGACGTGGGTCACATTCAAGTGCCCGCGCTGCCGCGTCGGCGACAAGGTGTTTTTCATCGAGCGGCGAATTTGATATAATTCGTGCATGAAAACAAATTCGCTTCTTCTCCGCGGCGCATTTGCCGCGGCCGTGCTCGTTGCGGCGCCGCTCGTTGCGGCCGACCTTTCCGAAGTTGCAGACCTGAAGCCGCTCGCGATGAAAGTCTACGGCATCAGGAGCGTTGAGCGCAAGGGCGACAATACGCTCGCCGTCACGCTTGGCGCAAGTTCCTCGGCAGGCGCGCGCCGTCTCGTCAACGCCTGGCGCGTGACGAGCCCGGACGATCCGGCCTACGCGTACTCGAAATTCGTGAAGCCCGACTCTGTCGCGGAAGTCTCGTCGGAAGTCGAGTTCAAGTATCCCGACGGAATGGCAGAGCAGAAGAAGGTGATGCCGTCTCTCTCTCGCACCGTTGTCGAGCTGAAGCTGCCGACGCCGATGAAGAAGAACTGCCAGTATGCCGCCGTCGCATACGGCGCGGAGATGGAAGTCGTGACTTCCGGCCGCACCGGACTCTACGCAGGCGAAGACGCAGTTGCCGCAGATCTTGCCGCGGCGATCGTCGGCCTTCGCCGCGTCTCATCCGTCGGCGAGGGGAAGCTCCTCTGCGAATTCGGCGCGGGCTACAGCCCCGCGGGCGGAAACTCCGCCGCGAACTGGAAGGTGACGGTGAACGGAAAGCCGCGCCCCGTCCTCGCGCTCGGCCGGCGCTCGAAGATCGACTGCTATGTTCCGAAGGGCTGGGGCGGCACTTATCCCTGCCTCATGCAGCACGACGTCTTCCTCGACATCGGCGATACGCTTAAGAAAGGCGACAAGGTCGCTGTCGAAGTGACGGCCGCCGTGACCGCGGGCGCGCGCGACGCGTCGTTCGCGTTCGACGAGTCGAAGTGCGTCTCGCGTTCGATTCAGGCAAACCAGATCGGCTATCTTCCCGACGCGCCGAAGTTTGCTTATGTCGGCTGCTGGTTCGGCTCGTTCCCAGACGCGAAGTTCGCGGGCGGCGCTGGCGCGCGCAAGTGCGCGAATACGAAGCTCGCCGTCTCGTCGCTCGCTTTTGACGCAAATCCCGCCTTTGAGATAGTCGACGAGAAGAGCGGCAAGCCGGTCAAGAAGGGAACGGCTAAGTTCGTCTTCAGCGGGAACGAAAAGGAGTCGAAGAAGGCGTCCTACGCCGCGTCCAATGTCTGGGAGCTTGACTTCTCAGACGTGCGCACGCCAGGTCGCTACTTCATACGCATCCCCGGTGTCGGTCGCTCTCTCGCCTTCCACATCGACAAGGCGGTATATGAAAAGGCACTTAAGGTGCAGGCGCTCGGCGTCTACGAGCAGCGCTGCGGAATTGCACTCGACCCGAAGCTGACGCGTGGCTGGGAGCGTATCGCCTGCCACGCGGGCGGTGTCACCGCGTCGACTTGCGCGCGCGTGAAAAATCCGGAGTTCGCGCCGTTCGACAAGAACGTCGTCAACGGAGCTGACGGGAAGCCCCTCGTCCTCGCGGCGTCGGGCGGGCACCACGATGCTGGCGACTACAATCCTCGCTCGCATCTCGACGTAGCGCAGGCGCTTCTCAACTGCTACGAGCTGAAACCGGACGCCTTCGCCGATGGACAGTTCGCAGTTCCGGAGCGCGGCAACGGAATCCCCGATATTGTCGACGAGGCGCTTTGGCAGCTGAAGCTCTGGAAGGGGCTGCAGGACGAGGACGGCGGCATTCGCGCCGGAACGGAGTCGCTGCGCGATCCCGGTTTCTTCCAGACTGTCGAGCTCGACGATACAGGCGACTACGCGTGGGCGAAGGACAGCAAGATGTCGTTCCAGTGCGCGGGTGCGTTCGCGCAAGCGGCGCGAATCCTCAAGAAGTGCGGAAAGGCGGCGGAGGCAAAGGACTTCCTCTCTCGCGCCCAGCGCGCATACGAGTGGGGCAAGGCGAATCCGACGCCTGGGCTCAAGGACGGGCAGGATAAGGAGTATAACTCCGATCCGCGTGCATACGCCGCTGTCAGTCTCTACCATACGACGCGCGACGCGAAGTATCACGACGACTTCAAGGCAATCTCGCCGTGGGCATCGAACCCGAAGGCCGAGGTCTCGAGCTGGGGCAAGTACGATCTCTCCCTCGCGGCGAGGCAGTATCTCCTTCTTCCCAAGGAGCTTGCCGACGCCACGCTGAGGAAGACGATAGAGGAGGCGATGTTCGCGGAGTTCCGCATGTTCAAGAGTGGGTCGGCGAAGTGGCCCTACAAGTTCCTCAGGAATCCGTGGGCTCCGATTACGTGGGGCACAGGCGCCTACGAGAACTACGCCGTCACCGCCGCGCACCTCTACGCGCTGACGGGCGATAAGGAATGCCGCGAATGGCTCGTTAGGACGTGCGACAACACGCTCGGCGCGAACCCGCTCGGGCTTAGCTGGATCACGGGGCTAGGCGAGAGGACGATTCGCTGCCCCTTGCACAACAGCCGCTACCGCGCGGCGGGCGGTCCTGTCCTTGGTCTTCAGGCCCAGGGCCCGATGCAGCGCGGTCACGGCTATTCGTTCAAGGAGACGCTGTATCCCGCGTGGAAGGAAGGCGAGGCGGTTCTTCACGCCTTCATCGACAACCACTGGGCGATTGCGATGGACGAGCCGACCGTCAACAACATGGCTAATACGCTCCTCGTCTTCGGCGTCCTTTCAAAGTAGCGGATATTTTTGATATAATACGCGGTAGACAATCGGCGAGTTCCACTTGCCGAAGACTTGCGAATAAAAACGGAGTTATACTATGTTCTGTTCAGAATGCGGTGCTGAAATCAACGACAAAGCGGTTGTCTGCCCCAAGTGCGGCGTTCCAGTCGCGGGGAAGGGCTTTGACGCAAATGGTAGACCCGCCGTCCCTAACCACATGGTTGCCGCGGTTCTCACGACCATATTCTGCTGCCTGATTGGCGGAATAATCGCGATAATCTATGCATCGCAGGTCAATACAAAACTTGCGCAGGGCGATATCGCCGGTGCTCAATCTGCGTCTAAGACGGCTATGGGGTGGATTATCGCCAATATCGTGCTTGGGCTTCTTGGCGGTCTTTGCTATATCATTCCGGTGATCATCGCCGCTGCCGCTAGCGCGACATAATTGCGCTTGCATAGAAGCTTATGGCTTTTTGCAGGAATTGTGGTGTGCAGATGTCCGACAAGGCGGTATTCTGCGTTAAATGTGGTGCTGCAGCGCCCCAGAAGAACATTCCTAATAGCGACGAGGCCCTAAAGTTCATTATACCGGTAGGCCGATCGGGCTGGGCAATAGCCGCGGGCTATCTGGGATTGCTGTCGTTGCTTCCGCTATTTGGGATTTTTGCTGTTGTAACCGGCGTCTTGGCTGTTCGCGACATCAAGCGCCATCCTGAACGACTTGGCCTTGGCAGGGCCTGGTTTGGAATCGTAATGGGGGCGTTGACATCTCTTTTCTATCTGACTATCTTCATCCTCGCTTTTATCTGTTCGTCGTCATAACTTTTGCGACCGTGGCATGACGCTCAACAAGAAGCTCTTGAAGGTGGCGATAGCAGCGCTAATCGCGTTTGCCATAGTCGCTGGTCTTGTTTTTCTTTATCTCTACAACCCGCAGGACATCAGCTTCTTTCCTCGCTGTCCGTTCTACGCCCTCACTGGATACAAGTGCCCGGGATGCGGAACCTTGAGGGCCATCCACGCCATGTTGCACTTTAGGTTTGGAGATGCATTGCGGCTAAACCCGCTTTTGTTTGCGGCCATTCCAGTTATCGTCGGGATGTTGTTGTCGCGCAGGTTTGCGACCAATGTTGTCGTTGGCAGAGTTGTTCTCGCAGTAGTCATCATCTACTGGATAGTCCGGAACATATAACTATCAGTCTGGATTGTGAACAGTAGTAAGATTCAGGCGGGTAAAACCTGCACGGCGCGGGCGATATTGTGCTATAATATCGCCTTATGAAAAAGATTATCATTACCGTCATTGGCAAGGATTCCGTCGGCATTCTCGCAAAGACCTGCACCTACCTCGCCAAGGAGCATATCAACATTCTCGACATCAGCCAGACCGTCACTGGCGGTTTCTTCAACATGATGATGATCGTCGACGCGGCGAAGTACAAGAAGACCTTCGACAAGCTCGGCGCTGAACTCGCCCGTCTCGGAACTGGCATGGGCATGAAGATTCGCTGCCAGAAGAGCGAGATTTTCGAGAAGATGCATAGGGTGTGATATGATTAACATATCAGAAGTTCTTGAGACGAACCGGATGATTCTCGAGGAGAACCTCGACGTCCGGACGATCACGATGGGCATCTCGCTTCTCGACTGCGCGGACTCGTCAGTCAAGAAGACATGCGACAAGATATACGCGAAGATAACGCGTCTTGCGAAAGACCTCGTGAAGACCGGCGACGACATCGGCCGCGAGTTCGGCGTGCCAGTCGTCAACAAGCGCGTATCCATCACGCCCGCAGCGATCGTCGGTTCGTCCTGCTGCAAGAAGCCGTCCGACTTCGTGAAGATCGCGAAGACTCTCGACCGCGCGGCGAAGAAACTCGGCATCAACTTCATCGGCGGCTACTCCGCTATCGTCTCGAAGGGAATGACGCCAGCAGACGAGCTTCTCATTCGCTCGATTCCCGCCGCGATGGCCGCGACCGAGCGCGTCTGCTCGTCCGTCAACGTCGGCTCGACGAAGACCGGCATCGACATGGACGCCGTGCGGCTCATGGGCGAGATCGTGAAGGAGACGGCAGCAAAGACTAAGAGCCGCGGCTCGATCGGCTGCGCGAAGCTCGTCGTCCTCTGCAACGCGCCTGACGACAATCCGTTCATGGCCGGCGCGTTCCATGGCGTGAGCGAAGCGGACGCAGTCATCAATGTCGGCGTCTCGGGACCTGGCGTCGTCAACCACGTGCTGCGGCACACTTGCCGCGGAGTCGGCTTCGAGACACTTTGCGAGACGATAAAGAAGACGGCGTTCAAGATCACGCGCGTCGGACAGCTCGTCGCACAGGAGGCGTCGAAGCGTCTCGGCGTTCCCTTCGGAATCATCGACCTTTCGCTCGCGCCGACGCCTGCGATCGGCGACTCTGTTGCAGACATCCTGCGCGAGATTGGCCTCGAAGAACCAGGCGCGCCAGGAACGACCGCCGCGCTCGCGCTTCTCAACGACCAGGTGAAGAAGGGGGGCGTGATGGCGAGCTCCTACGTCGGCGGACTTTCGGGCGCGTTCATCCCGGTCTCCGAAGACCAGGGTATGATCGACGCAGTGAACGCCGGTGCGCTCACCATCGAGAAGCTCGAGGCGATGACGTGCGTCTGCTCCGTCGGTCTTGACATGATCGCCGTTCCCGGCTCGACTTCTGCCGCGACGATTTCCGGCATCATCGCCGACGAAGCGGCGATTGGAATGGTAAACCAGAAAACGACCGCCGTGAGGATCATTCCTGTCGCTGGAAAGAAGGTCGGCGCCTCCGTCGAGTTCGGCGGGCTTCTTGGCCACGCGCCGATTATGAGGGTGTCGAAGTTCTCGTGCGAGAAGATGATTGCGCGCAAGGGCCGCATCCCCGCGCCGATACATTCGTTCAAGAATTAATCTGGTAGAGCTTATGAAGTTTAGCCACAAAGTTCACAAGGAAATCTGCGGAAAATGAACGCCATAATCGCCGCCACCGTCTACTGCATCGTCGGATGCAACACGGGCTCGCCCGACAAGGACGCGCTCAAGGTTCTCGAGTGCGATACCGAGACGGGCGCGGCGAAAATCGTGCAGTCGGTCAATGGCTGCGAGGGAACGACGTACTTCCAGATTTCCAAGGACGGGAAGACGCTTTATTCCGCCATCGGGGAGAAGGTCGATAACAAGTCGCGCGGGACAATCGTCAAGTTCGATCTCGAAGATCACCGCATCGGCAAGATGACGCGCCTCGCGGAACTCCCTTGCGAGACGCCGTGCCACATTTCGCTTACGCCTGACGAGACGCGCGTCGCCTTTGCCGCCTACAGCTCGGCGACATGCGGCACAGTCGGAATCGACGGCAAGGACCTCAAGACCTTCGTCTTCCCCGACGACGACATGGGCAGCAACAAGAAGCGTCAGAAAAAGGCCTTCGCCCACCAGACGTTTCATCTCGACCCCAGGGGCAACGGTCGCGGTGAGATGGGCGTCGTTGATCTCGGCTGCGACCGCGTCTGGTTTTTCGACCCGAAGACGATGAAAAGGCGGAGAGACATTTCCATCAAGGCGGATCGCGGGGACGGACCTCGCCATGCGGTGTTTCTTCCGCGTAGCCTGAACAAAGTCCTCTACATCGTCAATGAACTGGGCAGCTCCGTTTCCCAGTATGCCTTCGACGGCGCAAAGTTCTCGCTGCTGGGCAAGGCGTCGATGCTTCCGGACGGCTTCAACCGGTGGGAGCCCGACGGCGAGAACCTTGCCACCAAGGCCGCGGCAATCAAGCTCACCGCCGACGGCAAGATTCTTATGGCGTCGAATCGCGGATACGACTCCATCGCGTTCTACGAGGTTGAATTGCTTGGCAAGCTCAAGCTCCGCAACATCGCGAAGCTGACCGGCAAGTTCCCGCGCGACTTCGAGCTTATGCCTGGCGAGAAGTTCATGGTCGTAGGGCACAAGATGTCGAACGAGATTCAGGTCTATGCATTCGACCGCGAGAAGTGCGAGCTTAAAGCCGTTGGTGAGCCGATTCCCTGCTGGCGCCCGCTGTGCTTCAAGTTCCTTAAATAAAAAAAACAAGATTGGGAAAACAACAAACCTAAAGGCAGCAGTTAAAATTTTAACGCAGAGACGCGTAACCGCCGCGCAAGCGGGGCTCGCGATTCGTAGCGAGCCAAGCCGAACGGAGTGAGTGCCGAGAGACGCGAAGTGCGCAGAGAAAGATAGAGCGACTCTGCGTTAAAATCAATACCCCAGACGAATAAATTATAATGACGCTGATAATACAGAATGGTTTGATTGTTGATGGCTCGGGGAAACCCGGGTTCTATGGCGATGTCGTCATTGACGGCGACAAGATCGTCGATGTTGTCGGGGAACCTTCAACTTTCAACTTTCAACTTTCAACTTTTAACTCTATTGACGCCACTGGCTGCATCGTCAGTCCGGGCTTCATCGACGCTCACGCGCATTCCGACGCCTACCTCGTCCTCGAACCAGACGCGCCGTCGAAAATCTCTCAGGGCATCACGACCGAAATCAACGGCCAGTGCGGCGGCTCGGTTGCGCCGCGCTATGGCGAAGCGCGTCTCTCCGGCGACTGGGCGACGTTGCTCGGCTCTCGCCTTACATGGCGCTCGCTTGCAGAATACCGCGCAGTCCTCGAAGCGGCGAAGCCGGCGATAAACACAATTCAGTTTGTCGGTCACAACACTCTCCGCTCTTCCGTCGTCGGCTATGCCGGACGCGCAGCGACGAGCGAAGAATTAAAGGAGATGCAGCATCTTCTCGCCGAGTCGCTTGATGCCGGCGGCTGGGGACTCACGACTGGGCTCATCTACCAGCCGGGAAAATATTCTACGCCAGAAGAAGTAGTCGCGCTTGCAAAAGTCGCCGCGGAGCGCGGCGGATTTTACGCGACGCACATGCGCTCCGAGGGCGACAGGATTCTCGAGGCGATTGACGAAGTGATCGACCTCGTGCGCGCGACTGGAATACGCGCGGAAGTCTCTCACCTCAAGACGAGCGGCAAGCGCAACTGGCACAAGATCGACGCAGTCCTGGAGAAGATCGAGAACGCGATTGGCGAAGGGCTTCTTCTCGGAAGCGACCGCTATCCGTTTTGCGCGGCGGGAACTGATCTCGACATTGTTCTTCCCGACTGGGCGCAGGAAGGCGCCGCGCCCGCGGAGATGGCGCGATTTGCCGATCCCGAAACAAGGGCGATGATCGTCGCAGAGATCAACGCGTCAGACCGCGACTGGTCGACGGTGATGATCGGCGGAACGTGGAGCGAATCCACCAAACCCTTTAGCGGCCAATCTGTCTCCGAAATCCTGTCCCGGACGTCCCGGTTGTCCCAGTCGTCCCGGAACCTTTCGTCCCCAGGTGAATTGATCTGCCGTATTCTCGAGCTTGACGGCTGCAAGACTGGCGCGTTCTTCTTCGGGATGAGCGAAGACAACCTCGACAAAATTCTTTCTCGTCCGTGGATCGTTCCCGGGAGCGACGCGTCTCTTCGCGCGCCGTGGGGACCGCTGGGCGCGGACCACCCGCATCCTCGCGCATACGGCACGATGCCGGAGTTCTACCGCCGCGTGCGCGCGCTCGGCGTTTCGCGCGAAGAGGCGATTGCGCGCATGACTTCCGTTCCCGCGCGGCGTTTCGGCATCGCGCATCGCGGCGTGATCGAGAAGGGCGCGTTTGCCGATATCGCAATCTGGACGGAAGATGAGTTCTCTTCTTCTGCGACATACGTCGAGCCGCACAAGTTCTCTCGCGGAGTGAAAGCCGTCCTTGTGAACGGTGCGGTGTCGTATACAGAAGGAAAGTTCACCGGCGACCGCGCTGGAAGATTCTTGGAGAGGAAACAATGAACCATGTAGAACATGCAGAACATGTAGAAACATCTACACGATCTACATGTTCTACACGGCTAAACCGAAACTGAAATTTTTAACGCAGAGGCGCAGAGAGGAAAATAGAGCATGAAAAAGATTCCTGTGATAGTTTGGTTGCCGCTTGTGTTTATCGCTGGCGGGCTTGTCGGTTACTACGGCCCGGCTGAGGAATTACGTTCGCGCGACGTGCGCGAGCAGGAGGAAAAGACAAAGGCGAAACCGAAGAACGCCTTTGGCTCCTTCACCGAACTCGTCAACATTCCTGAAGTCGCCAAGCGTCCGCGCCGCGTGAAGGACACGGAGCCTGCGACGAACACAACTGTCGTCGCAGCAACTTCGGACGAGCAGCCCACGGGAACGAACGCCACGGCCGAGGCAACAGCGCCGCGTCGGAGGCGTGTCGCGCCAGAAGATCTGCGCGCGCGCATCGACGAAGCGGCCGAGCTTTGGCGCACGCGCATCGAGATCGCGCGCGCTTCCGCGATCGAGAAGCTTGGTCTCGACGACAAAGGCGCAGAGGCGTTCAACGATGCAATCGAGGACATGAATGCGAAGTTGCGCGAATCGATACAGATCGTTGCCGACAGGGTTGCGTCCTCCGAGGCGATGACGCAAGAGCTTGGTGTCCGTCTTATGGGAGACATCGCGACGACTCTCGCCGAGACGTATGACTCGCTCGCCACTTGCGTCGACGAAGAGCATCGCGGCGAAGTCTCGCGTCTCGAGCTCACCAACTTCATCGACCCGTCTGTCGGCGAACCGCTTATCGCCGTGCAGGACAAGCTCGAGGACTTCGGGGAAAGGCCCGGGAAATGAGAACCATCCGCGTTGCGCTCTTCGAGCTCGCCGCCGCGGTGCGCACGCGCCGCGCCATCGTGCTCGTCGCGCTCTATCTCGCCGCGTCCCTTCTCGGGATGAGCGGCGCGATAACGGCGCTCGGCAAGATGGAAGACCGGCTCGCGGAGATTCTCCAAGTCGAGAAGGTCGAGGGCAAGAGCGGTGTCGTCTCCGCGGCACTTTGGAAGTCGAAGCCGTTCCAACATCTCGTCCGCAGTGCAGTTGGCGACTCTCTCATCTATGACGACATCGTGGGCAAGCATCCCGCCGAGCTCATCTACGCGTGGATCGTATTTCTCGCGGTGCCACTCTTGACGGTGCTTGTCGCGACGAGGCGCGTCGCGGAGGAAGTGAAGTCGGGCGCGGCGAAGTACATGCTGCTTCGTGTGACGCGGCTTGAGTGGACGCTCGGCAAGTATCTTGGGATTGCGCTGATGATGCTCGCCGGGCTTCTCATAGGAGCGGTGGCGGCGTGGATAGTCGCGGCGTTCCGGCTCTCGGGTGCTGACATTCCGGCGCTCCTTCCCGCGATGATCGTCTGGTCGTTCAAGGCGTGGTTCCTCTCGCTCGCTTGGCTTGGCCTCGCGCTTGGAGTCTCGCATCTCTTCAAGTCGGGCGCGAAGGCCGACGCCGTGGCGATACTTCTCATGATCGCCTTCTCAGTTGTGCCAGCGATCTTGAAGGGCTTTGGTTCCGCCTGGCTCGGCGGGAAGCTGCTTGTGCTTGTTCGCCTCTTCCCGTCGTCAGTGGATGATGCGCTTTGGCGCTCGTCGTTCATGCCAGTTGCGGCGAGCGCAATGTGGCTCTTGATGCTCGGGCTTCTCTATCTTTCAATCGGCCATGCCGTCTTTGCGAGGAGAGATGTCCGATGAACGAGGCGATAATCACACGCGGACTCGTAAAGAAGTATGGCCGCCATGCGGCGCTCAACGGCTTTACGCTCGCCGTTCCATCTGGGTCCATCACGGGACTCGTCGGGCGTAACGGCGCAGGCAAGACGACATGGATGATGACTGTCGCCGGCTTCGTGATTCCAAACGCCGGCGAAGTGAGCATCCTCGGCAGCGGTCCGTTCGATGCAGGGCGCCACGGCGGGCGGTTCACGATTCTTCCGCAGGACTCCGATCTTCCGAACGAAGGGCGCGTCCGGTCTCTGCTCGTTGGCTACGCGCGTCTTCAGGGGATGACAAGGAAGGATGCCGCGAAGTCGGCCGACGAACTCATCGAAGTAATGAACCTTGCGGACAAGGCGAACGCGTCCATTCGCTCGCTCTCGCACGGAATGCGAAAGCGCGTAATGGTTGCGCAGGCGTTTCTCGGCCACCCCGAAGTCGTGATGCTCGACGAGCCGTTGAGCGGACTCGACCCAGTTGAGGCCGAGCGGCTTCGCTCGTTCCTTCTTTCGCTGCGCGGCAAGACGACGCTCGTCATTTCGTCGCACCAGCTCGACGACATCGAGAAGCTTTGCACGCATGTGGCGTTTGTCGCAGATGGAAAAGTGGAACGAATGGAGACGCTGCGCGCGATCACGTCCGACACCGGACGGATCGTCTACGCGCTAAAGGAGTTGCCGAGCGATCTTGCGGCGCTTGAAGCCGAGTGCCCAGGAGTGAGGTTGGTTGTGGGCGATGGGGAACATGGCCGTGTAGAACGTGTAGATCGTGTAGGATATGGAGTGCTTGTCGCCGAGTTTGGAGAGGGGATGACGGTGGAGGCCGTGAACGCGGCGCTTTTGCCGCGCCTTGTTCCCTTTGGCGTCCTCGCCGTTACTCCCGGCCGCTCGCTTGAAGAGGCGTATTTGGGGAAGTGAATACGGGTCCTCTTCCTGCGAGAAATAAACTCCGATGGTTGGCAAAATAATTTAAGATTGCGCTGTAAAACAATAGATGAGATTTGGTATAATGCCGCTGAAGGAAAAATACAATGTGCAAACGTAAAGAGATAGAGAACCTCTTTAAGCCGCGTATACATAACGAGGAAGGCCGGTATTGGGCTGAGATTCCAGCCATGCCAGGATGCTTTACTGTAGCAGATACGCTTGATGAGTTACGCGGCAATTTGATTGAGGCGGCACAATGTTGGCTTTTGACTTCGGCCGACATGGAGAATTATCGCAAGAATGACCGTCGCCGCATCACGGCAACGCGCCGCGCTGTAGCGTTCGCATGAAACCATTAAACGCCAGGCAGGTTGAGACATATCTACGTGCAAATGGCTTTGTGAGAAGTCATGGGGTTGGCAGTCATCGAGGGTGGTTCAATCCTGCGACTGGTCGGTGCACGGTTGTGCCGCATCACGGCAACGCGCCATTGCCACAAGGAACGCTTATTGCGATATTCAACCAAGCGGGAATCCCAAAGCCGAAACGGTAGTGCTCTCTGGCCCCGCTACTGTGTCACTGTACTGTGTCAGAGGGGTCTGACCCTTTATGAAAAATTCAGTACTCCTAATTCTCGTGCTTGCCGCGGTTGCGGCGAAGGCCGACACGACTAACCTAACGGGTGTCGTCACTTTCGAGCGCAGCGACCTGTCGTTCTTCTTCATCGATGATGCGGCGGGCTCGCATTGGCGCGTGCAAGGCGTGAAGGGCGCGCCGGCGGTGAAGATTGGCGATCTCGTCCATGTCGAGGGCGAGCGCGAAATGACGACGAAGCGCCGCATCGCCGACGCGACGATCACCGTCGAAGGCCATGCCATGGCCGCCATTCCGCCGCCTTTTGAAACAGGCATTGCAGATCTCTTCTCGCGGCTCATGCCATTTGGCAATACCGACCTCTACGGCGGCGTTGTCGTGACCGAGGGACTTCTCCGCGACATCAACCGCCGCCAGACGACGACACAGCTCCTGGTTGGCGAAGGCGACTCGAATCTCCAGGTCGAGATTCCGTGGGCGCTCGAAGAGGCGCTTCCCGCAAATCTCGTGCAGGGTGCGACCGTGCGCGTAAAGGGCGTCTTGACGTGGACGTCCATCGAGAACTACGAAGAGGGGATCTTCGGCCGCATAGAAAATGTCGAGCTGATTCCTCCAACGCCTGACGCAGTCGAGGTCATTCGCCGCGCGCCTTTCTGGACAGTGGGGCGGCTTCTCTTTATATTGATGTGGGTGTGCTTCCTCGCCGCGGCGCTTTCCGTGTGGACGCTGACGCTGCGGCGGATGGTTGCGCGGCGCACGCAGGAGCTCGCCGAGTCGGTGCGCCAGCGCGAGCGCGTCAAGATCGAGGCCGACGCCGCGCGCCGCGAAAGGTTGCGTCTCGCCGCCGACCTCCACGACGGCTTCCAGCAGTATCTCGCCGGTGCGACTTTCCGGCTCAAGGCGGCGATGAACTATCTTCCCGAAGGCGCCGACGAATCGAGGGCGCAGCTCGAGAAGGTGAATGACGCCCTGAAGCACACGCAGTCGGGCTTGCGGTCGACGCTCTGGGCGATGAACGAGGAAAGCGAGGGTCCGGAGTCGCTTATCGAGCTTATTCAGTTCGTCGCGCGCCGTCTCCCGCAGTGGGAGGGGATTGTCGAAATCGCGAGCGAGGGCGAGGAGCGCAAGATCGCGCACAATTTCGCTGGCACAATACTCCTTATTCTACAGGAGGCGGTCGGGAACGCGATTGACCGCGGCCACGCGAAGAACGTCAAGGTCCGGATCGTGTTCGGTGAGAAGGGGCTTGCGATGACGGTCGCGGACGACGGCTCAGGGTTTGACACGGCCGCGGCGCGAAAGGAAGGGCACTACGGCCTTTCGGGCATGGAGCGCCGCACGGCTGAGCTTGGCGGAAAGATAACGATTTCGAGCAAAATTGGCGAAGGAACGACGGTAAGGATTGCTTTGCCGCTATAATGTTGTGGTCGTCGGCGGTGGCCGAAGGCTCCTCCTTGTCTAGTTCGTTTTTGATAGACTACCTTCCTGTTCCTGCGCAACAGGTGTTGCGATAGCCATTCCAATCGGGAAGGCGAAAAGAATGCTCGAAGGCCGATGGCCGTCGGCC
>Ga0310786_10006240_pt1 | contig 15924 bp, 12 predicted proteins | sample AusTroGonzalo_MG_FD_203881 | JGI IMG/M metagenome (GOLD analysis project Ga0310786, IMG submission 203881) | Bovine rumen microbial communities from tropical cattle in Woodstock, Queensland, Australia - Gonzalo_03 (v2) (version 2) | ecosystem: Host-associated > Mammals > Digestive system >... | reverse complement strand
TGGCAACCAGCGGAACGTCTGTCGACGAGAACAGCTCGTCGATGTCTTCCGGAGTCAGGTCGCACAGGTCCATCCTGATTTCGGCCATTTCGGTAGCGGGATTCTCCAATATCTCGAAGATTCCGTCTATATCCCTGTTCTGTATAGATACGCAGATCATTTTACATCTTTTAACAATTCAACGACTTCCTCGACCCTGAGGTCTTTCTCGACGACTTCGCCGACTCTGACCGGGAGAATGAAATGGACCACTTCACCTTCGGCTTTCTTGTCTTTGCCCATGGCCTCTGCAAGGTCGGTCAGGGCGAATGGAGCAGCCGTCGGCAGTCCGCAGGCTATGAATTCTTCGGTCATCCTGTCTGAAAGGTCTTTAGCCAGGCCGAGCTTCTCGGAGAGCTGGGCGGCCATGATTATGCCCATGGCGACCGCTTCGCCGTGAGTTATGTCCATCTCTCTCTTGAATGCTTCGGACTCGATCGCATGGGCGAATGTGTGGCCCAGGTTGAGCTTGCGGCGTTCGCCTGATTCGAACTGGTCCCTGGAGACGACTCCTGCCTTCACGGATGCTGCGGCGGCAATCAGTTCCTGGACTTCTTCCTTGAGAGATTTCAGCAGGTCCTGGCGCTTGGTGGCGTTGTTCAGGGAGGACAGCAGGGTCACAGCTTTTTCGTACCAGCCGTTGTCTTCGATTATGAACGTCTTCAGCATCTCTGCCGCTCCGGAGTTGAAGTCTCGTCTCGGAAGGGTTGTCAGTACTTCCTGGCATTCGTATGTAAAGTCAGGCTGGCGGATGATTCCGAGCATGTTCTTGTAGTCTCCGAAGTTGACTCCGGTCTTGCCTCCGATGGCCGCGTCCACCTGCGAGAGCAGGGTCGTAGGCACGTAGGCAAAATGGATTCCCCTCTTGAATATGCAGGCGGCGAAGCCTCCCATGTCGGTGGTGATTCCGCCTCCAACGGAGAGAAGCATGTCGTTCCTGTCGGCATTATGTCCCATCAGCCATTCGCAGATGCCGAGAACGGTGTAGATGCTCTTGTCAGTTTCGGAGATGGTGACGGACTGAAGGTCGACGACGTTGATGCCGGCAGCCTTGGCGGCATCCTGGATCAGCGAGCCGTAGTGCACCACGGCTGCGTCGCAGATGATGAATACCTTCCTGTATCCTGCGAGATACTTGACGATACCGGCAAGTCCGGTACCGGAATAAACATTGCTCAGGACCTTGCCATCCGATATTATTCTGATTTCTTCCATCCGTTTAAAGTTCGTGATACTAAACATTAAGCATCAACTTGCAAAGATAACATTTTCGTATTATCTTTGCAATTCCAAAACGCTGCCCGAGTGGCGGAATTGGTAGACGCGCTGGACTCAAAATCCAGTGTCCCTTAAAGACGTACCGGTTCGATCCCGGTCCCGGGCACAAGAAAAGGCATCGCTTTACTGCGATGCCTTTTTCTTTTTGCGAGGCCGACGGCCGGCCTGTTTCACGCGTAATCCTACTTGGAGTCGGCCATCTTAAGGGAGAGGCCGTCGAGCTTGTCCCAGTCGCCTCGTGTAAAGTCAGGCATCACAACAGGCATGTTGCCATGCTTAATGGACACCTCGGTAAGTTCCACGAGGGAGCTCCACTCGGCTGCGTCATACACGTCCTGGTCCAGAGGAAGACCATTGTGGAGACAGTAGATAAGCCTGTAATCCATGATGAAGTCCATGCCGCCATGACCTCCGACGACGCGGGCTTTCTCTGCAAGTCCGCCCTCTCGGGTGATAGGATGCTGATAGACAACCATGAGCGAATCCCTGATAGCATCGTCGAGGTATGTCTCGGCATCGAGATCCTCGGAGCTGCTTACCTGAATGTCCTCCCCGCCCAGAGCCAGGCCCTCGTTCGGGTACTTGTTGACAAAGCCCTTGGTGCCGGACAGCTGGTACATGCGGCTGTAAGGACGCGGATTGACAACGCAGTGCTCCACGAGGATGGACTTGCCCTTGCGGGTGCTGATGAGCGTACATGTATAGTCTCCGTTGGCATAGTCATACGCTCCGGCTCCGTAGCGCTTGTCGCAGACTTCCTGACCGCGGAATGCGCGCGTATCCATGGACACGAGAACGTCCATCTTGTCGCCACGGTGAATGTTCAGAGCCTGGCAGACAGGACCGATTCCATGAGTCGGATAGACGTCGCCGTGATGGTCCCTGTTGTATTTCATGCGCCAGTCGCCCTGATAGACATCCCACCATGGATCGAGATTATGGCAATATGAGCCCTCGCCATGGACGATCTCGCCGAAGAGTCCCTGCTGGGCCATGTTCAGGCATGTGAGTTCAAAATAGTCATAGCAGCAGTTCTCCAGCATCATGCAGTGCCTGCGGGTGCGCTCGGAAGTATTCACGAGAGCCCAGCATTCTTCGATGCTAGTTGCTGCAGGCACCTCGATGGCAACGTGCTTGCCATGTTCCATGGCGTATACGGCCATCTTGGTATGCATGTTCCAAGGGACTACAAGATATACGAGGTCGATATCGTCACGCTCGCAAAGCTGTTTCCAGCCCTCTTCGCCGCTATATTCGGCGATGGCTCTCGGAGCGCCTCTTTTCTCAAGTTCTTTCTGGGCAGCCGCCACTCTCTCCGGAAGGAGGTCGCAGAGAGCCACGATGGTAGCGTCATCCAAGTATGGGAAACGTCTTATGGCACCGCTGCCGCGGTCTCCAAGGCCAATCACACCGACGCGCACATGCTCTATCGGATCGCAGGCAAAGCCCAGCATGGACTGCTGGTCGGCTGGACGGGGAGGAGTGTTGTAGATTATCTGGTTATTCTTGATAGTGTATCCATAATCGTCGGCTTTAGGTCCGCACGAACACAATGCGAGCAACAGCATCGCATATCCAAAAAAATGTTTCATGTAAATGTTAATGTTTGGTTATTCTACAAATTTAACAAAAATCATCTGATAGCTATGTATTTTATTGTTATATTTGTTCTCGCACCACAAAATTTTCGACATGAAAAAAATAGCTTTCCTGGCCGTCATGGCCTTGGCTGCCCTGCCTATGAAGGCCGGTAGAATAATCACGGATTCAATTCCAAGCAACACCCTTGGAGAAACGGTAACCTATAACGTCTACCTCCCGGACAATTTCGGAACGGAAGGCAGCACTTACCCCGTGGTCTATCTTCTCCATGGACTCAGCGACGACTATCGCGCCTGGGACATCAAGGGCGGGATGCAGATTGTCATCGACGAACTGATCCGTTCCGGAGAGGCAAGGGAGATGGTAGTAATCATGCCGAATGCCGGTGGCCCGGACATCCACAATACGTGGAACGGCTATTTCAACATGCCGGGCAGGAACTATGAGGATTTCTTCTTCGGAGAACTTGTCCCGGAGGTCGAAAAGAAATACAATTGCGGCGGCTCGAAAGGGATGAGGGCCATGATGGGCCTTTCGATGGGCGGAGGCGGCAGCACCGTCTATTGCCAGAGACATCCCGAGATGTTTTCCAGCTGCTATGCGATGAGCCCATGGCTGGACAACCAGTCCGGAGAGGTCGGCGGGACTGATATCCCGGATGACAAATTCTTGGTCGTTTGCGAGGCCGTCAAGGCTCATTCGGCTATCGCGTTCGTCGAGCAGGCCGATGAGGAGACTCTCGCCAGGCTGCGCACGGTGGCATGGTTCTTCGACTGCGGCGACGATGACTTCCTGCTGCAGCAATCCATGGACATGCACATGAGGATGCGTGCCGCCGGAGTCCATAGCGAGCTCCGAGTCCGCAACGGCGTCCACAACTGGGAATACTGGCACCTCGCCCTCCGACTTTCCCTCCCGTTCGTTTCCAGAAACTTTAATTAACGCCTAACACATAAAAGAAAAGGCACCCCGGAGCGATTGCTGACAGGGTGCCTGTGGTTTATTATATAATGCGTGTTTCGCTAGTTAGTTAGTTTCCAGGATAAAGGTTATACCAGATCTGTCTGCTGCTGCCGAAGTATGGCCAGCTAGCCTGATCGATCCAGCCATTGTCTTCACCGTCCCATCCCCAGTTCATGTAGATATTATCCTGATATACATAGTAGTAGTTGTTTGAGCCGTAGTATCCTCTGGATACCTTCCAGATCTGCTCCCAGTATCCGTCGCCGATCCAGATATGACCGCCCTCGTAAGAGAATCCACCAAGAAGGACAGGACGTCCTGCGGCAATATCGTTGTAAGCGCGGCTGAAGCTGTAGTTCGCAAGACGGGCACCCTTGTAGCCGAGACGCTTAAGTCCGGTCACGATGTCGTCAGCGAGGGCTCCGCTTCCGTCAGCAGACCACTCATATCCAGGGATATTGTTACCAATGGTCCTCATCATGCGGGAAACCGCATTGGATGACCTGGTGGTAACGGTGGTGGTCATGTTATTGTAGTCAAACTGTGACGGATAGCGATGATGGAGGCAGAGAAGGCCGATAGCGACAGAAGGGCAGCCTGTCAGGTCCACTCCAGGATGAGGCGCATCAGCGTTATAACCGCGGCCCTGGCCCCAGAGATAGTTGTAGACTACGGAGCTGACATCAACATCGTCGTATCCGTATGAGTTTCTGTGGGTGCCCTTAGTTCCCGGAACGGCTGCCGCATTGACAAGCTCGATGCTTACGGTATAGCCGTCCTCCGAATCGAGAGCGTCCCAGATCTGATACTTCTCGTTCTCAGAATGGATACCAGACTCAATTTCTGCAGAGATGCTAGCCTTCTGCTGTTCGATCATGAGTCCGAATGGAGACTTAGGATCTACGGTAGCAGGATCAAGACGTCCTTTGTCATTGTAAGCGTAAAGGAAGTTTGGAGACTCTTTGTCTGCGGAAATAAGCATGAATCCGCCATTGTTAGTGTAGTTGATAGCGTACATAACTGCAACGCCTTCCTCGTTATAGATAGGAATGACATCCTCCACCTCACGGCGAGTAGCAGCTTTGGTCAAGTTGATTTCGTCCTGGTCCTCGATTGCTTCGATGGCAAGTGAACCGAACTCGGCAGCCTGAGCCGGGTTGACGATACGTGTGCTAGGGGTAATCTCTGGCTGAGGGAGAACCTCCGGATTTGCGACGTCAGAAACTTCTTTCTGGCATCCCGTGGCGATCAAGAGAAGGGCCACGATCGAATAGGAGAATTTTTTTACCATAATAACGTGTTGTTAAGTTTTTTTATCATTGCAAATTTACCGTAAATGAAGGAGTTACGGCGAAAAAGACGGTCCCATAATCCTAACGCGCTACAAAATTGAAATCAGCCCTCCAGAGCACTGGAAGGCTGATTCATGCCGCTTTGTTAGAATGTAAATCTTACGATTTATGTAACATCACGCATAACACATTGATAACTAAGAGATTATAAATTACACCCTTAAGAATGGACGTTAGCAGAAAATATATCCATCTAGCTATCAATATGTTAGCATATTGAAAATGAAACATCTAGTCCGATAACTGTATTTAGAACACATTAGATATACGACCGCCTGCAGGAGGATTCGGATTCCCATTATTCAACTGAGCCTGGATTTGCCGTCTTTCCTGTTCGGTCAGTATATTGTTATCCCCGTCATATACTATCGCATCCAATTCGCGATATGTATCGGAACGGGCCACGTATGGCAAATACAAATAGTTAATCCATCTCCTATCCTGATCTGAAACCGTACGCCCCTGACTAATGCTTGTTCCGTCTCTTTTTGTATACATCGGTTTGGAAGTATCGTACACAATAGACGTACTACCTGTATATGAGCTATACCCCATCAGAGAGTTGAAATCATAGCTTCCCCTATAAAAATAATTGGTACTCTGTTTCTCAAACTGAGCCCGTCCATCATTAGTCAGGTTATTCCAATTGATGGTAACATAATTGTCCCTATCCGGACGGCTTTGTTCATGCAACATACCTACGGCATGGCAGATTTCATGCTCAATGACACCATAATTGCCTAAATAATATGCATCACTAAAAGCAAAATCAGCCAATGCGATATCCTGCTTGCCACCTATACGTCCAACATATGAATAACTCACATCCTTAGGTCCCACACTCACAAAATTAATATACGGATAATCTATTCCGTACACAGGATCTCTTGTAGGTTCGCCTGTCGCATTATAGAATCGCAAGTTTGTTTTGCTCTGCAACTCCAGGAGGGCTTGTTTAATGCAGTATTTCTGAGTGGAATTTAAATTCCTGTCATAAACGAACCTTACCATAGCCCACAGGTTATATGAAGTCGGATAAATACCAAGATTCTTGGTCCCTATCATATCCTCAGGATTCACAGGCAGGTTGGTAACTGGATTCAGAGTCAAATCTCTATCAAGTTCCACAGATACATTTCCTGCAATAGAACCGGTTTCATCCAAAGATCTGAGTTGTTCAGGAGTCAGGAGAATGTCCCCTTCGAGGATATAATCATCCCCGTGCTTCACAACAGTGATGCCTGATTTCAGGGTAACAAATTCATCCGAAGCAGTATTCTCATTGACATTGAGAACATTCGATGTCACCTCTTCTTTATTGCAGGAAAGCAAAAATAGAGACGCAACAACCAAAGAAGAAATTAATGAAGATTTCATAATAGATAGAAATTAAGTAAGTATATAAACGCGTTTTACTCCTTGGATAGAATTTCAATTAAGACATACCTATGGGCATAGCCATCAGCAGGAGGATTACTTAGTTTTATGACTTTGACCTTTATCCTGTATGTAAACCCTTCGACATAATCAAAGCCTTCGATCGTACCTTGAGACAAATGCAAGACTTCATTAGTATTATCGACCTTGCATTCCATCAACATCACACTTTCATCCGGGCTACCCGGCGGCCTTAATCCATCCTGCACTAATTCCGGAGACACAGTCATGATAACAACTCGTTCAGAATCTTCTTTTTTACAGCCAAAGACCATAAATGCTGTAATGACAAGAAGGATGACAAACCTGAAGAGCTTCTTTACAATAATCTGATTCATATCATTAGTTTGTTTAGTGAATAATAGCCATTTACAACTCTTGCATGTTGCAAATTTATCGTAAATTAATGTAAAACAAAGCATAAGACAGTCTCAGAATCCTAACACAAAGGTCTGATAAAATCGCGCTCCAGGATATCATGGAGGGCGATTATTTGGTATTTGTTAGAATTCGAAATTTGCAACACTCTGGAAATTTATCATATTCTATTGATTATTAATTACTTACACAAACAACTCTATCAACAGGCTTGTAAGAAGAATTCTTAACCCCTGATTATCAATTGTTTATATTATAAATAATGAAACATCATAACGAATCTATAGTCCTGAAGTGCAAAAAACAGATGCCCCAAGGACGGGGCATCTTAAGTGCAATCATGGTTGTTTATCAGTTATAAATTACTCAGTATTTATAAACAGTGAATTCATCGATGACAAAATTACGCATTCGCTATGGGAAAGCGCATAAGACCAGCGTCGAAAATCCTTACACGAGAGAGCAACAAAATCGGCCTCCCAGATAGCTGGAAGGCCGATTTTAAAAAGCTGATAGAATTCAAATCTAACGCAGCCGTTATGGGCTTTGTAAAATATTAATATTCAGAGAATTGCGAAGCTGAGAAAAATATTTCCGCGTTAGACTTCTTACAACTTATTAATAATTAACACTTTAGGTCGTCAGAGTTGAGAGTCGGACAGGGAGAAAGTATTCCCATACGAGAGATCTCCGGTCTGGATACCAAGAGAAAGCCATTTCACACGCTGCTTTGCAGTACCGTGGGTAAAGCTTTCTTCGACGGCATATCCCTGGGCCTTCTTCTGCAGATAGTCATCTCCGATCACGGAAGCGCACCTGACGGCTTCCTCTACATCGCCTTTCTCAAGCGAGCCGAACTGCTGATTGTCATGATGAGCCCATACTCCCGCATAGAAGTCCGCCTGCAGCTCGATGCGCACGCTGACCCTGTTGGCATCGGCAGCATTCATCTTGGCCATCTGTTGATGGGCCTTTCCGAGAGTGCCGAGGAGGTTCTGGACATGATGGCCGACCTCATGGGCGATCACATAGGCATATGCGAAATCACCGTCGGCGCCGAGCTGGCTCTTCATCGAAGTGAAGAACGAGAGGTCTATATAAAGGCACTGGTCCGCAGAACAATAGAACGGCCCCATGGATGCCCTTCCTGTACCGCAGCCCGAGCTGGTCGAGCCGGTGTAGAGCACCATAGTCGGACTCACGTATGAGCCATATCCGTGCTGGGAGAAATATGCAGTCCAGACGTCTTCCGTCCCCGCGAGAATCTTTTTGGCGAAGGACGCGAGCTCCTGTTCTTCCTGAGTAAATTCGGTAGTAACCTGACCTGTGTCCATCGGACCGGTCAATTGGCTTGGATCTATGGCCTGCCCAGTGAGCAGGTAAATCAGTCCGGCGATAAGAAGGCCTCCTATCCCCCCGAGCCCAGCCTTGGTTCCGCCGCTCATACCCCTGCGGTCATCCACATTGGTACTTTCGCGTCTTCCGTCGAGTTTCATCTTATTTAAGTTTATCGGTAGATCCTCCAAGCTTTATGGCAGGCTTGAGGACAATTTTTTCTGCAGGTTTGCCGCCGATCATGTTGACGAGCACTTCCACTGATTTCTCGCCAAGCTCCTTGAGTGGCTGTACGATATGGGTCACGGTGGTCTCATAGAGGCTGTAGATGTCACTCTCGTCAAAGCCGACGAGGGCGAGGTCGCCAGGAGTCTTGAGCCCGAGCCTCTTCATCTCAGACAGCACGAGGGCAGAAAGCGAGTAGGTAGGAGTGAATATTGCATCCACGCCTCTGTTCACGGCATCCTTGATAATCCTCTCTGTATCCTTCTCCGCATCGCCGTAGGTCGTATAATGTATCTTGGCATTGTCATAGAGATCATTGTCCATCATGGCCTTGCGGTAACCGGACTCCCTGAGCGAGAGACTGGAGATACCGAGGGTGTAGGAAATCATCTCTATCTTCTTGTAACCTTTCTTTATGAGCTCTTCGGTCGCCATCTTTCCGGCCTCGATATCGTCAAGGAGCACCTTGCCCACATTGTCGAGCCTTTCGATATCCCTGTCCAGGAGCACTACCGGGACCTTTGCATTGATGGCTTTTGCGATCGCATCCTCTCCGCCAGTGCATGGGGCCACGATGATACCGTCAATGTTGTGGGCCATGAACGAGTCGATAACCTCCGAAAGCTTCTGAGGCTGCTCGTCCGAGCTGGCGAAAAAGACCGTATATCCAAAGGACTGGGCGCGATCCTCGATGCATCTGGATATTCCAGCAAAAAACTTGTTAGATATATCATTCGGAATCACGGCAATAGTGTTGGAGCGGCCGCTTCTGAGGGAAGCAGCAGCGAAATTCCTCTGGTAGCCAAGTCGCTGGGCAACCTCGAGAACTCTCTTGGCTGTCTCGGGATTGACAGGACAGTCAAGATTACCATCTTTGTCGCGTTTTGCGTTCATTACGAACGACACAAGAGTAACCGAAACATTGGCTTCTCTTGCGACATCTCTGATTGTGATTCTCTTCATTTTCCTAAAACGTTTAATCGCGATACTAGTACCGCATAATACAACTCGCAATTTATAAATTCTTTTTCAATTAGTCAAAAAAAGATGATGTTTCCTTTTGGGGAAACAAAAAAAAGAGGCTGTCTTTTCCGTGGAACGGATTGTAAGACAGCCTCTATGCGAGTTATGTTCCGGACGAAGCCGGGAAATGATTACAATGACTGATTATGAACGCCCTTATAGAGAGCCTTGAGAAGAGTCTGGTTGGAGTCGTCAGCCCTGTACTCCCAGAACATCGCTCCGAGATAACCCTGCTCATAGACGAAACGTCCCTTGTAATATACAGACTTGGCGTTCTCGAAGTTGAGGACCATCTTGCCATTCTTGTCAACAAGGTATGGAGACATGGCACCCTCATCCCACTTTTCAGTATTGTAGCCCTTGACGCTCTTGTTTCCTCTTTCATACCAGCCATCCTCAAGGATTGACTTCATCTCATTGAAGTTGACAGTGTAGCTGTCAGAGCCATTATAGACGCTGCTGCCCTTCTGTGCCTTGCCGTAGAAAGGAACTCCTACGTTAAGACGCTTCTTGGAGATGCCCACTTCGTTGACATACTTCTTCATGGCTTTCTCAACGCTGGTCTGGTCGAAAAGGTAAGGAGTGTGAAGCGGAGAGTTGAAACCGTCCGGAGCACGTCCCATGTCGTATGTCATGACGTTGAGATAGTCAACATATTTCATGATATTTGAGAAGTTGTAGTACTTAGGACTTGAGTTGGCTGCAACAGAAATGATCTTGCTGGTGCCGAGCTTAGCGCGCAACTCCTTGACGAGTTTGTCGAAGTTTTCTTTGTCCGAGCTTGAATAGTCGAGACCGTTATCCTTAGTCGGGAACTCCCAGTCGAGGTCAATTCCGTCGAGTTTGTAATCCCTGATGATATCGTACGCTGACTGCACGAAATCTCTTCTCTTGCTGTCGCTGCGCGCCATCAGAGAGAAGCCGCCGGCTCCGTCGCCACCGACTGCAAGGAGCACCTTTAGAGAGCTGTTCTTAGACTTAAGGGCTACGACCTTCTTAAGTCTGTCGGTATCCTTGACTGTAATTCCGCCGGTACCGTCACTAGGGTTCTTGATCTTTCCGAAGGAGTAGTTGATATGGGTAAGCCTGCTTACTTCCGGAAGATTCTCGGTATAGTAAGTATAGTATGCCATTACCATAGGAGTCGTTCCGATGTCGGTACAGAGGTCACCATTCGGAGCAGGCGGGTCGTCGTGGCCGCCAGGATTTCCGGAAAGTTCGGCAGTGAGGTCACCGATATGCCTGATCTTGCCGCGAGTGACGGTGATGGATGAAGTCCTCTTGTAAGTGGCGACAACGCTTCCGTTCTTGTAGAAGTCGATGGTGATACCCTTGCTGAAGTCGATGGTGTTAGGGATATGGACATAGTTCTGGGTAACGCCGTCGCAAGTCAGATAATCATTGTAGATCTTCTTGATTGATTCGCCGGTACCGCCGAGGTCTTCACCAGTATAAGGGAACTCGGTCACATATCCGCTATTGGTCTTGACATACCTGACCATGTAGTGCTTGTAACCGATGGTCTCGCTGTCATTTCCGTAGAATGCGTATTCGTCATAATCTCCGCTGACCTTGAATGCAAGAGTTGCGCTGAGGTCATAGAATGTAAACTTCTTGTTTCCGTCGTCGCAACCGGCGCGCATGATCTTGTTGGTGCTGTTGAAGACGGAGAAGTAGTACAGTTTGCCGTCCGGAGCAGCGTCTGCAGGATACTGTGCGTAGTATTTGCTGACATAGCCCTTGTCAGAGCGATCATAAGCCTTGAGTCCTGACGGAACCGGGACCGTTGCGGTAAGACCGTCTGAGGAGATGTTTGATGAAGAAAGAGTAACTACTTGCCTGTAGCTTGAAGAAGAGCCCTCGCCGTGGACGAGAATCTTATCGCCGCTCTTCCATACAAGTCTGTCGTTTGAATCGTATCCGGCCTTAGTGTCGAGGTCGTCCTGGGCAATAGTGAAAGTGAAGGTCTGTTCCTGGTTGTCGGAACTTTCATTGTCTAAGCAGGTCTTTTCCTGCTGGCATGCCAATGCCATCGCAGCTGCGCAGATGGACATGGCAATAAAGCTAAGTTTGTGCATTTTAATAAGTTATTAGTTAAGTTATTGGGTAAAACCCGATGCCAACTTAGCTTATTTTTACATTAACCAACCATCATTTTGCGAAAAATTCATATTCATTTTGCGAACGCCACCTCTCCCGCCCGGCAAAAATATTCGTCCAAACAACAATAAAAAACGACCGGGAGCTATCTCCATGCCAGTTCCCAGCCCCATTATCATCTGGGTAAAAAATCACCATAAATGGCGATTGTACAGGATGGGCGCCATGCGTAACTTTACATAAATTTATTGCACTAATGCACAAACATTTATTAACCGCTCTGCTGGTAACGATAGTTATCGGCACTGCCGCTACCTCTTGCGAAAAAGAGGCCTCAACACAGGAAACTCCTCAGCAGATGAAGGCTATCCTTGAAAACTTGAATCATGAGGGAGATTATGTCATCCGAGAAAGAGATTCGAAACATCCATTCACAGACTATGATGAAATGCTCTCATCTAATCTGCAGACTAAATCCGACCCTGAGAATGACAGTTATCTTGGGTTCTCGACCAAAATTGAAGAATACCCTTTTGAAACTCCGAGGAATCTCGGATATCCCGTACTCGACTTGGAAAAATATAGAAAAGACCATCCTGGTTATTTCACCAATGCACCTGTAAACACAGGTATTCAAACAGCAATTGCGTTTGATGGATATGAGCGGTACGAAGAAAAGACCCAGGAAACAAAAACCGTGAATTCAGGGTTTAATCTTAATCTTGGAATATTTAAGATAAAAGCAAAGCACACATACAAAAAAGTATTCCAAGAGAGTGAAACCTCTGTCAACCAATGCGTATATGGCGAATACACAAACAAATTTTTTGACAGAGAATACAAGATTCAGATCCCTGAAGACAGTTGGGATGATCTGTATCAAAATTATGTACACAGCGATTTCCTGCACAGCTTGTACAACTATAGCCCTGCAACATTAATCAAAAACTATGGCGGTTTTGTCATAACTAACTACGTTACAGGTGCTCAGGCAAAGCTGTTATATCGCGGAGAACATAACGAGCACTCAAGTTCAACATCCACGCAAAAAGAAAAGAACTTTGAAGCATCCATAAGCGCTTCCGTAAAAAAAGTTGAAGGAGGAGTCGAGGGGGGCTTCATGGTCGGAGACGGTCATAGTTCCACATTTGACAGGAAATACACAAATGTACAAGTCTCTGCCACGACTATTGGAGGCACGCCTATCTTTGTCGGATTCACATCGCCGAAAGACATCCAAAGCATCAGCTACGACTTTACACCTTGGTGCAACTCTCTGAACGATAAATCTAAACTTAACATTGTCGAGTTCCCTGATAACTCTTTGATCCCTCTTACTGCTTTTATTGAAGAAGATAATATCAAGGAAGTCTTTTACGATTATTATAAAACAGGAACAACGCCTTCAGAGAAAATCCAGGAACCGTATCTGTATCTAGGCATAAAAGAAAACACCTATCACTCAAAAGAATACAATATTAACTTAAAGCTGTTCACCAGATACAAAGGCGAGAGTATCACTATCGCAGACGCATTTGTCCCATTTAGCTATTTAAGCGGCTATATAAAAAAGATTGAAAGGCAGTATCCGTATTTAAAGATTCAGAGCAACTTCAATCTAGAAGCATTAGTTTCGCTGAAGACAAGCGCTGTAGGACATTTTGTCATAGAAAGTATTGGCTCCTCTGTAATTACAGTTGCATATAATAAAAAGACAAAAGAGCCAGAGACGCTAATAAGAATTGCCGACGTAGATCCTGGATATCAGAATGACTACATTCTTTTAGAGGCCGAGAGGCTAAAGAGCCTTTATCCAAAAATACCCGTAGATTATTCCGACAGCGGATATGCTGGGCCTTTTGGACTCTCTATGGACATAATCAACCCGACCATTTATTACGACGCTTATCCTCAATCAACGACGAACAATAATATTGATGAGTATATTTCAGTGAAATACGATACAGATTTCAGCACAGCGAAGAAACACATAGATCCGACTTCCGGGAAAATCTATATACTTACCACAAAGAAAAACGGTAATAAGAAAATTGCTTACACCATATATTGTGACAATATAATAGATGACTATTGCATGAGAGAGTATCTCGACAAGATTCCGACTGTCAACAACATAAGCGTTGGCTACATCAGAAGGAATTACAGACTAATTGCTCTTTAATCAGTACGCATAAAAATCGCCCCGGCAGTCTGATGGCTGTCGGGGCGTGCTGTTTATATAGAAGGAATATTACTTCTTGAGGGTTGGAGTTGCGTTAGGGATAAAGTCGTTGGTGGAATTGTTGGTATCGACAAGTTTGCCATCAACTGAAAGTCTTCTGACACTCTTTCCGAAACGGGAGATATCTCCATCGAAGTCGCCGGCGTGGGTCCATCCGGCATCGAAAGCCGCACCCCAAGGATTGCGATAGAAGGTGTCTTCCGTAGTACAGTTCACGGCATCAAGAACCCATTCTGCAGGAATAAGGAAGGCATCCTCATCTGCAATGTCGTATTCGAAATGATAATTCTCGCCATTATAAGGACTTGTCCAATCCCAGATTCTCGTTCCAGTCCAATGATGGTTAGTCATAATAGTTTCGGCCGTCTCATATGCCGGAGGAAGAACGATTGCATAACTCTCATATCCCCTATTATGGAAATACGTATTTGAGTGAAGCTGCTTAAACCACACAATCATATCCGGCACATCAGGATTATCTGAATCTTCAACGTCTATTACGCCATCGTTAAATTCAAAGTCTGCTTTGCTTAAATCAAAAGCATTCGGATTTTCCTCGCTAAAGTTCTGTGCATCTATAGCAATAATGATCGATTCCCCAGAGAGAACAGGATAATCTTCTCCTGAACCAGGGATCACATACATATCGGTAACTGCAATACCTTCCGTATCAAGTGTAGGATACGTGGAGAATGCTCCGACATTCGTTATGAAACCGTCCATGTAGTTTTTGCAAAACATTACGCGATCAACATAAACAAGATGATCCGAATTATTTGTAAGACGAATATACTTGTCGGCCGCAGAAGAGGTCGTACCTTCGATCAAACTGCCAGTAAAGTAAACCTCTTCGATAAGGAGCTCTCCCGGCTTAGGCGCTAAAGGTGAACTCTCGAGCTTTCCTTGATTCACGACAATCTCAGCGAAGAGTATATCTTTATCAAGGTATGCAGAGACTTTGCCAGTACGAGACTCCCCGGAAGTATTTGCTGAAACATTGACCGTGATCTTGCCGTCAGCTTTCTCAACTGAAATCCAGTCGACATCGGAGCTGACAGTAAAATCATACCCTGCAGGGACATCATAAACGTAGGAGCCTTCCTCAGCGCTCACGTCTACAGTATACTTAGTGACCTCCGGAGCCTCTTTGGCCTTCTGGACAACGGAAACGACTACTTTAAGATCTTCACCGGAAACCTCAAACGAAGCATTGCGGTCAGTCATCTCTGACAGGGGATCTATCGTTACGGTAATGACTCCGTCATTTTCGCCGCTCATCTTATCCAAGCTATACCATGACTGATCATCAGTCTTTACTGTCCACTTGATGTTTGACTTGACATCCACGGTAAAGAAACCGCCATTTGCGGAGCATACGATCTTGTCATTGTTGACTGAAAGCTCCGGGTTCTTTACTTCCTCATCTTTGTTGCAGGCTGCGAAAAGGGCGGCTGCAGCCAGCATTAACACAAAAAACTTTTTCATCACCTAAAAATTTACACTTATTGATAATTCATAATAATCCGAGTTGCCGGCTCCCGAAAGGAAAAGCCGCTTGCAGGAAGCATCCAGCCCGAGGGAGAACCTGCGTGAAAGCATTTTCTCCGCATAAAGCCTTAGACCCGCAGAACGAAGATCCGACGTATGACGGGCGAAAAGAGCCTCGTAAGCATCCTTGATCTCCGGAATCGTATAATCGTCAGGAATTTCGAGTTCGTCAGAAAGGGCCTTGACACAGCCCCCGGCCACCGAGCCCGAGAATATCCAGGACTTCCAGTCCTTGATAAATCCAGCCTCAATAGAAGCCCTGAAATCTGAGAACATCATCTTCCTGTAAGGATATTCATAATCAGAAAAGAATCTGTCATAGCAAGCCGACGGAGCGACCGTCCATGTGCCATATGGCCTGGCCAGTTCAAACGCGCCGCGTAAGCCGCCCTCGACCGAAGT
>Ga0310786_10006239_pt1 | contig 15926 bp, 14 predicted proteins | sample AusTroGonzalo_MG_FD_203881 | JGI IMG/M metagenome (GOLD analysis project Ga0310786, IMG submission 203881) | Bovine rumen microbial communities from tropical cattle in Woodstock, Queensland, Australia - Gonzalo_03 (v2) (version 2) | ecosystem: Host-associated > Mammals > Digestive system >... | reverse complement strand
CTCTGCTTACAGGCAAGGAGGTAACCGCCTTTAAGCGTGACGGGCATAATATAACAGAAGTGATATGCGCCGATGGTACCAGGTATAAGGCCCAGGCCGTGTTCTCTTCCATGCCATTGAACCAGCTGGTGCCCGCAATTGGAGGCGCTCCTAAGGATATATGCCAAATAGCCGCAGGCCTACCCTACCGCGATTTCATTACAGTGGGTCTGCTGGTTGACAGGCTGGAGCTAAAGAACCAAACCCATATCGCCACATTAGGAGACATTGTACCTGATTGCTGGATTTATATACAGGATACAGGCGTTAAGATGGGACGCATCCAGATTTTCAACAACTGGTCACCCTATATGGTCTCAGACCCGGAGCATACCGTATGGATAGGTCTGGAATATTTCTGCCAGGAGAATGACTCATTCTGGAACATGACAGATGAACAGACTGTGCAGCTTGCCATTGACGAACTGCATAAGATAGGCGTTTTAGGCCAAGGATCACACATACTTGACTCCTGCCGTGCCCGCATAAAAAAAGCCTATCCGGCCTATTTTGACACATATTCGCAGATAGACAAGTTAGTTGATTACCTGAACGGTTTTGATAATCTGTACTGTATAGGCCGCAACGGCCAGCACCGCTACAACAACATGGACCACTCAATGGTAACCGCCTTTACCGCCATAGACTGTCTGGAAGGCCGCGCAAAAAAAACTGCCCTGTGGAACGTAAACACAGAGCAGGAATACCATGAAGAAAAGTAAGCCAGTGAATAACTTTAAGTCTGGGCATGCTCTATCCTGCATGTGTGTGTCTTGGATTGCTTGTCGTAGTTGACACCCACCAAAAGAAGGTTACCGGCGTATTCTTCCAACCTGGCAGGATACTGCTTGCGCCGGATCTGGTCAATAGCAGCATCGGCATCCTTGTTGAACTTCAGTTCCAGCACCAGTGCCAGCGAGTTAACGTTTTTGCGGGGAATGAGCACTATATCGGCAATGCCCTTGCCCGATGATTCTCCGTTGCGGGCCGACTGGAATCCTACATTGCCTGTATTGATGTAAATCCCCATGACAAATGACAAAAAGACGGTATTACATAGATAATGCTTTATCGCCGATTGAACAAAATTACTCAGTTTTATTCATTTTCAATACCCCCCGGACGCTGGCGGCAATCTGCTGCCTGTATGCGATGGCGCCAACGAAGAAAGCGGCCAGGATAACGTATCTGACAACCGTATGGCGATATGTGGTTAGAAGCAGGAGCCCCACCAACACAAAAGCAAAAGTTATCGCGACAATCTTCCCTGTATCATACGGATACCTTCCTTCGCAATATTTGCGGCACACCCGCAGCATAAACAGATAATGCGCTGCCGCATATACCAGATAACAGGCAAAAGTAGTATAACCTGCCGCCATATAGCCGAATTTTGGGATAAAGAGCGCATTCAGAACAATGTTCAAAACCGCTCCCACTACGCTGGCAAGCATAATTGCAACGGTTTTCTCATAATAAAATGCAAACTTGGCAAACAGGTCATAGATGTATATGAAATATACGCTTATGGCAACCGGAGGAATTATCCAGATAGCATCATAGTATTCCTTCGGGGCAAAGACTGCCACTGCTTCGGGCGAAAGGAGAATCAGAAACAGATTCACGCCGGCAACCAGGAGCATGGTCGAATAGGCGGCAGGAGCAATGTCTGTCTCCCGCTTTTCCTTTATTTTTTGATAAATCCACGGATTCAGAGCCTGCAACAGGGAACTATTGAACAACAGCATCAACAGGGCCACAGAATAGGCAAGAGTATAAATACCGGCTTCGCTATCCCCCACCATCCGCTGTATCATGATTCTATCTGCACTGTTCAAAACGGTCTGCGACAGATAATGCGGAACAAGGGGAATGTTGAACAGCAACGCATATTTCCAGAACCTTCCCAAAAAAAATGTCCCATTATGACGCATTCGCCACACAAAAGTCCAGCCAAAGCATAGAAAACTTGAAATGGCCCAGCCTACTATCATTGCGGTTGCCTTATCCTCTGAATGCAGGACAAGAATGATTTCCAGCATCGGCGCCACAATGGCCGAGATAAGAGTAACGACAACAAGGCTCTTGTAGGCATATTTTACACGCTGCTCATTGGCCCAAAATCCGAACGAAGCGACGCTCCAGATGATGGCAAACATACAGAGCATCTGAAGTGTGGAAAGTGAAAGGATTTGATTCCAGAAGTTCCGGAAAAGTAGATATACCAGCAATCCCGACAGGATTAGTGATGTGGAAAGGCCTTGTAGAGATGAGGAGAAAAGGTCACGGTCTTTATCGAACTTGACCAGTCCCTGAATGTGCACACCGGACGTAAGCGATAATCCAACCACAATTGTGACAATCCCGTACCACGACTTGAAAACGCCGAACTGCCCGTAATCGGCGGCGGACATGATACGGGTAAAGATCGGAGTAGTAACAACGGCTATGCCCTTCTGCAGGAAAGAGCAGACCAGGAACCAGAAAGAGGCTCTGACCTGAACCGGCAATGACCGATATTTGTCCGTTATCTTATCCGTTTTCATTGTTTCAGTCTTCAACTACGGCAAATCTTGCTTGCAGAAAAGACTCTATATGTTCTTAAAAAAGACTCGAAAAGGATGAATCAAAAAACCTTTTCATATGCTTCTGCAACGAATTTCCAGCTGTATGCCTGTTCCATGCGGGCCCTGGCACGACGGCCCAGGTCATCGGCGTCAAGTGCGGGGAGCGTGTCCAGAAGGGCAGCCAGGCTGCCGGGCTCCTTGGTCCAGTAGAGAGATGCATCGGCGCCTACCTCGCGGTTGAAACAGACGTCGTACAGGAGATTCACGCGGGTTTTACCCATGCTTTCCAGCAGACTGGGATTGGTGCCGCCCACTTCATGACCGTGTATGTAAGCTGCAGCGTTTTCCCTGATCTTAGCGAGCAGCTGCGCGTCATAGACCGTGCCCACGAACTTGATGCGGGTATCGGAACGGAAATTATACCGGCGTTGTAATGCTGCGGCGAATTTGGGATTCTCCGTGGCGATGATGACAAAATCCATGTCCACCCTGCTCCGCATAAACTCCCTGATCATGATGTCGAAGTTATTCTCCGGAACAAAGCGGCCCACACTGATTATAAAGAGCCGGTCCTGTAGCCCATGCGCAGCCAGCCAGTTCACATACTTGGAATCATCGTCCCGCAGGGCCGACGGTGTAGTGTCTGAACCATAGGGAATAAACACTGTGTCAGGGCAATAACCGGCATATTCTTCCCGGATGTAGGTTTCAATGTGCCGATTGTCGCAGATGACCAGGTCTGCAAATTTCACGGATAATCGTTCTGATAGTTTCCAGTATGCACGTACCGGGGCCCGCCATTTCCTACGCCAGTTTTCATGTCCGTCGGGATTCTGGAAAACCCGGCCGCCGGCCCGGCGGATACGCTTCACATAGCGCCGCTCAAAAGGGCCTATGCGTGAAGCCAGGATATATACCACCGCTTGATTGGGCCGATTCCTCTCTATGTCCTGGCAAGCCCACCTGAGCGCACGCAGGTCATAGACAATGGCCTGTGCCGCCCCAATCCATTCAGGGACGGGTATCATGTGGCAGCGAGCCCCGCAGTAATCAAACTCATCGGCAGTTACCGGTACTATCCCGGGAATCTTCCCAAGGTCCATACACCCCTCCCCGTTGGCTTTCACCGCCACATGATAGCGGATGTCTCCCCCCCCCTGATGCTCTTGAAGGAGTTTCATGACAAACGACTCATATCCACCGTACAAGCCGACGGACTTGGCACCGATGATATAGACATGGCGAGGAGACATCTTACAGGCCTTTATCTATACAATAAATCTTATTCGCAAGGACTGTCAGGCTATCAACATAGGGAATACCCATCCAGGATTCGGGGCAGAATACGGCACTTATGTCCGTGCAACCGGCTACTATGCAATCCACATGCTGTCCAACTAGCCCATCGCATACTGTAGAAAACAGTTTCTCCGGATATTCTTCGTCTGATGGATTGTTGCGTTTATTATTCTTAGCATTACAAATACCCAGCGTCACAAGGCGTTGCAACTGTTCATCAGGATAGATGAGTCTCATCTCAGGATTTACTGCCGTGAAATAACCGTCGTATATTCCGGCTTTTCTCAAGCCGTCACTACACATCATGCCTATCCGTTTAACGCCCAATTGATTACACTCACCTGCCACCTCGGCCAGCAAATTTATAAAAGGCAGGCCTATTTGCTCCTCAAGTTGGCCTATGGCATAGTGTGCCGTATTACAGCACATACATAATCTGTTACATCCGCAGGCCTTTAGTTTCATGCCTATTTCCACATATCCCGGTATGAAACTCTCACCCCTTCCCTCCAGGAACATAGACCGGCTTGGCACCTGGGTAGCCTGCCATACAATCATCTCAGGATGGTGGCCATCCCTAAAGGCTCCTGCAACAACAAACTTATTTTCAACAAGTTGCAGCAACCTATTGGTCGCTGCAACACCATTACCGCCTATTACTCCTATCATAGTTTACCACCATTCTTTAGTTATATCCAGAACGCGCAGATAGTCATTGGAAGTATCAATATCGTATGCCCTCACTTTTAGTCCCCGCATAGGAAGGAATGGCTCGAAAAGATTGAACACATGCTGTGAGGTATAACTCAGTTTAGATTTGCTGATACAAGCCGGTCCCGTCCACTCGTAGTTACCACCGTCGCGCGAGAAAGCGTGAACAAATCCATCGGAATCTGTCTTTACCCAAACGGCATCCTCACTGCTCTTATCGGCATAGCATATAAATTCTCCGTCTGTTTCCAACACAAGTTTCACATCATCGGGATGAACCAGAAGATCGCCGTCCCATTCAATGCAGTATTCATTCGCGTGACGGGCCCCGAGAAAAAAACTCGCACCTGTCTTGGTCTCAAAATAGCGATGGTTATAACAGAAAATCACATCTGAACGATACTTCATAACCTCCTCAATAATCTCATGGCCCTGGAAACCTATCACCAAACGCAAATCTTCGACTTCTCCAAACGACTTGAGCTGCCATGAAATGAGTGAGGATCCGTTGATTTGTATCAAAGCTTTTGTCAACCCTAATCCAAGGCGTGAGCCGATACCGGCACAACTCACGACAACGGATTTAGTATGCCCATATTCACCGCAAAGCTGGCATAATTGACTATATAATGCATGTTCATCAAAAATAGCATAGTCGCATACAGACAAGAGACTTTGCGCCGGACTATGGGTAAGACCTGTAGCTATACCGATATCGGCATGACACATGGCCTCAAGATCGTTATTGCCATCCCCTATAAAAACAACGGTCTCTCCAAGAGCCTTATAGCGGTCAACAATCTCCTCTTTTTTCAAAATAGTTTTGATTCTCGCAACACGGTCACCCTCTATGTCAGCGGTACTGCCAAGGCACTCACATCCAATCATTTCAAACAGACCCTCACACCAGCAACAAAGGTTTCCTGTTACAATGATGCAATCTTCATGATGTGCATCAATAAATCGTTTGATCTCGGGATAAAGAGGGACTTGTGCCAGCAAATCACGGATATCTTTTACAGAGTATCTGCCAAGAATAAAAACGCGACGTATAAAGCTCTCTATAAAAGGCACATTGCCTGCTACCGTCCTCTTGGTTAGCTCAGAGATTTCTTCCTGACAACCAAAATGATTGGCAATGACTGGCAATGTCTCTTGGCATGTTACCGTCCCGTCCAGGTCAAACAGAAACTTCATCCGCTATCTTTTTCTTAAAACCACATACCACCTGCTCGTCTCCGGTTTACTGTCATCATCAAAAACAGAGACTATCCGTTCTTCAATGATATCGCAAACGGAAAGGATTGGCCGGAGCAATTCCAAATACTCTTCCCGTGTCCTGTAAACGGCAGAATAATTGGCAGATAGAGCTGTTGACCATACTCCGTCCAGCGTCAGTCTTTTTTCCAAAGCCACACTTTCCCTAATGTATAGACGTCCGCCCTTGGCAAGTAGGCCTTTGATTTCTTCATAGGCCTGCACAAGATCCTTGTCGTTGAGATAGATTGATGTCGCGATAAAAAGAATAATGTCAAAAGAATATCCCTTTACAAACCCTGAACTGTTCATATCCTGGACAGATACACTGTCAAAGAAAACATCCTTTCCGTCCCAACCCTGCTCCCGAGAAAGTGTTTTGCAGGATTTGATCATTTCTTCCGAATAGTCTATCCCTACATAACGCCGGCAAATGGGGACAACGCTCTCGGCCCACCGTCCCACTCCGCATCCAATGTCCAGGATGGAGTCTGTCTCTCTTATACACAGAAGAGGGAGAATGGTTTTCTTTTCCAACTCATCTTTTCTTTCTGCTATTTCCTCTGTCAATGAGATCGTCGCATAACGGAAAGATTTTCCTTTTCCGGAAGATTGATTCAACAGTCTGGCCCTCTCCTCATAGAACGCCTTGACGGCATCCGTGTCTATCTCCTTCTTTTTGCCATAAATTCGATGATTATCCATAATTCCCTGCAGCGTGAGTTTGAAGTTTTCGTTTAAGCGCTGGCTTTTAAATTTCTGTCAACCCTTTACGGTTGTTGAATGCATCAATTACCGTGGCAATGGCCATGGAGATGGATTGATTGACAAAACCGATGTTCTTTCCAGACTCCACTGCTTTGGCAAAAGCGGCTATTTCATACCGGATACCCTCTCCGTCAAGTTGATAGAAGAACCGTTTATTCTCCGAAGGGTCTTCATACCGGACCTCAAAGAAATCAGTCTTCCACCAAGGCGCAGGTACATAAATATATCCCTTTGTCCCGGAAATAATCAGTTCTCCCTCAGACTTGGCACCTTTTGCCACCTTCACCGCAGCAATACCGGACGGAAAGATGAAATCCACCTTGGTGAATGCATCAATATTGGCGTCCTTGTTCAGAAATCTGGTGCAGAAAGATAGGTTGCGGAACTCCGTTCCAAAAATGTCGAATACCGGCAGCATGGCAACCGGTCCCCAGGCGCACATACCGTTCCACTTTTGGGAAAGATCGGCTCCCTCTTCGGCAAGGCCTTCCCGCATACTGGTGCAAACAGCATCCACAGAGATAACGTCTCCTATCTTGCCGCTTTTGGCCAGCAGAACCAGTCTTTCATAGGCTGTGGAATAAGCCGTCTTGATGGCATCCATCAGAATCAGGCCCCTGCCGAAAGCTAATTCGTAGAGTTCCTGCACTAAATCCGCCCGGCAAGCTATGGGAGACTCACACAGGACATGTTTTCCGGCCTCAAGCGCCTTTTTAACATCTTTGTAATGGTCTTCGGGCTTGGAAAGGATGTAAACGGCATCTGCCTGCTCATCATTAGGCGTGTCAACAATCTGAACCCCGTTTACATACCCTGCTTCCCTGATAAACTTATCCCGGAATTCGGTATCTCCCACAATCCCTATACGGAGCTTTCGGTTTTCAGCCCTTATCGCAGTACTGGATATACCCTCCGTCCTTGGCAAATAGACAACCTGGCAATACTTTTTCAGATAATCAAAGTAACCAGTCCAGTCGGAACCTACCGTAAAGATATCCACTCCATACTTTTGGATATCATCAATTTTCTGGCCTTCATATTCCTCTACAACAATCTCATCGGCAAGACCGGTTTCCCTCACTGCGGCAATGCGTTCCATCAGGCTTTGCCTATTGTTGATCTTACCCCGTGTCCTGTCATAGTCGTCAGATGTTACACCCACAATCAGATAATCACCCAAAGCTTTAGCCCGTTCCAGCAGCCTGAAATGGCCATAGTGAAGCATGTCAAACGTTCCGTATGTAATGACTTTTTTCATATCAGATGAATTGCTTTTCCCGTAAATCCAAGAATGCATTTATGAGCCGTTCATAGTCTGTCTCTGAAAGGAAGCCTATATGTCCCACACGGAAAACAGTATCTTTCATGTCACCGCCATTGGGGCAAATCCAGATGCCATACTCATCCTTAAGTTTCAGGAATATCTCAAATGCCGACCTTGTTGTAGGATGAAGCGGGGTCACCGCGTTGCTCATGCTTTCGCTGACAATCTCAAATGGAAGTTGACACTCTTTAAGACGGGCCCTGAAATACTTGGCAAGCCGGGCCGTACGTTCCACTTCGGCCTCTGCCCCACCCATAGCATCAATCTCATTCAGCCTTACATTGATTTGGCGCAATACTCCTACAGCGGGGGTCCATGGCGTCTGGCCGCGCTCCTGGTTCTTCAGGGCTAAATTCAAGTCTAAATACTGGCAGGAGCATTTTGTCTTTTCTATACGTTCCAAGGCCGAGGGCGCCAGCACCATAATGGCAATGCCAGGGGGGCAGGCCAATGCCTTCTGGCTTGCGGTAATCATAACCCCTGCATCCAGGCGTGCCATATCAAACGGATCTGCCAGGAATGAACTGATGGCATCAACAATCAGGAAGCATCCATTGCGCTTGCAGAAGCGACTCACCAAGTCCATATCGTAATGTACACCTGTAGAGGTTTCGTGCTTCTGGACAAGGAATGCAGTATAGCCTTTGCCTTCGTACGGAGCAAGATGCTCCGGATTCAGCGCCTTTCCCCGTCCCGGTTTTATCTCTGTGAAAGGAATCCCGTGAAGTTTCAGTAGTTCCACAAAACGCTCACCAAAGCTGCCGCCGTTGACTACCATAGCCTTATCGTCTCCGGTCAATGTATTCATGACAGCCGCCTCCATCCCGCCCGACCCGGAACATGTCAGGAAAGCCACCCGGCTTTCAGGCGTGGCACAGGAAAGCTTTTTCATTAAGCGCTCGTTCTCCAGCATCAGACCGGAGAATTCTGCAGTCCTGAAATAAGGCACCTGCTCAGCACCAATTGCCAGTACCGCATCATTTGACTGGACCGGGCCAATAGAAAAGTTTAGCATGACTGTGTTAAGGTTTCATCAATCCTGTCACTCATTTTCCAATAGAAATGATTACCATTTTGACATGGGACCCTTTCCTCAACTGGTGGGTATTGCATATAGTCTCCGAATACTTGACGAAGGACTCTGTCGTAACCTTTCATGGCGCGTACACGTGTATCTTCAAAATCAAGCAGGACCGTATCTTCAAAATCTTCCTTTAGAAGAACTACGGGGTCTATCTCAAGACAAGCCAATGTTGAAAAATACTCACAGTCCTCATACTTATATCTCTCCATCTCGGATACAAAACGCTTTAATAAAAGATATGGTAGTCTACCACCAAATCCAATAATTCTGGCAATAACAGTTATAGCTATTGACATGAAAGAATCATTGGGCGCAAAATGATGATTCTGCCGCCGAAACATGTAGAACAACCGCTTGACAGGCTTCATTTTTTTGTAAAAATATTTACATTCGGCCAAACTTGGAAGGCCATCAAGCGCAAAGACGTCAACAAAAACCCCCGAAGGCTGTGCCGTCCAGGGATGCTCGTTCCGGTATTCAGTTCTTGTGCAATCCACCACTCTCGCAAAAGCACCTAAAGCCGTTCTGTCATTCCCATAATAAATAAGACGATACTTGTCAGAGCGATACTCCTTACAAAAGCGCTCGAAAACGGGTCTGGGCAAAACAACGTCCACATCATCATCCCAGGGTATGAACCCTTTGTGTCGGACTGCACCTATTAGCGTTCCCCAAGCGATGGAATAAAGGATTTTGTGCTCTTCACAGAAAGAATGAATATCTTTCAAAATGTCAAGCATCACCAACTGGTGCTCTTTCAGTGTTAATTCTTGCATGAAACAAGCCTCTATCGTTTCCTCAGAACAAGATACCATCTGCTGGTATCAGAATTTTTGCCATGGTCGAACTCAGAAACAACCCGCTGGTCAACAATGTCGGATATAGATAGGACGGGTTGAAGCAAAGTGAGGTATTCCTCGCAGGTTCTATACACGGCAGAATAGTTTGAGTTCAGGGCCTCAGACCAAATCTCATCCAAAGTCAGTCTTCTGCCAACCCCGATGCTCTCCCACAAATACAAACGACCACCACTCGAAAGTAAATCTGCCATTTTCTCAAAGCCTTGCCGGAGATCATCGTCATTAATGTACATGGACACGCCGGCAATCAACACAACATCAAAGGTTCCCTTAACCTCGTCTGAATCTAGCAACTGCTGGAAGGAAAGATTCAGGAACGAAGGATCTTTCCCCGCATAATCCGGTCCTCCGAAGCTTGCTTTGCATGTCTTAATCATTTCTTGGGAAAAATCCGTCCCAACATAACGGCCACACAGCGGAATTATCGAATCCGCCCATCGGCCTACGCCGCAACCGATGTCCAGCACCGAATCTGTCGCCCGGATATCCAAAAGGGGAAGTATCATCTTCTTTTCCATACAATCCCATCTCTCGGCATTTTCCTCATTCAACGTAACGGTTGAGTAACGCGAAATATTCCTTTCACAGACAGAGTCATGAAGAAGCTTTGCCCTCTTTTCATAGAACCTCCGGACAGCATCCGTGTCTATATCTTTTTTTATTTCGTAAATTCTGTGGCTATTCATGGAAATCAAACGTTCAGTGTCGGATTCTTGATCACATAATAATTGTGACGGGGTTCTCTTTCCTTCTCCGGCGGCAACTCCATATAATTGCCATATATCTGTCTTAAATAATGGTCATAACCTACAGGAGCCCTAAACAATTCCCCTTCAAATTCCACCATTACACTGTCTTCGAACAATTGCCTATCATAAACAGATACATCTCCCTCGCTTGCCCAGACCACGTTGCCGACATATTTTGATGAATCATAGGAAATAGCTCCTTCCATTCTTCTGAGCTTGTCCATAAAGAAATCTTTCCCTATCAACTTACATAAAACAAACACCGGGAACTTTATCAGTTTTTTCCAGAGGGATTTCGTTATTCCCTTTTCAAGATGAAGCCGTGAGGCCTGAAAACACAGTGAAGAAAGCCGGTCGCTCTTTTTTACTAACTTCAAAGCCTCTTTCCGACAATCCCCCAACCCGTCGTAAGGATAAATATCAATAAAAATACCCATTCCGTAAGGCTTCTCGTTATCCATGACAATCCGGTACCTGTCATCGGAAACCCGGGTTATCATATAAGGATAATCGGGGTTGGTATTGGGCGTAAACAACTTCAGGAAGGGAAATTCATTCTGGCGGGCCAGAAAACGCTGCACAAAACGATCATGGTCAGGCCGGGGCATCATAATGTCCACGTCATCATCCCACGGTATGAAGCCCTTGTGCCTGATGGCTCCTATCAGTGTACCGAATACAAGGAAATACCGGATCCCCTCCTCCTCACAAAAGAGGGAGAGGGTTTTCAGTATCTCCAAAGCTACCTGCTTCGTGTCTGCCATAGACACGCATTCACATAATTCAGACATGAATCAGCATCAGCTATCGTAAAGAGCTCAAATAATCCTGCTCATAGGCATTCTGAAGCAGGGCGGCATATTCAGCAATTGTTTTATCACCTTTGGCAAGTTGTGAGAAACATTCCCTGCCGGCTGTGCTCCAGAATGACCCGGTAAGGTAATGGGTAGGAATCATTACAACCCGGGAGGAGTTCTCAAGATTTTTGAGCAGGATCTGTACGGAGTCGGACGGAACGGTTTCCTTTGTCGCCATAGCCTCCCGGAGGGAAATTGCATTGTTACGCTTTTCGGGGTCCCTTCCCAGCCAGGCCCCCATGAAAATACCGTAACTGAAGCCGCAGGGTAAGACTTCCCCCTGAAATGCGTGGAATTGGAGCTGCGAATAACGCGCCGGATCCTGTTCCAGAATGGGCTGGAGGATTGATTCCTTAATATCCCCGGTAATCAGCAAGCGATGGCAACGTCCCTGGACAAAATCCTCAACGGAAGCTTTTTGCATAGTACGGAGCCGCGCTTGCATTTCGGTAAGACGGGCAACGAATAATGAGTCCGTGAAAGCCGCTTTGCCATCCGCCCTCATAATGTGGGAGAACCATTCCTGACCAGCTTCGTCCGCAAGCAGTTCATTCAGAATATCTGTCTCTGCACAATAATCTGTATCCCCTTCTTCCCCATCGGAGACGACCAGGCAAACATTCTCATTCAAGGCCGGTGAGGAATATTGGTTAATATCGAGCACGCGCCCGATACGGGACAGGAACACGCCCGTCATGCGGTCGGTGATAAACAAGTCCGGCATATTCTTTTGCCCGAGCACTGCAAGGGACGAAAAATCAGAATTCCTGATTCTTCTGCGCTCTTTTATCCTCACTTTCGGGTGACTGGCTTTCCACGCCTCCAGGGAATCCCGCACCTGGGAATAAGGACCAATATCCACTACGATAGTGAACCTGTCCTTCACTCCCATGTAGTAACTGGGAAGAAGCACCAAGAACAACAGTATAACAAGTACTATTCTTTTCCGCATAACAATCTCCACTGCTCAGAAGCAAAACAACGCAGATGCTGCCCTAATGGAAGACGAACCTCAAGGCTGTTTACCGGAATATGAAGAGCCGACGCACGGCGGGCAATCCTCCCCTGTTCTATTCCGGGGGCACAAACAGCAAGGCGGGAGTTGAGTCTCTCCTTTTGAACGAAAGAATAAGACTCGGTGAGCATATCATCTATTCCCGAATAAGGAACGACATGAACCCGAGTACTGTCAACCTTATTGTCAATCATCCAATCACGGCTTTCCTCAGTAGCGACCACGCATGCAGCATCGGGACGTACCGACATGTAGTCTTTGGCCATAGAGAGCCGTTTTTCCAGGAGTGTGACGTCCTGGTCGTCAGGCACTACGACGGTAGCCGCATAAAAGGGCGTCCATCCCCGCCATGAAGTAATCCGGTATGCAGTAAAGCACCATAGGCCGAAGAGAACGGCAACCACCATTGACATTCCGCCATAGACGATGCGTTTACAAACGGGGCTATCTCCTATACGCAACCGGTCACAGGCTTCGACGCCGGGCTTTTCCGACAGCCGACAAAATGCAAGAAGTGCAAAAAGGTTATATCCAAAATGTAGCGCCTCGAATTCCAACAGGCTTCCCAATGCGAAAACTGCCAGGGCAAAAACGGCATAATGCCGTCCCTCCCGATGCAAGCGTCCCTGTACGGTAGACATCAGCCACAAAAAGATCACGAGCATGGCCAGTCCGTACTTCAATGCCAGACGGACATAAGCATTGTCCAAAAAGAAATAGGCCGACACGCCCGACTCGGAATACCCCGCACCCATCTCAGGTATGATGTTTCCCAACAGCATCAGCGGATACTCCTGAAAACCTATAGTGCCCAAAAACAGACGGGATTTTACTGTTCCAAGCCCGGGAATCCAATCCCAAAACGCCTGAAGGGGCTGGTAGGTAAAGGTCAAGATAAAACTGATCAAGGCCGCCGCCACAAAACTGTAACGAAGGGCGGAGGACAACTTGACAGTATTCAGTTTCTTTGCAATCCGGCATAAGATAATAGCCGGAAGATAAATCAATTTGAAAAGCAGCGGAACGAGGATTCCGTACCCCTCCTGATAGGGCACGCCGCCAATCCGCATGTAATGCCTGCACTGGGTCCCGAGAATCAGGATCACGATGCAGATAAAGTCCGTACTTCCGCCGACAACGGCCCCCATAAAGACGGCCAGGGCCACCATCGCCAGTTCTCCCAGCCAGGAGAGCCATCCGTCCCTGATGATGCACCAGAGGATAGCAAGCGAAAGCAGATGCGCTGCATAATCGGTGCGGTAGATAAATCCGAAGGAATTACCCCTGTTATTGGGCACAAGGCCCAGCATGGAAAGGAAGAACAGGGCCACAACTATTACGGTTCCTATATAGAATCCCGTCTTCAGCAAGCCGTCCTCTTTGCAGGGTTGAGAGGATATGGAAAGAAGTACCAGAACGGTAAGCGGGAAGGAATAAGTCTTGTTGACTATGCAGAGGATAGAAATAAGAATAATGGCTATCCTCCCCCAGAAAAGGGCACGCGCACGCGGGCTTTTATCCGACCGGGCGAATTCCAGCCCTGTCTCAGTGCAGGCAAGCGCGTGCGAAAGAATAAGTAAAACCGTCATAGCCCAATCGACGGCCTTACCGCCCGGCATCATCAGGCTTGTCTGCATAAAGCACAGAACGAATGCCGGTACAAAGGTTAAGTAGAAGAGAATTGGATATAGTTTTCTCATGCGAACTTCTACTTAAATAGGTCTTCTGCCGGTTTAAGGTTATCTCCGAGCGTACTGCGGAAGGCCATCCAGGCAAAAACCAGTTTTACCGCATGCATGGGCATCCAGTAGCGGATGGCAACGGGACTGGCAAATACGGTGGTACCATAGTAAACCAGTCCGAAAAGGAAAATAAGGAGAAGTGACATAAAGTTCTCCCTTGTAAGATTCTTTCCAAAGATCAACAGCAGGAACAAACCCACAAAGAACACAAGCCAGGTAAAAACTTCCATCCAGGGACAAAGGGGCTCGCATATTTTGGCGAGCGCCTGGCTGCGAGGCTGTATCTTGGCATCTTTAGGGAAACTGTACCATCTTACAACTTCCTTATTGGTCTCTTTATTCTCAACCACATTAAGCGGAAAGAAAACGGCTTCCATATTGAATGGATGGAAGGCATTCTTGATATTGGGCCAGATATAATAGCGGAAAAACGGCAGGGGATGTTTCAGGATCAGCCAAAGCGCATAGTCCTTAAGGGCGTGAGTCCCGATATCCACCCAAACCTGAAGACGCGGCAGTTCATATCCTTTGACACAATACTCCAGCATCTTCATCAGTGGTGCGTTGTCGTCCCACATGAAGTCGGCCGAAACGTATTTCCCGTCATCGGTTGCACGGGTAATATAGCCATCAAATTGCTTGTACAGATACTTGTGCATAAAAGCCACATCCTCATCGTCGGGCAAGCCGTCTTCTTCGGGCGAAGGGATGTATGGAAGCACATGGATTGCATTATTGGCCAGCTGCCAACCATCAAAACCGGTACTTGCCTGTCTGTACCCGGTGCTTTTCTCCATACGATTACTGATCTGGAAAAAGAAGACACCGACAAGCACTGCCGTAACGACGGCGGAGGAAATGCGGAAAGCCGGTTTTCCATTCAGTAGAAAAACGGGAAGGAACGCAAGCGGAAAGAATTCGGCTGAGCGACGTACCCAAAGGGCAGCATAGAACACGGCCAGATACACCAGCATAGCCGACCAGGAGCGCTCCTTAACCATCACTATGCCCATCGCCAGCATGATAAAGATCATACAGCAAAACAGGGCATCGGAAAGAACGCAGTTGAGAAGGAATATCGCCGTAGGACTTAGTACCGTAAAGGCCTCCAAAACCCGGAAAGCCCATTTGCGCCGTGGTGGCCAATACTTTTTTATGGCCAACAGCAGCAGCGTCAGTGAAAGGGCATAAAGAAGTCCCTGCGAGACAATGATCGACCAGATGCTGCCGGACAGTTGATGAAGATGACTAAGAAACACCGGATAGCCGTAAGGCCGTATGGGCCAGAAGGTTTGGCTCCTGGCCACCATTATATAGTCGAAAGAATCAGTTATAAAGGTAGGATAAGGGTAGAAATACACCATTACCAGGCAGGCTGTCAGCGTACATGACAACACAAAGAGCCAGTCCCCTGCCTGGTCCTTATGGAAAAGAAAGCGCCAAAAAGATTGCGACCGCATCCTGCTCTTTATCAAAAAATAATCCCAGCCCTTTTCGGGCAAGGGCTGGGATAAAAGAAATGATTAAATAGGGTTAGATAATGTCCAGATTGTGTTCACCACCCAATACCCATTCAACGACATCGCAATCGAAGTCAACTGCCGTCCAGTTGATCGTAATGTTGTAGATGTACTTCTTGCCCATCTCCCAGATT
>Ga0310786_10006238_pt1 | contig 15928 bp, 10 predicted proteins | sample AusTroGonzalo_MG_FD_203881 | JGI IMG/M metagenome (GOLD analysis project Ga0310786, IMG submission 203881) | Bovine rumen microbial communities from tropical cattle in Woodstock, Queensland, Australia - Gonzalo_03 (v2) (version 2) | ecosystem: Host-associated > Mammals > Digestive system >... | reverse complement strand
CCACCGTCGACGCCAAGCTCTACGCCATCCCCTTCGAGGAAACCCAGATGTTCGGTCCCGAGAGCTATCACCTCCACGACTACGGCCTCTTCTTCAACAACTTCAAGCAGAACGTCGCCGACCGCATTAAGGCTTTCGTGGAAAAGTAAAAATAACAAAATATCGACATGAACACAAAAACGAAGAAAATCCTACGTACAGTGGCGATGGTTATCATTGCCCTCATGGTCGTCGGTGGAGGAGTCTGGATGATTACCGGACGCTCACCAATGGCCATCATTGTGAAGAGCGCTTTGCACCAGATGGACACGGAGTCGTACGACAAGGCTATGGCCGACAAGACCGACAAGAGTACAACGGAGATTCCTGCCGGCGTGGTCTTTCCTCGTGAGGCTTTTCAATATACCATCGGAAATATGCAGGTGTTTGAGGTGCCTGCAGAGAACGACACGAAGCCCGTAGTGCTCTATCTACACGGCGGTGCCTACGTCCATAACTTTACGTCCCAGCATTGGAAGGCTATGGCCGAGTGGGCCAAGACCACAGGATGTGGCATTGTGGCGCCAAACTACCCGCTGCTGCCCCTCCATACTGCCGCTGAGGCTCATCCGCTCATGCTGCGGCTCTATCGTGATCTTCTGAAGGGTATTCCTGCCAGTCGTGTTCTCATCATGGGCGACTCTGCAGGAGGTGGCTTTACACTGGCTCTGGCACAGCAGATACGCCATGACTCGCTCGACCTTCCTCGCCGTCTGGTACTCATCTCGCCCTGGGTCGACGTCATGGGCGGTGATCCTTCGCTACAGGGGCGCGACAATTGGCTCACTATTGACGTGTTACAGAAGTATGGAACCGCCTGGGCAGGACAGATGGATGTTTCCGACCCTGTCATCTCGCCCTTATATGGTGACATGGAAGGCCTGCCACCCACCGACCTCTTTACCGGTACATGGGAAGTGTTCTACACTGATGTATGCAAGACGTATGACAAGATGAAGGCCGCTGGTGTCGATGTTCGTCTGCACGTCGCTGAGAAGATGGGGCACGTCTATCCCCTCTGGCCCAGTCCAGAAGGTCGCAAAGCCCGCCACGAGATTGCAAAAATCATCAAAACATGCGAATCTTGAATAAAATGATAAAAGCTATATGAAAGTAGATTTATTTAAATCAACAGGAAGAATCACCCGAACGATGGTCGGGGGATTCCTCGTCCTTCTGCTCTCGTCGTGTGATAAGGTGTTCGACATCCATCCCTACGACGTGAAGATTGATGGCGAGACGGGCATCAATGCCAAACAGATGGCCATCATTGAAAACAAGTTTGCCAACAAGGACACCCTGCGTGTGGCATTCATCAGTGATACACACCTGTGGCTCGCCGATGCAAAAGATCAGGTGGCCGACGTCAACAAAAGGAACGTAGACTTTGTGGTTCACTGTGGTGACCTGACCGATACCGCTACCAACAAGGAATTTGAGTGGAGCCGCGACATCCTGAAAGGATTGAACTGTCCCTTTGTAGCACTCATCGGAAACCACGACTTCCTCGGCACTGGCGACCAGACCTACGAGGTAATGTATGGACCACTGGACTTCTCGTTCATTGCCGGACGAGTGAAGTTCCTTTGCCTGAACACCAACGCCACGGAATACGACTATCTGGCGGCTATCCCCAATTTTGACTGGATGGAAGAAGAGATGAAAAAAGACTCCGTACTTTTCGATCGTACCATCATCATCATGCATGCACCGCCATATAGCGACCAGTTCAATAACAATGTGTGCAAGGCCTTCCGACGCTATCTCGATTTCTTCCCAGGTCTGATGTGTTGTGTTTATGGACACAATCACAACGATACTGTGATTGAGTTCTATAATGACGGTCTTGTTTTCTATGGGATCGATTGTGCCGAAGACCGCAACTACAGAATATTCACCATTACACCCGACGGCTATGAAGTGGAACAGATTTTCTTTTAATATCATCATGCTGATTTGTACTGTGTCTGCATCAGCAGCTGACAGTACCTATGTGGAAGAGACACAGCAAAGTAAGTATGAAAAGAGAATAGAGCGTAAGCAAAAAGCGTGGTCATCGCTCATCCCCACGCACTTCTTGATTCAGAATGCCGGTAATATGGGTGTCATCTCGGCCGGTATCGGTTGGAGCTACGGTAAGCACCGCCAGTGGGAGACCGACCTGCTCTTCGGCTATATCCCCAAGCACGACTCTAGCCGTGGTAAGCTGACAACAACGCTGAAGGGAAACTATATCCCCTGGCGTATCAGATTGAATCCAAAAGCTGAAGATAATAAAGGCCGATGGAACTTTGAGCCACTTACCTGCAGTATCTATCTCAACACTGTGTACGGCAGTGAGTTCTGGAAGAGTCAGCCCGGACGCTATCCCGACGATTACTATCAGTTCATGTCGACCAAGTTCCGCTTGAACCTGGCTTTCGGAGAGCGCCTGACATTCTTCATTCCTAAGGCAAAGCAGAGAAGACATAATAAGATATCACTATTCTATGAGATAGGAACGAGCGACCTCTATATCCGTTCCCTGTTCCAGGGACAGGATGTCTCTTTAGGCGATATCATCGGACTTTCCATTGGTCTGAAGTTCTATTCTTTATAATCTCTGTTCTGATTTGAGAAAAATCACCATATTCATATTGGTAATCGTTTCATCGGGGTCCTTTGCAGGAACCCCGAAACGATTACTGACTGGTGCGGACAGTCTGTTGCAGAAAAAATATAATAAGGTGGACTACGACACGACCTATATCAGTCGTTCACCAGGCAAAATCGGGTTAAAGGCTTGGGGTAGTCTCTCCGGTTCAAGACTCAAGGCTCGTGGCGACAAACTCAACTCAAACCTGAGGCCCGACATGAAAGGCTCCGTCAGCTTGGAGTTCGACTACTATGATCTGGCTCTGGAGGTGGCTACAAACGTGACGGGCTCAAGTGGGAGCAAGCGCGACTTTGAAATCAATTTCAGTTTTTATCCCAGGCGGTTTGTCTTTGATGTCAGTTATCAGAAGACTTGGAGCGCAGCTGGTTCCTTGACCTACCAAGGAAAGTCTGTTGATGTGGAGGCAGACTGGCTGGAGACCAAAATGCTGAATGTTGATATCTACTATACGTTCAATTACCGCAAATTCTCCTTCGACTCTCCCTTCTACCAGTTTTATGTGCAGAAGCAGTCGGCAGGTTCATGGCTTGCTGGCTTGTCGTATCAGGGCGGTAGTATCAAGACCACAGACGTGGTTCCAAGCTTCATGCCAAAATTGCGCTTCCATGCCAATCATATTGGCCTTGGTGGCGGTTATGCCTACAATCTTGTGGCAGGCAAGAGATGGCTCTTCCATCTCTCACTTGTACCCAATCTGATGGTATGGACTCACAACAGTATAGAAAGAGACGGGGAGAAGATATACACCCAGACCAAGTTTCCTACAGTAATGGTAAATGGACGTGCAGGTGCTGTATACTTCTTCAATCCGCGCCACTTCATGGGGCTCTACGGCGTTGCCAATACGCTTTTTAAGCGTAAGAGCGAGACGGAACTCATAGAGGACAAATGGATAGTCAGACTATATTACGGAATGAGAATATAATCAGTACGTATGAGAAAGCTTAAATGGGGCATTGCCTTCGTGATTGTTGTCGCATTGGGCTTTTGGATAGCTTCGCGCTGGCATACATGGTTCGTTGAGGATCCTGAGGAGGCATACGTTCCATCTTTTAGGCCTTCACATGTATTACTGACTTTCGGCGACACACACCCCTTGTCGCGTAATGTCAGCTGGCAAGCCGATACCGTTCTACACCCATCGTGGCTTGAGATTGTCAGTCTCACCGACCGTGACACCCTCCGTATGGAGGCTCAAGGTGAGGTGTTCCGCTCCCGCAGTGGTCAGGCGGCCTATTATATGGTCCGTCTACGTTCCTTAAAGGCGGCTATGACCTATGCCTATCGTGCCGTTACCAATGGGAAAGCCTCTCCATGGTATCAGTTCTCTACACAATCTGGCTCGATGGATAAGGTGTCGTTCCTATATGTGGGCGATGTGCAGGATACGATTGGTGGCGAAACCAATCGCTTCCTGCGCGAAGCGCTCCATCGCCATCCTCAGAGTGAGTTCCTCGTTTGTGGCGGTGACGTGGTTGAGGGTCCTACGCATCAATGGTGGGAGCAAGGCTTCAGAGACCTTGACAGCGTGGCGCAGGCCATGCCTGTGATGGCCGTAACGGGCAACCATGACTATCGCAAAGGTGTCATACAATTTTTGGAGCGTCGATTCCCCCTGACCTTCTCCTATTTTCTTGATTCCAAGATTGACGACAATCAGGTCTATACGCTTTGCTACGGTCCTGTGCAGTTCTTCCTGCTTGACAGCAACCGGGAACTGCCTTACCTGCTTACACAACGCGACTGGCTCAAGACCCAACTTGAAGCAAGTCATGCACGCTGGAAGATTGTCGTGATGCATCATCCCCTCTTTTCCATTAGGAGTGCTTCGCGCAATCTCATACAGAGATGGGTATTCAATGGACTGTTGGAGGAATATGGCGTTGACCTCGTGCTACAGGCCCATGAACATAACTATGCCCGTATGACAGCTCATGCCAATGGGCTTGCCACCACGCCCGTCTATACCGTTAGTCACTGTTCAACAAAAAACTACAAACTATATCCCAACGAGGTGTATGACAAGTTTGGCACCTTGAGCCGATATTACCAGACCGTTGTCATTTCTGGCGACACCCTCACCATGGCAGCCTACGAAGTATATCACCACACGCTCTACGATTCTTTACAGATAATCAAGACCCCGCGGAAAAGGCGAGGACAGATACTCTTTTCTTCTTGACGTCACGACTATTGGGACCAATCATTATATCAAAGTCGCCCGGTTCTATGACATCATTGAGATGATAATCATAGAATTTCAAAAGGTCAGAAGTGATCTTGAAGGTAACAATACGAGACTCGCCAGCATTCAGATGAATACGCTGAAACCCCTTTAGCTCCTTAACAGGACGGCTGATAGAGCCTACAACATCGCGAATATAAAGTTGCACCACTTCGTCAGCATCGTAGTGACCCGTATTCTTTATCGTTACAGAGGCGGTGATGGTTCCATCAATCTTCATCTGATCACTGCTTAGCGTTACATCGCTATACTGAAATGTGGTATATGAGAGACCGTAGCCGAAGGGATGGCAATAAAGATCTTCGCGGCGAGCTGTATACCCTGCTCGACGAACATGAGGCAGAGGGCAGCACACTGGCACATGGCGTCAGGATATCATCGATATGTTTGCGCGTTATAACAACCCCGAAGGAGCTCTGGCCAGTAATGTGGCTGAAGGTCGTTACCTCTATGCTATCTCGTCGAACCAGATGTCGATAACTCCAGGTCTCTATCAACAAAATACAGGTTATTGATCCTTTAGTATAAAAAGGAAAGGGCATCACAAGAAGAATGCCCTTTTCTTTTGTTGTTTGAGTAATAATGTGTATCTTTGTCGCAAATTTGAGATAAAATGAAAAAACTAGTCTTACTATTTGTCTGTTTTGTTTGTCTGACAGCCCAAGCGCAGTCTGGTCTGAACAGGCGACAGTTCGCGAAATATTGGCGGGTGGAGTCAGAGGCTCCTGACTATCAGGTGAGTTTCCGAGGAGACACCTGTGAGATACTCTCTCCCAAGGGACTGACGTTGTGGCGGAAAGAGAAAATGCGGCAGGGGATGACGGTGGAATATGATGCCTGCGTCGTGGACGAAGGGAAGGCTGGTGACCGCCTCAGTGACATGAACTGCTTCTGGCTGGCCAGCGACCCTCAGGCGAAGGATATCTGGGCGAGGAGTAGATGGCGCAGCGGTATCTTTACCCACTGCTATACCTTGCAGATGTATTACCTGGGCTATGGCGGCAATCATAATTCGACGACCCGTTTCCGTCGTTATGACGGCGAGGAGGCGGGAGTGGAGGATGCTGCCAAACGGCCTGCTATCCTAAAGGAGTATACGGATGCTTCCCATCTTCTGAGGCCTAACCACTGGTATCACGTGAAGATAGAGAGTACGAAGACAGGGCGAACCCGTTTCTACATAGATGGCGAGTGCATCGTGGACTATCTCGATCCGAAACCGCTTAAGGAGGGTTGGTTCGGATTCAGGACCACGCTGTCGAGGACGCGCATCACGAACTTCCAGTCTTACGAGACACCGTTTTTCTCACTGACCAAGACAGGTGTGCCCTTGCATTGGGTCGGGAGTCACAAAGCCGGTCCTGTCAGCTTTGGCGTTCCCTTTGCCCAGGGAGAGATAAAAGATGTGTCGATGCTGACACTGACGGGTGATATTCCGACAGATGCCTGGGTGAATGCCCGCTGGCCTGATGGTTCCGTGAAATGGGCCGGGCTGGCTGCCGTCGTGCCTGAAGGAGTAGAAAACCTGAAGCTGGTGAATGGTAAAAAGAAGGAAACCAGATCGCTGGTGACTACTACCAATAAGCAATTAATTGTCAATACGGGTAGACTAACGGCTTATCTGCCGAAACAAGGTACCAGCCTCTTAGATAGTCTTTGTCTGGATGGAAGAAAGATTGGAGGCACAGCCTCGCTCGTTGCTACCACTGATGCAGAATCGTATCAGTCGCAGTTGAAGAAAGTGGAGGTAGAACGAAGCGGGAATGTAAGAACCGCTGTCAAGATAGACGGTGTCCACAGGAGCAACTCTGGACGCGAGTGGCTGCCCTTCACCGTCCGCCTGTATTTCTATCGCGGCAGCCAGCAGGTACGGCTCGTACATACCTTTATCTATGATGGTGACGAGCACCGGGACATAATCCGCTCACTGGGCATCCGACTGCAGGTGCCGATGCGCGAGGAGGCCTATAACCGTCATATTGCCTTTGCTACTGATAACGGCATCTGGACGGAACCCGTACAGCCGCTCGACGGGCGCAGACCTATCTTTATCAATGGCGACCGTCAGCGGAATCTTCAGGCTGAACAGATGGAAGGAAAGCGAATTCCCGAATATCAGGCCTTTGATGACAGTAACCGTGAATTGCTTGACCATTGGGCCAAGTGGGACGGCTACCGTCTGTCGCAGTTGACCGACAACAGCTATTCCATCCGCAAACGGGCTACCTCTGAGAGTCCTTGGATTGGCACACTCACCGGTAACCGCTCTCCCGGCTATGCCTTCGTAGGTGATGTCAGCGGGGGTATCGGTGTCTGTCTGAAAGATTTCTGGCAGTCATATCCATCGACCATACAGATTGACAAGGCTCGCAGCGATGAAGCGGAGCTGACGATGTATCTCTGGAGCCCTGAGGCCGAGGCGATGAACCTCTGCCATTATGATACGATCGCTCACAACTTGTTGGCAAGTTATGAAGACGTACAAGAGGGAATGAGTTCACCCTACGGCATTGCCCGTACCAGCACGCTGACATTAATGGCTTATGAAGCCTATGCAGGTCAGGAGGCAACGGCGTATTCTGCCAAGTCGCTGGCTGCCGATGCCCATCTGCTGCCAACACCGGAATACCTCTATGAGAAGCGGGCCTTCGGCATCTGGTCGCTCCCAAAGGCAGAACCAGACCCCGTGGAGCAGCGGCTGGCAAAGTATATCACGGACTATCAAGGCTATATTGAGGATAACAAGTGGTATGGCTTTTGGAACTATGGTGACATCATGCATACCTACGACGACGAACGGCAGTCGTGGCGTTACGATGTGGGCGGTTTTGCGTGGGATAATACGGAACTGGCTACGCCTATGTGGCTCTGGTATAACTTCCTCAGGACGGGGCGCAGCGATATCTGGCGAATGGCCGAGGCTATGACCCGTCATTGCAGTGAGGTGGATACCTATCATATCGGTCCCTTCGCACCATTGGGCAGTCGGCATAATGTCAGCCACTGGGGTTGTGGTGCCAAGGAGGCACGTATCAGTCAGGCAGCCTTCAACCGCTTCTACTATTATCTGACCACCGACGAACGGACTGGCGACCTGATGCGTGAACAGACCGATGCCGACACCTTATTATATCACATCGATCCCATGCGTCTGGCTGAGCCCAGGGATCAGTATCCCTGTCAGGCACCTGCCCGTCTTCGCGTTGGTCCAGACTGGCTGGCTTACGCTGGCAACTGGATGACGGAGTGGGAGCGCTTTGGAACCTTGAAGTATCGGGATAAGATCCTGACGGGTATGCGCTCCATCGCAGAACTACCCGACGGTATCTTCACGGGCAATCTGGCCAAAGGCTATGACCCTGCTACAGGTCGTTTGTCGTATGACGGCGACCCCTCCATGCGCTCCACCAACCATCTGCTTTCCATCATGGGTGGCTTTGAGGTTCTGAACGAACTGCTGCCTATGGCTGCCGAGGAAAGCTTCGCCCGTTGTTGGCTCGACTTCGCCCGTCGCTATAAGCAGATGGCCTTGGAGATCCGCCACAATCAGTTCCCTGTGCGCCGTTTGGAAGCCTATGCAGCTTGGTACGACCGTGATCCGCTCCGTATGGCCACTACATGGGATGCCCTGTGGAACCACTCCGACCGTACATCCAACACCAACGATGCGTCCCTATGGAGTCTTGATGCCATCTATATGCAGGAAGTATCCCCTAAACCATAACAACTATATCAAGACAAAACTTTGCAGCCGTATAATAGAAAAAACACAAGCCTAAGCTCGCTTTGTGGGTACTGCTCATATCGTTTGTACTGCTCCAGATGTGTTGGTGGGGCATCAATTACCTGCCCGCCGCCCAAGGCTCCTGCGTTCATGTCTACAATTCATAATAAAAATAAGGCGCGACTCATCACGAGCAGCGCCTTTCCCTAAAAATATTACTAACTAATTAACCTAAATAATACTACTAATTATAAACCATAAGTATGAACTCTAAATCTCTTGTGCACAAATCAGATTGACATCAGATACTCGACGCTATTCTTAGCCAACTTCAGAACGTTACTCTGACAAGAGTTATTCTTTGGAGTAGCACTCTTATCAGGAGATCCATCGGCGTTCTTCATTGAGAACTCGCAACCACCATTACCGATGCAGAGCACAGTACCAGCACCCTTCTGGAATCCCTCAGGAGCCTTGTCGGCACCTTTGGCTTCCCAAATATTGAGCTGAGATACCCAATTAACCTGTGAATCCCATGTACCTAACGGATAGATACCGTATTCGGTGGTCAGAACGTTATAGCATTCCTCGGAGGTATTGTCAAGACCTGTCAACTTTACTGGGATGTCGAAGAACAGACAGTTGTGGTCCTCTGTCCAACCTGCACCCTTCATAGCGACAGCCTTGAAACAGTTGTCGTTAAGTTTCTCTGTTTCTATACCTGCGTAGATCGCGTGAGTACTCAGATCCTTAGAGAACGAACCTGTATTGAGACATACACCCATTTTCCAAACATCACCATTGTAGCCACCGGCACCACAACCAAAGGCATTGCTCACGCCACGAAGTATAGAGGTTGAGAGGCGGTTGATGGTACCAATGTAAGGTACAGCATGCGACCAAAGCAATAGGTTGCCACCATTTTTAACATACTGCTCAATACAAGGTGCAGCATTCTTGGCTACATCGGAGAAATTCCAGATGTCATCAACATTACCCGTCTCGATGTCGCGCAGCCAGAAGAGCATGCGATAGTCCTCAATGTCCTCGACCGTACTGATATTGCCAAAATAAACATATTCGCCCTTCGGGTAGTTCTCATGGAACCATAGCCATGCACTGGCCTCATCGTCATCGCCATTGGTAACTAACTCCTCAGGAGTAGCATATTCTGAGAGGAAGGCAGGAATCTTACCACCAACCTTTCCAGAACCAGTAATCGGTAGTGCCTTTCCTTCTGCATTCTGTGCAATCAGGGTTGCTTCCCAACGCTCCTTCATCGCCACATTCTTCAGCAGGTAAGAGGTTCCACTGACGGTTTCCTCAATCACCTTACTGCCATCACCATTCACCAGTTTCAGAATGTAAGAGGTTGCATCGGCACTCGCCTTCCAGGTTATCTGCATGTCGTGCTGATCGTCGCTGATATCAATCTGCTCGAATTTCAGATCACTCGGAGCTGTAGCGCCAGGACGTGTGAAGGATGTCATGACACCGTTAGAAAGAGCCTCGTCAGTAGCATACTTGAAAAGGAATTCGTAGAGTTGGTTAGATTCCAAGTTCTTCAGTGTGAATGAACCAGAAGGACAAGGAGTGAGCCCCTGCATCTGGGTACCGTTCTTGTAGACGGCCACCTGCATCACTGCGCCATTGTTGCTGGCGGGCCATGTCAGCGTATAGTCGTAATTATTCTCACCACTTGAGTTGCCGTTTATCTGTGAAACTTCAGGACTACTCAGTATCATTTCGCCTGACCCTGGGAGATCTCTATCCTGACAGGCTGTGAATCCACATATAACGCAGATTGCACAAATAAAGCTATATAATGATTTCATAATGCTCAATGTTTTAATGTTTCAAATTCAATGAAATTTAATATCCCTTGTTCTGATGATAGAGTCCCTGTACATAGTTCATCTGGTTAGATGCGATAGGGAAATACTCGTTCTTGCCTGCAGTGAAGAAGGCGTCTTTATAATAGAGACCATAGGTCTGTCCGTCGTACTCATCGGTTACCTCTGTCTCAAAGTACTTGTTGAGAGTGGTAGAAAGCAGGCCCCAGCGACGAAGGTCGAAGAAGCGATGTCCCTCCATAGCGAGTTCTACGCGGCGCTCCCAGCGCAGTGCCTTGCGGGCATCATCCTTTGAAGCAAACGAGCCGTAGAGAGCTATGTCGCACTGGTCCTTTGCATACTTGATAAGCGATGTACCACTGATGTCGCGCTTAGCACGACTGCGAATATCGTTGATAATCTTCAGAGCCTCACCATTCAGGTCGCCTTTCTCAATCAGAGCTTCAGCACGCATCAGCATCACGTCGGTATAGCGCAGCACGTAATCGTTCTGTCCGAATGCCTGCCAGGGATTGTCGTAATCCTCGCCCTTTGAGCGCTGTGGAATCTCTTTCATTGAGCAATAATAGCCATAAGTGTTCGGCGTACGGCTGTTTGCCTTTGTCAGGGTGAACTGCTCCTCATATTTATAAGGATAGGTAGGCATACCAACCGTGTGGAACAGACGGGGATCGTATTTGAACTTCGTGTCGGCACCATTTACCAGGATGGCATTGTGGTCAGCATCAAAGTCGTCCATCGGCAGACCGTTCTTAGTTTTAAAGGCATTCACTAGGTTCTGTGAGGGCTTGTGGAAGTCCCATCCACATGACCAGATTCCCCATACACCGTTCAACATGTTACTCCAGTTGGCGCGACCATAATTAGTACCGTCATCAGCCTTGTTAGAGTGCTGTACAGCGAAGATGCTTTCTACTGAGTTAGCATAGTCCTGCAGGAAGATATGTCCGTAGGTATCCAAATAGTCATAGGGGGAATTCTTAACTACCTCTGTGTAGTCAATCACCTTCTGGATCTTAGCCTGATCCACATGATTATAACCAGTTGTTGCCTCATAGCCGTCACCATATGCCCAGTTCAGGTAGCACTTGGCCAAGTAGGCAGCAGCGGCAACCTTGTGTGCACGTCCTGTAGAGCTGGGACCAGCCTCTGCCAGGTTTTCGTAAGCATACTGGAAATCGTCGATGATCTGCTGCATGATCTGGTCGTGTGAGCTCTGAGGACAAGTCTCGATGTCTGCATTGTCCATATCCTCGGTGATGAATGGTACCTCATACCACATCTGTTGAAGCTTATAATAGAAATGTGCACGGAGAAAACGAACCTCGGCCATCAACTGTGCGTTGGGCGACTCCATTTGGTTGATGGACTCGATGGCACGATTGCAGCGGGAAACGGCGGTGTAGAGATGGTACCACAACTCATCGAACTCTCCGCGGTCGGGTTGCAGGGTTGAGAATATCTCCATGGGGTGATAACCCGTGTCGTTCTCACCAGAACCACCCTTCAAACAATCGTCCGCACTCATGTCGCCATAAGGCCAGAGATTAAACGGATAGGAATACCAGTCATTACCCAGCATAGCATAGGCTGCGGTAACCAGCTTATCGGGGCTTGAAGCAGCTGTCTCTTGATCCAACACACCCTGGGGCTTCACATCATCAACGCTACAAGATACTGCAAAGACAGAAAGCAGTAAGGATGCGATATATATATTTATCTTTTTCATAATTATAATTTCTTAATTCTTAACTTTTAATTCATAACTAAGTTAGAATCCCACCTGTATGCCAAATGTGAAAGAGGCAGTGTGCGGATAGTTCCAAGCGGTGTTCTCGGGGTCTGAACAAGTCAGTGAACTAGACTTAATTGTGCAGAGGTTATCACCAGAGAGGTAAATGCGAGCCTTCGACAGCAACAGCTTCTGGGCTAGCGATGTCGGCAGTGTATAACCCAACTGCAACGTGCGCATCTTGATATAAGAACCGTTCTCTACGAAGTAGGACGACATACGACCCTCGTCAGCACCGTTAGAGGTGGTCAGAGCCGGAATGTCAGAACCGCTGTTAGCTGGTGTCCAAGCGTTAATCAGGCGCTCACCCTTGTTAGAACCGGCATCGGTAATGCTCCAGAAATCGGTCTGGTATTTTTGGCTGTTAATCACGTCGACTCCAGATACGCCCTGCCAGAACATCGTGAAATCAAAGTCCTTGTATGCCAGGTTGACATTGATACCATATGAGAAGTTTGGTACGGGGTTGTAGACCCAAGTACGGTCAGCCTCGTTGATACGGCCGTCGCCATTGAGGTCTGCATATTTCAGACCACCTACACGAGCACCAGCCTGTCCGTGAGCAAGGACATCCTCGCGTGACTGATACAGACCCTCTACTACATAGCCGATGAGTGAGCCGTAAGCTTTCTCATCCTGAGCAAGGTTGTGGTAGTCGTTGTGCTCGTAAGAGTTCTTTGATTTCTCAGGTAGATAGGTCACTTTTGAACGATAGAAGTCAATGTTACCGGTGATGTCGTAAGCTAGACCATAAGTAGTTGTATGGCGATAACCCAAGTTGAGTTCCATACCCCAGTTTTTCAGTGTAGGGCCATTGATCCAGGTCTGACCACCAAATCCGATGGCTCCGAGGAAAGCAGGCTGTACAAGCATGTCTTTGGTCTCTTTGAAGAAGACGTCGTAAGAACCATAGAAATCACCACCGAAGAGCGAGAAGTCGGTACCGAAGTTCCACTGAGAAGAAGACTCCCACTTCAGGTCTTCATTGGCCGACTGCGACTTGTAGTAACCGCTGGGCAGTGTACCTGACCCCTGCAAGTTAAGGTCGTAGGCGGTTGAGTTCTCACGATCTGATCCATAGTTGGCTACGTAGAGACCGTAGTGAGCCGTATTAGAATTCATTCCCTGATTACCGGTCACACCATAGCTGGCGCGGATCTTCCAGTCGCGCAGCCAGTCGGCATTGATATGCTTTGAGAGACGGTAACCGAGAGATACTGATGGGAAGGTACCATACTGGTTATTCTTACCGAAACGGCTTGAACCGTCGTAACGCAGTGTGAAGCTGGCCAGCAGCAGGTCGTTCCAATTGTAGTCGATCTTGCCAAAGTATGACATCAGCTTGTAGCTGTCACCTGCACCAGTAACGGTCTGGATACCAGTACCGGCATTGGGCCACATATAGTCGATGGTCTCGAGCGGATAGTCCGTACGACGAGCAGAGAAGTCTATACCATAATCCTGATGGGCCTCGATACCGAGAAGAACATTCAGGTTGTGGTTCTCGATGATGTCGAAGTTATACTGCAGGGTGTTCGACCAGGTCCACTTGGTGCTATGGGTCTGCGACATTGTGCTGGCATTGGTGCTGTTCTTTACAACGTCTGAATCCCAGGTATGCTGCAGACTGCGGATATAGCTATTGGTATAGTCGATACCGAAGTTCGAGCGGAAGAGCATACCCTGAATCGGGGTGATGTCAACATAGGCGTTGGCAAAGATGCGCCACTTCTTCAGACGATTGTCCTTGTTGTGATAGAGCTCACGCATAGGGTTCTGGCGGTCACTCATACCACCTACAGGACCAGAGAAGGTCTCACCGTCGATTTCGTATACGGGCAGTGTGGGAGCTATCTTCAGGGCATTCTCCAAAGGAGCACAGTCCACGTTATTAGAATAAGAGAAGGTGGCATTCTCTCCTACGCTAATGATTTTGTTGATCTTGTAAACGCTGTTGAGACGGGCGGCGAAGTTCTCGAAGTCTGTATATTTCAGCACACCCAAAGCCTTTTTATAGCCAGCAGAGAAGAGGGAAGATCCTTTCTCTGTTGCCTTAGAGAAGGATATATCATAGTTTTGTGTGATACCAGTACGGCCAATTTCATCTACCCAGTCGGTATCGCTATATGGCATGGTCTGCTTGGCATTCATAAAGCCGTCGTAGTAACCACCTACGGTGTACGACTCCATTGCGCCCGTTGCAGGGTTATAAACAGATATGGGAGTACCACCAGCTACGTTCAGAGCCAGGCCATAGTTATGAGCATAGTCTGTAGGGTTTTTGCCGTCGTTAAGGGCTGCCTGAACCAGAGCCGTTGCATATTGTTGGCTATTGAGGAGCTTCATCTTCTGTGTCATCCAAGCTACAGAAAGTGATGCGTTGAAATCGATATTGATCTTATCACCCTTCTTACCTTTCTTAGTAGTAATAACAATGACACCATTGGCAGCACGTGATCCATAGATAGATGCAGAAGCAGCATCCTTCAGTACTTGCATCGACTCAATATCCGAAGCATTCAGACTATTCAGCGAACCGCTATACGGCATACCGTCGACAATATAAAGAGGAGCGGTGCTGGAGCCACCCATAGAGCCGATACCACGAATCTGGACATTGGCTTCGCCTGAAGGAGAACCATTGGAAGTAATCGTCATGCCAGGCACCTTACCTTGTAATGATGCCATCGGATCGGTGTTGCTCGACTTGAAGTCCTTTGTCTCAACGACACCTACAGAACCCGTCAAGTCAGCCTTACGCTGAACTTGGTAACCTGTTACCACCACTTCTGTCAAGGTCTGAGAATCGTCTTTCAGTGTTACCTGCATACCTTCTTGAGCGGGTAATTCCTGTGTCTCAAATCCGATGTAAGAGAAAACCAGTGTCGCACCAGCATTCACCTTAATCTTAAAGTTTCCGTCGAAATCGGTAACAGTTCCATTCGAGGTCCCTTTTTCCATCACTGTGGCACCGATGACTGTCTCACCTGTCGGATCGACAACCGTACCACTAATCTCGCTCTGCGCGTACATTATAGTACTCGTAAGCAGGAGTGCAAAACTCAGAAACAGTTTCTTTAGTTGTTCCATTGTTGACTTGTTTAAATTGTTAGTACTCATTTTAATTAAAATCTTTGCTGCAAAAGTACTAACTAAATGGTGGGATGGCGTTAAAATATCGTTCATTCCATGCAAAAAATGTATCAATGTAACATATTTGCGATGAAATGAACGATTATTGCTAACTTAAAGATCAGAAGGGCTGATGCCAAACTCGTCTTTGAAGCACTTTGTAAAATAAGAGGGAGCCGTAAAGCCAACTTCGTAGGCAATCTCGGATACATTCTTGTCGGTAGTTTCAAGCAATACCTTGCTACGATTCAATCGGCTTAAACGGATAATATCAACAGGTGTACGACCTGTCAGTGTCTTTACCTTTCTATATAATTGTACGCGACTGACACCCATCTGTTCTGCAAGGGTTTCTACACTGAAATCGCTATCGCCCATCTGTTCCTGTACACGACTACGCAGTTTCTCCAGGAATCGAGCATCGGCACTTGCCTCGATGTAAGCCTGCTCCTCGGAGGTTACTGCTGTAATGTTTGGCTGTTCCTTG